>Ga0102930_1000207_pt1 | contig 19474 bp, 14 predicted proteins | sample SalPon1_B_H2O_MG_FD_84514 | JGI IMG/M metagenome (GOLD analysis project Ga0102930, IMG submission 84514) | Salt pond water microbial communities from South San Francisco under conditions of wetland restoration - Salt Pond MetaG R1_B_H2O_MG | ecosystem: Environmental > Aquatic > Non-marine Saline... | reverse complement strand
GCGATTGAGCAGGCCGCACAGGCCTACTGGAATGCCGAAGGCACCTTTCAGGTCAGCGAAGATCCGGCCCGCGAGAAGTACTACTGCCTGTCGATGCTGCCTTATCCCAGCGGACGGCTGCATATGGGCCATGTGCGCAACTACACCATTGGCGATGTCATCAGCCGCTATCAGCGTATGCAGGGGCGCAACGTCCTCCAGCCCATGGGCTGGGATGCCTTTGGGCTGCCTGCCGAGAATGCGGCGATCAAGCGGGGTGTCCCACCGGCGAAATGGACCTACGAGAACATCGATCACATGCGCCGGCAGCTCCAGCGCATGGGGTATGGCTACGACTGGACCCGCGAGGTCACCACGTGTGATCCCGATTACTACCGCTGGGAGCAGCGGATGTTCACGCAGCTCCTCGAGAAGGGGCTCGTCTATCGCGCTCGGGCGGTCGTCAACTGGGATCCGGTGGATCAGACCGTGTTGGCCAACGAGCAGGTGGTGGACGGCCGTGGCTGGCGTTCAGGTGCGCCGGTGGAGCGCCGCGAAATCCCCCAATGGTTTATTCGCATTACCGAGTACGCCGATGAGCTGCTGGATGGCCTGGAGGCACTGCCCGGCTGGCCCGATGCGGTCAAGACCATGCAACGTCACTGGATCGGCCGGTCTGAAGGGGTCGAGCTGGATTTTGCGCTGGCCGAGGGTGGCGAGCCGCTCAGGGTGTACACCACTCGGCCCGATACGCTCTACGGGGCAACGTACATGGCGGTGGCCGCGGATCATCCACTCGCCCTTGCCGCGGGTGAGCGCGATCCGGCGCTGGCCGATTTCCTTGCCGAGATCCGGCAGGGCGCGGTCACTGAAGAGGCGATGGAGAAACTTGAGAAAAAGGGCATGCCCCTGGGTGTGGAGGCGGTCAATCCGCTTTCGGGGGAGCGCATTCCGGTCTGGGTGGCCAACTTTGTGCTGATGGGCTACGGAACGGGCGCGATTATGGCGGTGCCGGCCCATGATGTTCGAGACCATGAGTTTGCGACGCGCTATGGGCTGCCCATTCGTCAGGCTGTGGGGCCAGCCGATGGCACGCCGGTTGACGTCCAGGCGGAGCCCTGGACGGCCAAAGACGATCTCGTCACGGTCCAGGCCGGGGATTTCACCGGCCTGGACTTTGCCACGGCTTTTGAGGCAATTGCGCAGTTTCTGGAAAGCCAGGGCATCGGCGAGCGGCGCGTCAATTACCGACTCCGTGATTGGGGCGTATCCCGGCAGCGCTACTGGGGTTGTCCGATTCCGGTCATACACTGTCCAGATTGCGGCGCTGTGCCCGTGCCCGCTGAGGACCTGCCAGTCACGTTGCCCGAGCAGGTGACGTTCACGGGTGTGCAATCACCCCTGAAGGCCGACGATGCCTGGCGCCAGGTGGCCTGCCCGCAGTGCGGTGCTGCGGCGGAGCGTGAAACCGACACCTTCGACACCTTTGTCGAGTCATCCTGGTATTACGCCCGTTATTGCACGCCGGGTGCGGACGCGATGCTGGACGATCGCGCCAACTACTGGCTACCCGTCGATCAGTACATTGGGGGTATCGAGCATGCGGTGATGCATCTGCTGTACTTCCGGTTCTGGCACAAGCTCATGCGCGATCTGGGATGGGTGACGAGCGACGAGCCTGCCACCAACCTGCTCTGTCAGGGCATGGTTCTGGCTGAGGCCTACTACCACGATAGTGAGGCGGGCGGCCGCGAGTGGATCGCCCCGGCCGACGTCGAGGTGACGCGCGATAGCAAGGGCCGCGTGATCAGCGCTCGCCGCGCCCAGGATGGCGCTGACGTGGTGGCCACCGGCTGGACCACCATGTCCAAGTCCAAGAACAACGGTGAGGACCCGGAGAGCCTGGTGGATCGGTTTGGCGCCGATACGCTGCGGCTGTTTACGATGTTTGCTGCGCCGCCGGATCAGGCGCTCGAGTGGCAGGACAGCGGTGTCGAAGGGGCATCGCGCTTTCTGCGTCGTGTCTACGGGCTGGTGCGAGATCATGTTACGGCGGGTGAGGTGCCTGCACCACGAGCGGATCAATTGGATGAGGAGGGGAGCGCGTTGCGACGTAAGCTCCACGAGACGATTCGCAAGGTGAGTGATGATGTCGGCCGGCGCTATACCTTCAATACTGCCGTCGCAGCCGTCATGGAGCTGTGCAACGCCCTCGGCCGTTATGAGGCCACGAGCGCCAGCGCCCGCGGACTGCGCCAGGAAGTGCTGGAGGCGGTGGTATTGATGCTCCAGCCGATCACCCCGCACCTCAGTCACACGCTCTGGCAGGCCCTGGGACAGACGGGCGCAGCGGTTGATCAGGCCTGGCCGGTGGTGGATGAATCGGCGCTGGCGCGCGATGAGGTGGTTTTGGTTGTGCAGGTGAACGGCAAACTTCGCAGCCGGCTGCAGGTGTCGGCGCAGGCGAGCGAGGAGACGATTCGGGCCCAGGCGCTGGCCGACCCCAACGTCGAGCGGTTTATCGAGGCGCTGACGGTGCGCAAGGTCATTGTGGTGCCGGGCCGTCTGGTGAATGTGGTGGCCAACTAATGCGCAGGGCGATGTTTTGGCTGGTTCTGGTCATGGCTGTTGCCGTGGCGGGTTGTGGGTGGCAATTACGGGGCGCTGCCGGAGGCGGCTTCGAGGGCGTGCCCATTGCCATTGAAGGTGCCGTTGGCAACCGCATGATCCGAGAGGTCGCGGACTCGCTCCGGGATCTCGGCGCTGAGGTGGTGCCATCGGCTGCCGAGGCACGCATTGTTTTGCAGGTTAACGACGCGGATACGCGGCGGCGCACGGTCGCCACGGACAATGACGGCTACGCGATCGAGGACGAGTTGACCTATCAGCTGAGTTTCAGCGTGGTGCCGGGTGGACTGGCCGAGCCTGATGCGGTGGGTTCGGCTCGCCAGACGGTGAGGGCCAGCAGCGCATTCGCGGTGGATGACCTGCAGGCCGCTGATGCTGAAGAAGAGGCGCTGACCGAGGATCTGCAGGCGGATGCGATCCGCCTGATGCTGGCGCGCGTGGGGCGTCGCCTGTAGGCCAGCCATGGCAGAGGCGCGCATTGAAGAGCTGCCAAAGCGGATCGCGCGCGGGCTGGACCCGGTCTATCTGCTGGCGGGTGAAGAGCCCCTGTTGATTGAGGAAACGCTCGATGAGCTAAGGGCACAGGCGCGGGCCGCGGGTTTTGCTGAGCGTGAGGTGTTGCATGTGGAGACGTGGTTCAGCTGGAGCCGTCTTGGCGAGGTGGCTGACAACCTGTCCCTATTCAGTGAGCGCCGTATCATCGAGCTGCGCATGCCCAATGGCAAGCCGGGCCGGGAGGGCGCGACGGCGTTGCGTGAGTTTGCGAGCGCGCCACCCGACGACACATTACTTATTGTGATCTGCGGACGCCTTGAACCGGCTCAGCGTAAAAGCGCCTGGGCCACGGCCCTGGCAGGCGCTGGGGTCATGAGCTATGCCTGGCCGGTGCCGCGTGAGGCATTACCGCGCTGGATTGCCGAGCGTGCCCGTCAGCGCGCTGTCGCCCTCGATCGCGACGCCGTGGCGGTCATCGCTGAGCGCAATGAAGGCAATCTGCTGGCCTTGGCCCAGGAAATCGACAAACTGGCGTTACTGGCTGATGGCGAGTCGATGAGTGGGGCGCAGGCTCGAGAGGCCGTTTCTGATAGCGCGCGATTTGCGATTTTTGATTTGCCGGAAGCCATGCTGGCTGGTGATCTCCCCCGCACACTGCGCATTGCGCGGCGGTTGCGCGCCGAGGGCGAAGAGCCCGTGCTGGTGCTCTGGGGACTGGCCCGGGATATTCGGGTGCTAACGGATCTCCAGGCCGTGCAGGCGTCTGGCGGCGACAGTCAGGGTGTGATGCAACGCCATCGCGTGTGGAAAAACCGCCAGGCGCGGTTGCAGCAATTGGCTCAGCAGGCACCTCGCGCGGCTTGGGCCAAGCTTCTGTCCCAGGCGGCCGCGGCTGACCGGGTTTTGAAGGGCGCTGAGCGGCGGCGCCCCTGGGATGAGCTGATAGAATTAGCCTGCGACGCAGCCCGATTGGCGGGGCACGGTGAGCAGCGCGAGGATGCGATATGTCGATAGAACAACAATCCACCCAGCAGGATGCCCAAGCCCATGTCGTGGCACTGGCCCGGGAGGCCCGAGCCGCGGGGCGCGTGCTTGCGGCCAGTACGAGCGGCGCTCGCAACAGCGCGTTGCGCGCCATTGCAGCCCGATTGCGGGCCAGCGCCGCATCGCTGAAAACAGCCAACGCCACTGATCTTGCGGCGGGTCGGGAGGCTGGGTTGGATGAAGCGCTGTTGGATCGGCTCGCACTCACCGATGAGCGGATCGAGGCGATGGCCAGTGGGCTTGAGCAGATTGCGGAGTTACCTGATCCGGTTGGCTCAATTACCGAGCTCAATCCGATGCCGTCAGGTATTCGTGTCGGGCGCATGCGGGTGCCGCTGGGTGTGGTGGGGATTATCTATGAGTCGCGGCCGAATGTGACGGCGGATGCTGCCGGGCTGTGCTTGAAATCGGGTAACGCCTGTGTGCTGCGGGGCGGTTCAGAAGCCCTGCGCTCGAACCAGGCCATTGCCGAGTGCGTGACCGCGGGCCTGGTCGAAGTGGGGTTGCCGGCCGCTGCGGTCGCTGTTGTGGGCACCACGGATCGTGCGGCCGTGGGCGCACTGATTACCCTCGATGACTGGGTGGATGTGCTGGTGCCCCGTGGCGGGAAAAGCCTGATCGAGCGCATCATGCGCGAAGCCACAGTCCCCATGATCAAACACCTGGATGGCATTTGCCATTGTTATGTGGATGCGGCGGCCGATCTTGAGATGGCTGAGCGGGTGGTCATGAATGCCAAGACCCAGCGGTATGGGACCTGCAACACGCTTGAGACCCTGCTGGTGGATGAGGCGGTCGCTGAGGCGCTACTGCCTCGCCTACAGGCTGGCTTTAACGCGGCTGGCGTAACGCTGCGCGGCTGCGAGCGTACCTGTACGGTGCTGCCGGATATCGAGGCCGCCACCGATGCGGACTGGGATACTGAGTATCTTGCGCCCATCCTCTCTATTCGGGTTGTGCAGGGCCTGGATGAGGCCATGGCCCATATCGAGCGCCATGGCTCCGGGCACACCGATGCCATTGTGACCAACGATCATCCCCGCGCTGAGCGCTTCCTCCGCGAGGTGGACTCGAGCTCGGTGATGGTGAATGCCTCCACCCGTTTTGCCGATGGCTTTGAATACGGGTTGGGTGCTGAGATCGGGATCAGCACGGATCGGTTGCATGCTCGGGGACCGGTTGGCCTTGAGGGGCTGACCACACAGAAATGGATTGTCATGGGTGAAGGGCACGTGCGCGAATGAGCACAACAGCGGGCGCACCGGTGGCGCTGCTGGGTGGGACGTTTGATCCAGTGCATTACGGGCATATTCGCCCGGCCATCGAATTACTCGAGGGCCTGGGACTGTCTGAACTGCGACTGGTGCCAGGCCGTGTTCCCCCGCATCGCCCGCAGCCGCGCCTGGATGCGCCGACACGGACACACCTGTTGCAACTGGCGGTAGCCAACATCCCGGGTCTGGTGGTCGATGAACGTGAACTCCAGCGCCCTGGTCCTTCCTATACCAGCGATACCCTGCAGGGCCTGCGGCGTGAGCTGGGGCCTGACCGGCCGTTGTGCTTTGCCATGGGCAGTGATGCTTTTCGCAGCCTTCCGCACTGGCACCGCTGGCGAACCTTGGCTGACCAGGCGCACCTTGTGGTGACCACACGGGGCGGTGATACCGGTGCGCCGTTATCCGCTGAACTGGCGGAGTGGCTCGCCCCGCGTCGCATTGAGACAGCCGGAGCGCTGCGATCCACGCCGGCTGGCCGAGTACTGTTTCACCCGGTCTCCCGTCTTGAGATTTCGGCGACGGGTATTCGTCGCCTGATTGCTCAGGGCCGTTCGGCCCGTGGCCTCATGCCAGATCCGGTGTGGGAGGCCATGGCGGATGCCGGTCTTTATGGTTATCCCCAGCAGTAAGGGCAACTCGCCCTGGAGGTTGCACGCGCGCCATGACTGAAACCCTTGCCTCGCCCCAGACCCTTCGCGACCAGGTGGCGACCACTCTGGATGACATGAAGGCCGTGGATGTGCGGATTATCGATGTGCAAGGCCGCACCGCCATCACTGATTACATGGCCTTCGCCAGCGGCAACTCCCGCCGCCATGTCCGCTCCATTGCGGACGCGGTGCTTGAGAGTGCGGGTGAGGTGGGTGTCAGCCCGCTGGGTATTGAAGGTATGGAGGGTAGTGAGTGGGTGCTGGTCGATCTTGGCGATGTGGTCGTGCATGTCATGCTTGAGGAGGTCCGGGAGTTCTACCGACTCGAGCGTATCTGGGGCGTTGATGAGGCTGAGGCCTCGCCCTGATGCGACTGGATATTGTGGCGGTGGGCCGCCGGCCACCGGCCTGGGTGACGTCCGGGTTCGACGAATTTGCTGGCCGTATGCCGCGGCATTTGCCATTGCGATTGCGCGAGGTGAACGCGGGTGACGCGCGTCGCAGCGGCGACGTCGCTCGGGCGCGGGCGCAAGAGGCTGAGGGTCTGCTCGGGGCGGCAGATGGCGCGCGGCTGATCGCCCTCGATGAGACGGGCAAAGCCTGGAGCACGCGGGATCTGGCAGACTATCTCGATGATGCCATGCAGCAGGGTGAGGCTCTGGCGTTTTTGATCGGCGGTGCGGATGGGCTGGCGTCGCGCTGTTTGGAGGCCGCGGAGCAGCGCTGGTCGCTCTCGGCGTTGACCCTGCCACACATGCTGGTGCGCGTGGTGGTGGCTGAGCAGCTCTATCGCGCCTGGACCCTGCTCGCGGGGCATCCCTACCATCGGGGTTGAACCCCGGACTGCGCCAGGAGGCCGTTATGACTGACTCCACTGCCATTGACCTGTTCCTTGCCTCCGCCTCGCCGCGCCGAAGCGAGATCCTCGAGCGCATGGGGGTGCGCTTTGAGATGCTCACCCAGCAGGCGGAGGAGGTCGCCCATGCTGATGAGACGCCAGAGGTCTTTGTGGTCCGCCTGGCACTGGAGAAAGCCCGCTCAGGGCTCGCCGCTCGCCCGGCTGGTGCGGTAGCGCCGGTACTGGGGGCCGATACCGCGGTCGTCGTTGATGACACGATTTTGGGCAAGCCCCGGGATCGGGCCGATGCAACCGCCATGCTTGAGCAACTGGCGGGGCGTAGCCACCGTGTGCTCACGGGTGTTGCGTTGGTGGATGGCGAGCGGGAGTCGACCCGGCTTTCACTGAGCATGGTGACCCTGCGTGCCCTGACGGCCCCAGAGATCGATCGTTACTGGGCCAGCGGCGAACCGGCGGGTAAGGCGGGTGCCTATGCCATCCAGGGCCGGGGCGGCGTCTTTATCGAGCAGCTTGAGGGCAGTTACACCGGTGTGATGGGGCTGCCCATGTTCGAGACCCATGATCTGCTCGGCGACTTCGGCATCGCGTACCAGGGGCACTGGCCGGCGGAGTCGTGAGTCAGGAAATTCTGGTCAATATTACCCCGCGAGAGACGCGGGTTGCGGTGCTCGATAACGGCAGCCTGCAGGAGATTCATATCGAGCGGGCCCGCCGGCGCGGACTGGTGGGCAATATTTACCTGGGTGAGGTCGCGCGAGTGCTGCCCGGGATGCAGGCGGCCTTTGTGAACGTGGGGCTCAGCCGCACGGCATTTTTGCACGCCTCAGATATCAATGCTGGGGGCGTCGCCACCGGCAATGCGCCGGCCAGTGAGGCGTCCATTCAGCAGCTGATCGGTGAGCAGCAGCGCGTCATGGTGCAGGTCCTGAAAGATCCCATCGGCAGTAAGGGCGCCCGACTGACCACGCAGATCACCATTCCGTCCCGTTACCTGGTCTTCAGTGCCAACAACCCGGGTATTGGTGTCTCGGCCCGGATCGAGGACCCGGCTGAGCGGGCCCGGCTGCGCGCGGTGACTGAGTCGATGCTGGGTTCAGACTGCCCGGATGGCTGCATCTTGCGGACCGCGGCGGAGGGGGCAGATGACGCGGCCCTGGCCCGTGATTGGCAATTTTTGCAGCGGCTGTGGGCGGTGATTCAGCAGCGGGGACAAGCCGCCCAGCCTGCCACGTTGTTGCATGAGGACTTGCCGTTGATGCTGCGAGTGGTCCGTGACCTGGCCGGCGAAGAGGTGGAGCGGGTGCGCATCGACTCTCGTGAGGGGTATACCCGACTCCTCGAGTTCAGCGAGGCGTTTCTGCCTGATGCGGGCTCTCGGCTTGATCATTATCCCGGCGAGCGGCCGATCTTTGATCTCTATGGCGTTGAGGATGAAATTCAGCGGGCGCTTCAGCGCCGGGTGACGTTGAAATCGGGTGGGTATCTCGTCATCGATCAGACCGAGGCGATGACCACCATCGACGTCAACACCGGGGGTTATGTCGGACATCGCACCCTTGAGGAGACGCTCTTTAAGACCAACCTTGAGGCGGCCCAGGCGATTGGACGTCAGCTTCGGCTGCGCAACCTCGGTGGCATCATCATTGTGGATTTTATCGACATGGCGGATGCCGAGCATCAGCGACAAGTCCTGCGGGCGCTGGAAAAGGGGGTAGAACGCGATCATGCGAGCACCCAGATCAGTGGTGTCTCCGCCCTGGGGCTGGTAGAGGTCACGCGCAAACGGACAAGAGAGTCACTGCAGCATCTACTGTGTGACGAGTGCCCAACCTGCGGTGGCCGTGGGGTGTTGAAAAGTGCCGAAACGGTGATCCATGAGATTGCCCGGGAGATTTTGCGTGCAGCCCGGCAGTTTGAGGTGACCCGCTTGCTTGTGCTCGCGGCTCAGGAAGTGGTTGATCGGGCCATTGATGAGGAGAGCGATAGCTTTGCAGAACTGGAGACTTTTGTCGGGCGGCCGATCAAGTTCCAGGCGGAGCCGCTTTATAGCCCCGAGCAGTTTGACGTGGTGCTGATGTAAGCATGGGTGTTCTGCAATCCCTGCATCGGTGGATTTGGCCGCAGCGTGGTGAACGCCTGAAGGCGGTGGTGGTGTACGGCCTGGTCGGGCTGCTGGTGACTTCCGCCTTGTTGCTGACAAGCGTGCGCGTGCTCTTCGCCGTCGCGCCGGCAATGACGGGCGTGGTCGAGCGGGTCGTCGGTGAGCAGCTTGGCGTGGAACTGCGTATTGGCGGACTGGATGCCCGGTTGCAGGGGCTGCGCCCCGGGTTGGTGCTGCGTGACGTGGAGGTGCTGAGCACCCCAGATATGCCGGGTGACCCCCTCACGCTGGAGGAACTGACCTTGGCGATTGCGCCGTGGCAAGCCCTCCGCGATCAGGCGCTGCGTCTGCATGGCCTGGAGGTGGCTGGGCTGAACGTGACAATGCGCCGTGAGGCAGCGGGGCAATGGCGCGTCTCAGGGTTGCTGCCCGTGCCAGTTGCCGCACCGGTCAACCGGTTGCTGGATCAGCTGCAGCGTTTACCGGTGGATCGGCTGCTCATTCGGGACAGTCGCCTTGTGCTCAGAGAGATCGAGCGGGAGGCCCAGCTTGAGCTGGAGCCCGTTGCGCTGCGTTGGCAGCAGATGGCAGCGGGCGATTGGCGGTTCGCGTTGGACGCGCGCGCTGGCGATCAGCGCTTGCGTGGCCGGCTTGAGCTGAATGTCGGTGAGGCCCCGTCGGCGAGTGCGGTGATCGATTTCTCCGACATTGAGGCCGCTCAGTGGATGACATTGGCTGGCCGTGAGATCGAGTCGCTGCGCCCAGCAACCGACGCTCGCCTGGCGGGACGCATCTGGGTAGAACTGGATAACCAGGGGCCGACGCAGATCGTCGGTCAGGTCAATGGCCATCGTCTGGGATACCTCGATGGCGGGCTAGAAACGCTGGAAGCCACTGGTCACTGGACGCGCACGCCTGAGGGGTGGGAGGCCGCGCTTCGTCCAGAGCGCATGCTGAATCAGCGGGGACAGGTTCAGGAGATCGGCGTGATTGGGCTGGGGCGTTCTAACGACGCTGGGGCGCCGCTTCGGGTGACAGCGCGTGATGTCTCGCTTATGTCGCTGACGAGGGAATGGGCGGCGCGGTCGGGTATGCCGGCTGCGGCCTCAGGGTCGATCCCGCGGATCGACCTGGTGTGGGATGACCGTGAACATTGGCGGGCGCGCGCGACGTTGGCCGAGGCGGCGGTGGATGTGACCGACGCGCGTCTGCGCAATCCCCTCAAGATCGACGGGCTGACGGGGACCCTGAACGCCTGGCGGAACGGCCCTGAGGGCTGGCAGCTGCACGCCAATGACTGGCGGGGGGAATGGGCGGGGGCCCCAGTGCAGATGGATGGCCTGGCTCGACTGGCAGCGGATGCCCCCACCTTAATCGAACTCAAGGGCGATGTGGGCGCACTGCCGACAGCGACGGTCATGGATCACCTACCTGTTGGGGTCATGCATGAGAAACTGACGAGTTGGCTTGATCAGGCCATTCAGGGTGGTGAATTGACCGGCGCCTCCCTACAGCTTGCAGGCCCACTCACGGAGTTCCCCTTCGACGAGGGCGAGGGTCTGTTTGATCTCCAGGCCCGGTTGGCGGCGGTGGATTTTGCGTTTAATCCCGACTGGCCCGCGTTCACTGGGGTCGATGGATTGTTGCGTTTTCGCAATCGGGGTTTGTCGATCGACGTGGACCGTGGCGAGATCGGAGGGGTTGGTCTGGCTCATGCCGAGGCCCGTCTGCCTGATTTGTGGAAGCCCCGTCTGCGCATCGAGGGTGCGCTGAATGGGCCGGTGGCTCGTATGGCGGAGGTGGTCGCAGCAAGCCCGCTGGCGGGCGATGGCGCATTACCGGGTGAGCCCACTTGGTCGGGTGAGGCCGACTTAAACCTCGATCTTTTCTTTCCCTTCGAAAAGCGCCCACCGGTGGTGAACGGAGCGCTTGTCTTTGACGGGGTGGATGTGCGTGTCGACACGCCCGCCGTCGCCGTCACCGATCTCGCCGGTGAGATCCTGTTTGATGATGATGGGGTGCGCTGGGATGGGCTGCGGGGGCGCTATCAGGATCGGGATGTGGTCTCTCAGGCCCGAACGGATGGCGAGGGTGATGCCGCCCGAATTCGGGTGGATGCCAGGACCAAGCTGGCGCTGGCCGACTGGCCCGGCTTGGAGGGTATTGCCGAGAACACACAAGGCGATGCGCGCTGGCGGCTCAGGTGGGAGCAGCCGGGGTTTCCAGCGCTGCGCGCGGGGCGCACGACCGAGAGGCGACTGCAGGTGCGCTCAGATCTTGTCGGTATCGAGGCGGTCTTGCCTTTTGGGCTTGCCAAGGCCTCCGATGAGGCGGTCGAAGGGCGTTTTGAATGGCGTCATGGCGGAGGTAATGTCGGCAACCAGTTTTCTCTTCACTACGGCGATCGGCTGCGTGCACGGGGTGTTCAGGGGCCGGCTGGTGATCAACGGTGGGGTGTGGTGCTTGGCGCAGGCGAACCGGCGTTGCCTGATTCGTCAGGAACGGTGATCAGCGGTGCTTTGCCCGTGATTCGCCTGGCCGATCTGCGCGCTGTCGCCACCGACGACGACGGCGGGGTGGATGACTGGGTGCTCGGATTACCCCCGGTGCGTCGGTTCGATCTTGCCGTGGGTGGGCTTGAGATCAGCCGCTGGCGGGTCGAATCCTTTGACGTAAGGGGTGAACCCGATGCCGGTGGTTGGTCGCTGGCGCTCGAGGGTGGAGGTGAAGGGACTGTGCAGTGGCGCCCTCAGGGCAAGGGGCTGGACGTCGATCTCGAGACACTCACACTCGCCATGCGTGATCCCGTGCCGGCGGCAGGGCAGTCACCGGTCGGCCCTGCGCCGCGTCCCGTTGCCTTTGATGTCAATGTGGATGCTTTGAGCGCGGGGGGTGAGCTGTTGGGCGCCCTTTCTTTCTCCCGGCAGGTGAATCGTGAGGCCGCGGATCAGGCTGAGCTGACGCTCAAAGGGGAAGTGGGTGATTTGGATGCGGTGATTGAGCGAGTTGACCGCAATGTCGGGGAGGCCAGGCTGTCGTTTAGTCTATTCGCCAACGATGCGGGACGGTTCTTTACGGGGCTTGGCTTGCCGAGAGCGATGCGTGGTGGGCAAGGCGATATTAGTGGAGAGTTAACCTGGCTGGGCCCCCTCCTGTCACCGGCGCTCCCGACGCTCGCCGGTGATCTGGAAGTGGATTTGCGCAATGGGTCATTGCCGGCGGTCGAGCCGGGTGCAGGACGCGCGTTAGGCCTTTTTAGCCTCTCGGTGCTGCCGCGGCGGCTCGGGCTGGATTTCTCAGACGTCGTGGGCGAAGGGCTTCGCTTTGATCGCCTGAAGGGGCGCTGGCAAGCCCGGGCGGGCCGGCTGCAAACCGATGACCTCACCGTTGCGGGTCCATCCCTCAATCTGGCGTTGACCGGCACCACGGACGTCGTCCGGCAGCGCTATGATCAGACCGTGACAGTGCGGCCTCAGGTGACCTCTGCGCTGAGCTTTCTGGGGGGACTGGCCGGCGGTCCGGCGGCAGCGGTTGCGCTGTTTCTGACCCGAGGGGTGATCGAATCTGAAGTTGATCAGTTAACCGAGATCCAGTATCGCATTGCCGGGCCCTGGGATGACCCACAGCTTGAGCTGCTGAGCCCGCAGGGCTTTTCGATTAGAGGGCGAGGCAATGAGTGAGATAACGCGGGCGGCCGCCATACAGATGGTCTCTGGTGACGAGGTCTCCGGCAACCTGGACCAAGCGCGCCACTGGATCGAAGCGGCCACGCATCAAGGCGCGAACCTTGTGGCCCTGCCCGAGAATTTTGCCTGCATGGGGCGGCGCGAAGGTGACGTCCTCGCGATCGGAGAAGCGGATGGCGCTGGCCCGATTCAGACTTTTCTGGCTGCTACGGCTCGCGCTCATGGCATTACGCTGGTCGCGGGCAGTGTGCCGCTGATTGGTCCGGAGCAAGGACGCGTTCGTCCCGCGTGTCTGGTGTATGGGCCAGAGGGCGGGCGCCTCGCCCGCTATGACAAGCGACATCTGTTTGACGTGGCCCTGTCAGACGGAGAGGGGTACCGCGAGTCGGCCACGTTTGCACCGGGTGATCAGCCCGTCACGGTGATGACGCCGGCTGGATGTCTGGGGCTTTCGATCTGCTATGACCTGCGCTTTCCCGAGCATTATCGAGCGCTGGTGGATCAGGGCGCAGAGATCCTGCTGGCACCCTCAGCCTTTACTGCCACGACGGGGGCTGCTCACTGGTCGGTCCTGGTTCGAGCCCGCGCCATCGAAAACCTGTGTTTTATGGTCGCACCTGGGCAGGGTGGGCAGCACGCGAGCGGTCGAGCTACCCACGGTGAGAGCTTGATTGTGGATGCCTGGGGCGAGATACAGGCCCGTTGCGCCGTCGGCGGCGGGCCAGGTTTAGCGGTCGCTGATCTGCATCGTGGTGAGTTGCCAGCCCTGCGCGCGCGGTTTCCTGCGTTGTCACACCGTCTTACGTCGGTCTGAGATTTCCAGCGCAGTCCACTTGCGTCAAGGTTCGCTCAGGTTTATCCAGTCGTAATGCGGTTAATGCGCCCCCCCATAGACAGCCGGTATCGAGCGTGACGTAACCTGGCCCACTGCGCTGACCCAGCCTGGACCAGTGTCCGGCGATGACGGTGCGGCCGCTCTCAGCCAGATGGTGGCCCGGTGCCTCGTACCAAGGGTAATGGTTCGCTGGTGCCGTCTCAGGTGGGCCGTTGGCTGTAAACTCGAGCTGCCCGTTGGCGCCGCAATAGCGCATTCGGGTGAATGCGTTGATGATAAAGCGCGCCCGATCCCAGCCGGTGAGGTCTTCCTGCCAGCGATTCGGGTGGTTGCCGTAAAGATGGGCAAGCAGCTCTGGGCAGTTTGGCCCTCGCAACAGTGCCTCGGCTTCCTGGGCCAAGCGCCGGGCGTCATCCAGACGCCATTGTGGTGGGATGCCTGCATGGACCAGTGTGTGAGCGCCGGCGGTGATGTCACAGAGTAATGGCCGATACCGGAGCCAGTCGATCAACGTGTCCCGATCCTCAGCCTCGAGTAATGGCTGGAGGTTGTCGTCTTTGCGCGGCCGACCCGTCCCATTCGCGACGGCGAGGCAGTGGATATCGTGGTTGCCTAGCACAGCCTCAGCGCGTTCACCCAGCCCGCGGATGAAGCGCAAGGTCTCAACGGGTTGCGGCCCTCGGCCGACCAGATCACCCGTAAACCAGAGCCGATCAGCGGCTGGATCGAAGCGGATCGCGGTGAGCAGGGTCTGGAGGTCGGTTAGGCAGGCGTGCACATCCCCGATTGCGTATTCGGCCATGGCTATGCCTCAGGCGGGTGGGTGTGGGTATCCAGTGCGCGTGCCAGTCGTCCGAAGCCGGCCAGATCGATACGCTCGGCTCGATCGTTTGGGTCGATGCCGGCGGCTTCGATGGCAGTGGCATCGAGCAAAGTGGACAAGGCATTGCGCAGGGTTTTTCGGCGCTGGCCAAAGGCCTGCGCCACGATATCGGCAAGGCACCGCTCATTGACGGATGGGATTGGCGGCGTGGGATGGGGTCGTAAGCGCACGAATGCGGAAGTGACCTGAGGGGCGGGGGTAAAGCAGGTGGGCGCCACGTCAAAAAGGGGATCGACCTGGCAGCGATACTGCAGCATCACGGACAGGCGGCCGTAGATCCGGCTGCCGGGGCGAGCGGCCATTCGCTCAACAACCTCGCGCTGCAGGAGCAGATGGAGATCACTCACACTCTGCCGGTCATCCGTCAGATGGAAGAGCAGCGGTGTCGAGAGGTTGTACGGAAGATTGCCAACAATGCGAAGCGGCTCGGCGCTGTCAGGCCGAAAGTCGGTCACCGGGCAGGCCAGTGCATCCGCTTCAACGACGGTCAGTCGCCCGTCCTGGGCGGCCGGCCATTGCCGCAGGGTCGCTGCGAGATCGCGGTCAATCTCAATGGCGATGACCTGTGCGCCCCGGTCGAGCAGCGGGGCAGTCAAGGCCCCGCGACCCGGCCCAATTTCAGGCAACGTCGCGCCCGGCGCCGGTGAGACGGTGTCGGCCATGCGCTCAAGGATGCCGGCGTCCGTCAGGAAATTCTGGCCGAAACGACGACGCGGGCGTTGCATGCTTTAGCGGCTCGCCGTGGTCATGCGGATTGCCTCAGTGACGGCGGCCTTGAGGCTGCCGGCGTCGGCGCGATGCTGGCCGGCCAGATCCAGCGCCGTACCGTGATCGACCGAGGTGCGAATGATGGGCAGACCCAGGGTGACGTTCACGGCATGGCCAAAGCCGGCGTGCTTGAGTACGGGTAAGCCCTGGTCGTGGTACATCGCGAGCACGGCATCGGCCTGGGCCAGGTGGTCGGGCGTGAAAAGGGTATCGGCCGGCATTGGTCCAGTCAGGGTGAGGCCTTCCTCACGCAGTGATTCAAGGGCGGGCGCAATGACCTCGATTTCTTCCCGGCCCAGATGCCCCCCTTCACCGGCATGCGGGTTGAGACCCGCGACTAGAATGCGCGGCGCGACCAGGCCGTAGAAGCGCCGTAGATCGGCATCCAATATGCGCAGCACCGTGGTGAGTCGCTCTTGGGTGATGGCTGCTGGAACCGCTTGGAGCGGGAGGTGCGTTGTCGCCAGCGCCACTCGCAGTGTGCCGGCCACCAACATCATGACCGGCATTGGGGCGTCGGTCAGCTCGGCGAGGAACTCCGTGTGCCCGGTGAATGCTCGGCCAGATTCATTGATGACGCCTTTGTGAACGGGGCCCGTCACCATGGCATCGAAGGTGCCGGACAGGCACCCCTTCACCGCCGTGCGCAGCGTTTCAAGCACATAAGGCGCGTTGGCTGGGTTTAGGTGACCTGGGCGGACGGGTTCAGCCAGCGGTACTGGCCAGACGGTGAGGTCGCCGGCGGGTGCGTCGTGGTCAGTGTGATCTAACAACGCAGGGTCGGCGATCACGACGAGCCGAGCCGCCGGGAAGCTGTCGTGCAAATGGGTGATGAGCTCCGGGCCGATACCGGCGGGCTCTCCCGGGGTGATGGCGATGCAGGGCATCTGCCCGGTCATGCGTTCCCCGGCCGGAGCTCGATATACGCCTCTTCGCGGAGTTCGCGCAGCCAGAGGTCGATTTCATCGGCGGCTTTGCGTTCGCGGATGGCCTCAGCCGCTGCCTCGCGTTCGAGTTGCTCACTCGCATCCTGCTGACGGCGATCCAGTACCTCAGCGATATGCCAGCCGGCGCGGGTTTGAAACGGCTGGCTCAGCTCGTTAATCGATAATGCGTTAATCGCGTCACGGAAGGCTTGCGGTAAGTTGTCGGGATTGAGCCATCCGAGCTCGCCGCCACTGGTCGCGCTGGTCGGGTCGTCTGAGTTGGAACGGGCCAAATCAGTGAAAGAGGCACCGCGCTGCAGTCGGTCGCGCAGGGACTCAAGGCGCAAACGGGCGTCCTCATCGGTAACGATCTCGTTGGGTTCAATCAAGATATGGCGAACTTGCGCCTGCTCAATCAGCCGCCCATCGGGATCGCGGATCTCCTGGAGCTGGTAGATCTGAAAGCCAGCCGGCGTGCGCAGGGGCGCGGTTGTTTCACCTGGCTCGAGCTCGTTGATGGCCTCTGCGGCCACCCCCGGCAGTTCAGTGGCTGGGCGCCAGCCAAGGTCGCCGCCTTCGAGGGCATTGCGCGCGTCGGACTCTGCTGCCGCGACGCGAGCGAAGGATTCACCGTCGCTCAGGCGCTCCATGACTCGATCGGCCTGAGCCTCGGCCTCGGCGATGGCGTCAGCTGATGCGGCTTCGGGTACGCTGATCAGTATCCGCCCAAGTCGGTATTCCCGGGATTCATCCTGATGACGCTCGAGAAACTGTTTGATTTCTTGGTCGGTCACGTCAACGCGGTTATCCATTTCCTGTTGGCGCAAACGGGTCAGCATGATGTCGCGGCGCATCTGCTCCCGGAACTGGGCCATGTCGATACCCTGCTCACTGAGCGCGTCACGTAGACCTGTGAGGGCCAGGCCGTTGCGCTCGGCGACACGGCGGACCGCGTTATCCAATGTTGCGGAGTCGACCCGGATGCCACGGCGCTCAGCCACGTTCATCTGCAGGGTCTGCATGACCAAACGCTCCAGCACCTGCCGCCGCAGTTCATCCTCTGGAGGGATCTGGACATTGCGCTGCTGCAGCTCAACGGTGACCGAGGCGATTTCTGCCTCAAGCTCAGAGGCGAGGACAACATCGTCATTGACCAGCGCTACGATGCGCTCGAGCAGGACCTCTTCGGCCTTGGCCGCGGGCAGGGCCAGAACAATCAGAAAACTTGCGAGCAGCGATCGGATCATGGGTCTTAGAACTCCGGGTTATAGCCGTCGATTTCATTGCTCAGGAATGACTGAATTCTATCACCGAAACCGCCGAGGCCCTTGAGTTCCAGCTCGACCATGATTTCCTGGTCGAGAGAGGGTTCACCGGGATCGGTATTCTGCAGTCGGGTCTCGTCAACAATCAGCCGGATTGCGTGGCAGCACCCGGATTGCTGGATGCCATAGAAGCTCTCCAGCGTTTGCCTCTCGTCCAGGTCCTCCCGCGCCCCAGCAAATAGTTGCCAGCCTCGGGCGATCGGGAGTGCGACGGACGCGGTCACCTGACTCAGGGAGGTCTCGCCATCGGTTTTCTGGCGTCTCAACCCCAGATTAACGGTGGTCAGGTTTTGGCCTCGCCAGCGCAGAATGGTTCTGAGCTTGTTGGTGTCGGAGTTTTCAGGATCCCAGCGGTAGTCTGCGTCCATTTCCAGCCCGCCCGGCAAGGACAGCCGCAGCTCGGTGATGTAGTCCGAGCGGTCTCGGGGCGCGTCATCGTGATAGAAAAAAGTCTGTCCGATCGACGCCTGCAGGTACTCACGGCCTGTTCGGTCATCGATATATCGCGTGGTGATACCCACGCTGGCCTGCTCAGTGTGTCCATTGCTGAATTCGGTGGGGCGGAATAGCCGTGAGAAGTTGCCACTGGTTGATCCGCTGCCGAAGTCGGGTAGTTGGTCCTGATCGCGATCGGGCACATTGCGATAGAGCACCCGCGGTTCAAGTGTCTGGTAAACGCCCTCAAAAAGGGTTTGGGGGCGTTCAAAGAAGACCCGGGCGTCCGCCGTGTAGATGGGCACGGAGGCACTCGGTGAGTCGTCGTCACCGGTGGGGTTGGTCAGGTCATAACCGGAATGCTGCCATGCCACGGTGGGTTCGAAGCGATAAGCCAGATCGGTGATCGGCATAGACACGCGTGGCGCGACGTTGTATTCAACGCCCTGCTCGCGCGTCGTGTCTTCGTTGTAGAAATCGGTGTACTCCGAGGCGATGTCGAATTCGAACGGGCCGACACCGCGGTTGGGGTCGTAACCCAGCTGCACCCGGGGCCGCCGGGCGTACGGGCTGGAACCGTCCGTCTCCACCCGCTGCCAGTGCTGTGCATCGACTGATGCGAGGAATCCGCGGTCTGCCCAGGAGAGCTCGGCCCGACTCTCCATAAACGACGCTGCGCGATAGTCAAATTCGTTACTGAAGTCATCGTTGAAATCGGTATCACTGGTCCGCTGCTGACGCAGTTCGCCACGAATTGCATTACCGACCTGCAGGTTGTGAGTCTGATCGATCGCCCAGCGGTCCTCGCCGAACCGATCGTCATTGGGTAGGTAACTGGTGTTGATCTCTCCGTCGACCCATTCTTGTAAGTAGCGGTATTCGGTATCAAGCAGCACGCCGCGTTTCCAATAGGACGTTGGCGTGATGGTCGCGTCCTGGTTGGGTGCGATATTCCAGTACCAGGGCAGGGAGACCGTGGTGCCATTGGTATCAGAGCGACCGATGGTGGGCGCAAGAAACCCGCTCATGCGCTCATTACCGATGGGAAACTGTAGGTAAGGGGTATAGAGCACCGGCACGCTGTACAGGGACAGCACCGAGTTCCAGGCCCGTCCCTGGCGGGTGTCCGTATTGATGGTGGCTGTGGTGGCACTGAGTTGCCAGAGCTCGTCACCCGGCATGCACGTGCTCATGGTGACGCCCTCGTAGCGGCTGCGGACCGGCCCTTCTCGGATAATGCGGTCCGCAGCGCCTTGCAAGTGGCCCGCGGTGATCCGATAGGCCCGCACGCCCTCGAACCGGCCCTGTTCCGCGTCAAGCCGATAATCCACCGACTCGCCCTCAATGAGCAGTCCCGCTTCCCGAAGCCGCGCGGCCTGCTCGACGATGACCTGACCGGCCTCACGGTCATAGCGCAGGCGCTCGCCCTGTAGCGTCTGGTCGGCACGGGTGAGGGTTGCGTTGCCATTAAATTGGTAGATCGGCGGGCGCCCGGTGATCGTGCCCCGATCAGCTTCGATCTCGATGGGTGTATCGGCTGCCTCCCGCTGGCTGGGATCACCCTCAACAGGGGCGAGCAGCGG
>Ga0102930_1000206_pt1 | contig 19498 bp, 24 predicted proteins | sample SalPon1_B_H2O_MG_FD_84514 | JGI IMG/M metagenome (GOLD analysis project Ga0102930, IMG submission 84514) | Salt pond water microbial communities from South San Francisco under conditions of wetland restoration - Salt Pond MetaG R1_B_H2O_MG | ecosystem: Environmental > Aquatic > Non-marine Saline... | reverse complement strand
CCTCCCGGCGGTGTTCGGTCAGGGGGTCGACGGCCTCGCTCGCCCCACAATGCCCGAGCACCCAGCAGGCATGGACCCGGCTGCGCGTCCAACTGTCGTCGAGGAGTTCGATGGTTCGGGGGACGAACGGCTCGATCCGGGCGGGATACTCCTCGGCGATTCGGGCGAGCGTCCCCGCCGTATTCGACCGTACCGTGGGATCGGCGTCGTCCAGCAGCGGCGCGATCTCTTCGGTGTAGGGGGCGACATCCATCGGGAACCCCTGGGCGATGTCGCCGAGAATACCGACCGAGTTCCCCCGGAGTTCGGGATCATACGCGCCGAGTTGGTCCAACAGCGTTGGGACTACGGGCGTCGCCGCGTCGGGGTAGGCGGAGGTGACGTGGCCCAGTGCCGCGGTACAGCTGATCCGATAGGGGTCGTCGTCGGCATCGAGGAGCGAACACAGCTGCGGGACAAGGGGTCGGACCTCCTCGGGGAAGGATTCGGCGATCACACTCAGGACGGCCAGCGCCTGCCTGCGCGCCCGCGTCGGCGTCGGCGACAACAGCGAGGCGATCGCGGGGGTGGCATCCAGCGCCGCGGCGGGGTCGTGTTCGGCGACCGCCAGCAGGAACTGGGTGGCCGCCGTGTTCAAAAGCGAGCTTTCGGCGTTCAGTTGGTCGACGATTTCGGGGGTGACATCGACGACTGCCTCGGGGAACCGCTCGGCGACGGTCGCCAGCGACCGGACGGCGTACAGCCGGATCGGCCGGTCGTCGTCGAGTCTGTCAGCCAGCCGGTCGACGGCGGTCAATCCGGCCTCGGGGCGGTCGTCGACGACCGATTCGACGGTCCGCATCGCGTCGTACCGCACCGTCTTTTCGTCGGCGTCGATCAGCGGCCACAGCGCCTCGGCCTCCAACAGCCCGGGGGCGACCGCTGCGAGTTGGCGGTAGCGCTCGACGCGGTCGTCGGGTGGCCCCTCGTCGAGGGTTGGTAGCGACGACCGCGTGACGACTTCGACCGTCGTGATCTCCGGCAAGGAGATTCGGATCTGCCGGGGCGACTGCTCGACGGTCGTACATTCGAACGTCGGCGGTGCTGTCAGCCCGACTGCAGCCGCCGGCAGCCGTGTTGGCCCGGCAACCGGCTGGTCGGTCTCGATCTCGGCCGTCGACTCCGCGCCGACGATCCGAAACGCCGTCGACGAGTCGAACTGGTCGAAAAACGCTTCGAGCGCCGCCCCGGAGTCGGGGGCCGCCCGAACCTGCAGCGGCTCGCCGGTCGGCCCGGGGGCGAACCACGCGATCGGCTCGCCACTGTCGTCGGTGTGTTGGCGCAGACACTCGCGAACGGAGTCACAGCCGACCGCATCCCGCATCGTCAACTGGTCGCGGCCACCGTCGGGGGTGACGGTGTACTGCCGCCAGCATTTCTGGCCGTCGATGAAGACGGGGTTCGGCTCGCCGCTGGTGGCGGGCCGACCGTTGTCGGTTTCGGCCCGGCCGTCGCAGACCGCACAGACCGGATTCGGAACGGAGCCAGCCGCCGGGCTCCCGACAGTGTTGCCACAGATACTACAGGGCGGCTGTCGACGAGTCGGCGTCGAAGGCATCGCTACTAGTTACCAAAGGCAGGCGCTCCCGTCTCAAAAACCTTCCGTGGCAAACTACCGGTTTGGTAATTGGCCGCCCGCAGGCTGGCCCGGAACACATTTGAGCCGAGGGACGAACGTTCCGGTATGATCGATGAGACAGTCGAGGAGATCCAAGGGATGCAGAGCCACAGCTCCTCGCTGATCGCTATCAAGGCGACTCAGGCGCTTTCGGAACTACTCGACCGCGAGTACGCCTCCGTCGAGGAGTTCGAACGCGACCTCGAACGCAACGCCGGCGCGCTTCGCCGGGCCAACCCCTCTCACGCGTCGCTCCACAACGCGGTTCGGGCGGTCGAACGTTCGGTGCTGGATGTGGCCGACAGCGTCGACGAGGCCAAGGCGTTCACCCGCGAAATGATCGACCGCGTGGTCGACGATATCGAGACCGGCAAGCGCCGCGCGGCGGCCAACGCTGCCGAAACCTTCGAGGACGGCGAAACGTTTCTGACCCACGACTTCTCGACGACTGCGCTCGCTGCGGTCGAAGCCGCCGCCCTCGACGGCAACTATCTGACGGCCTACGTGATGGAGGCCCGCCCCCGATACATCGGCCGCGGGACCGCCCGAATGCTCGCAGCGATCGACCGGGTCGAACCGCATCTGATGGTCGACAGCGCGCTGGGCCACTTCCTCTCGGAGTGCGACCGCGTTGTCATCGGGATGGACTGTATCGTCGACGATACCCTGTATAATCGGATCGGCACCCTTCCGCTGGCGGCGACCGCCCAGGAACTCGGCGTGCCGGTCGTCGTCGTCGGCTCAGGGGCCAAAGTTATCGAAGAAGGGTTCGCCTTCGAGAATCAGCACCGCTCGACATCGGAGGTCATGCTCGAACCTGTCGAAGGCATCCAGATCGAGAACCCGGCCTACGATGCCACACCTGTCGAGTACATCGACCAGCTCATCACCGAAACCGGTATCCACGAGTTCTAGGGACCGCCAGTCGTTGTAGTTACTGCCAGTCGAACTTCCGGCCACGGATCGCCCGCATGGCCAGAAATCCCAGCAGTCCCATCGACATAAAAACGAACAGACTGATGCCTTCTTCGAGATAGCCGGTCGCCGAGAGCACCCACCCGATGATGAGGATTACAACACTGGTAATGGCGATCTCGTACCACGTTACGTCGACCATAGCTATCACTCCAAGCGGGCATGAAAAACCGTTTCGGTCCAGCGAGGTTGCTTACGCCGCGTCGATACGCCCTCGGCACTCACTCCGCCCGTTCGACTGGTGTGCCTCGAACGTTCGTTGTGACGCTTCGAAGCCCCCTCACGCCACCTCAATGTCCAGACTCACGGTTTCGGCCTCCTGTTCGACCGCGACTTCCGTCTCGGATTCGGCCGCCAGTGTGACCGTCACGGTCTGTGCGTCGTCGGCCGGCACCGGTTTTCCCCGTCGCGTGCCGTCGCCACTCGGCGAAGGTAGGTCGCAATCGCACGCCGACTCCGATTCGTTGTGGACTCGTAGACTGCCTCGTCTGACATACGGCTCGTACTCACATGGCGCAGATATCGTGGTGTTCCAGACAGATCACTGTGGTTCATCTATACGGGACACCTGTCCCGACCGATTTTTGCACCGATGTCGACGAAGACGAACCAGTCAGTTCGGGCAAACACTATTTCCCTGTCGCACATAGGGGGACATAATGCGTATTCTCGTTGTTGGGGCGACTGGGTTCGTTGGCAGTCGACTGGTCGCTCGGCTCGCGGAGTTGGGCCACGACGTCGTCGCCTTCTCGCGGAGCGCGAGTCAGGAATCGTTCCCCGATGGCGTCGAGGTCTTCGAGGGCGATCTCGCCGACGGCGACTCGCTGGTCGATCTCTGTGCGAGCGTCGACATCGCCTACTACCTGATTCACTCGCTGACCGCCGACGACTTCGCCGCCCGCGATCGGGAGTACGCCCGGCGGTTCCGGGATGTCGCCTCGGCAGCGGGCGTCGATCGCGTCGTCTACCTCAGCGGTATCAGCGGTACCGGGGTCGACCTCTCGCCGCATCTGGAATCGCGCCGCGAGGTCGAGGCGATCCTGACCGGCGGCGAGTTCGATCTGACCGTCCTGCGGGCGGCGGTCATTATCGGGGCCGGGAGCGCGAGTTTCAGAATCCTCCACGACCTGACCGATCGGCTCCCGATCATGGCGGTCCCCCAGTGGGTTCGCACCCCCTGTCAGCCGATCGGGATTCGGGATACGATCAGCTATCTGGTCGGCGTGCTGGATGCCGAAGAGACCCGCGGCGAGACCTACGATATCGGCGGCCCGTCGGTGTGGAACTACGAGTCGCTGTTGCAGTTGACCGCGAAAGCAAAAGCCAAACCGGCGTACATCGTGCCGGTGCCGGTGATGACGCCGAAGCTCTCGTCGTACTGGCTCCGGCTGACGACCGACGTCCAGTTCGACATCGCCCAGGCGCTGGCCGAAAGTATGCGCAATCCGGTGACCGTCGACGCCGCAAGCGACCTGCAAACCGTCGTGCCGATCGACCAGACCTCGATCGAGACCGCAGTACGGGACGCGCTGGCCGAACTCCGAGCGGCCGCCGAGCGCTGAGACGGCAGTCGACGACGCCTGCTGGTCGACCGACGTCCGTCACCTACTCCCGTCGGGAGTCGGTGTGATCCGCTCGGATCGCCTCGACGTACTCCTGTGCGTCGGGATCGAGCCTGTAGGTACCGTGGATTTCGGCAGGAGCCTCGCCGTGGACGACACGGCCGAACGGCGCGGCGATTTTGGGGTACAACGCCTCGAAGCCGCGGGCCACCGGCGAGGCGATTCCGCGGGCGTCCATCGCCTTTTTAACGGCCGTCTCGCCAGCGTGGACCGCGTTGCCCTCGATCAGCACGAAGACGAACGGCCGACCACCGAACTGTGCTTCCAGAAACTTTTGGACCACGTCGGACTCCCATGGGACGGCAATGACGTCGTCCATCCCGTAGGTCAACACGTCGACTGCGGTTCGAAACGCCTCTTTGCGGCCGTCGTAGACGAGAACCGACAGTGGGCTACTCACGGCTACTGGTATGTCGCCGAGCGGCGTGATTCTTTCGAAGGTCCGGCCTGACGGGACGGACAAGCACGCGGTTTAAGATTCTATACTGACATCAACGGTTTTAGATGCAGTATAGACCAGCTATCGACGGTGGGCTGGTCGTCTCCGGCATCCTTCTCGGAGTGCTTCAGGTCGTAGAGTACCTCCAGTTCCCCGCCGCGTCGGCGACCCTCCTGTTCAATACGGTCCCGTTCATCTTGGTGTCGGCAGCGATCGTCTTCACTGGCGTGACGATCATCCGCGACGACGAGTACGGCGAGTATGCGACACTCACCATCTCGTGGGGTCTCGGGCGCGCCGCCCGCGAGGCCAGCGACCGCGAGAAGCTGCAGACGCTCACCGACGGCGAGTGGTTCGACGGGATCAGAAACGGCGAGCCGGGTCGACGCTGGCGGTGCCGATCCCCTACGGCGCGGGCACTGTCGTCCTGTTCGCCGTCTACGACGACCTCGCCGAGCCCGACACCGAGAACATCGATCTGTTCGAGATTTTGGCGGCCCACACCGCGACGGCGCTGTCGTCGGTCGACACAGCGGCCAGAGGGGCCGACAAGTGAAGCTGCTGTAAGCCGAAGCTCGGAGTCACAAGGGCTATTTTCCGGCCGGTCTTTCACTCACCAATGGAGGTTGCCCTGATTACGGTCGGCGACGAGCTGCTGTCGGGCGATACGGTAAACACCAATGCCAACTGGCTCGCCGCACGGCTCGCCGACCGCGGCGCAACGGTGACTCGGGTACTCACACTGCCCGACAGCCGCGAGACCATCGCTGCCCGCGTCTCGGAATACAGCGAGGAATTCGACCGCGTGATCGTCACCGGTGGCATCGGCGGCACGCCCGACGACATAACGATGGAGGCGGTCGCCGACGCCTTCGGCCGTGAGCTTGCCGCCTCGAAGCTGACCCGCGAGGCCGTCGATCGGAGACTCGCCGAGATCGAACAGCGGATTCCGGACCGCGAGATCGATGTCGACCGGGAGGCCGAAGCCGCGATCCCCGAGGAGAGTCGACCGCTGATAAACGAGGCCGGACTTGCGCCGGGTTGTGTGGTCGACAACGTCTATGTCCTCCCAGGGATTCCCAGCGAACTGAAAGCGATGTTCGAGTCGGTAGCCGAGGAGTTCGCCGGGGATCGTCGCTCGGAGTTCTGCTATACGGTCGAGCCGGAGGCCAATATCGTCTGGGCGCTCGACGAAGTGATGGATCGCTTCGCGGTGACCGTCGGCTGCTATCCCGACCGGGAGGCCGACCACAACCGTCTGAAGCTCACCGCGACCGACGACGCGGCGTTGGATGCGGCCGTCGACTGGCTGCTGTCGAATATCAACGCCAGCGAGACGCCCGTCTCACGCGACTGGTCGACCGACGAGTCCGTGAGCACCGACTAGTGACGACACCGCGACTGACGTGGCTTTTGTCCCCGCTGCTGACTGCGTCGATCAGTTCATCACAACCGCCTCGGCCGGATCGTACTCCATCTGCGTGGCGACGGTACGGGCCACTTCGTCGCCGAACTCCCGTTCGACCAGATGGAACGCGAGGTCAAGCCCGGCGGTGACGCCACCGGCGGTCACGAGATCACTGTCGCCGACGACCCACGCGTCGACGAGGTCGGCACCCGAGGCTTCAATGTTCGTCTCGCGCGCTCGCGTGCGTAGTCGCGGGTCGACCGTGGGTTACCCCGGCCCGAGCCAGCAACATTCCGCCGGTACAGACCGCCGTGAGGCCGACGCCCTCGTCGTGAAGTCCGGCGATTGCCACAGGCAGGCCGCCGCGTTCGGCCTCCGCCCACGCGCCGGAATCGCCCGTTTCGGTGATGGTTCTCGTCCTCGCGGGCTTTTCGACGATCGGTGTCTCCTTGCGGATCACGCTACTCAGTAGACAGTAGCGTCTCGGTCGTCTTTTGAAATAGACTACTCCTCGTCCGGCGACCACTCGCCGCCGACTCGATCCGCACCCATCAGATCCTCGCCATCGTGTTCAGTAAAGACGACCTTCAGGTTCGGCCGCGGAATGTCCCAGTGGTCGGCCAGCCAGTCGACGACGGCGAGCCCAAACTGGCGGCGCTGTTCGAACGGTCGACCGCGGCGGATGTCGGCCGACAGGACCGCGATGGGCCCCTCGACGGCACGGCCGAGCGCCATCGCCTCCGAGGAATGCTCCCGGACCGCGACGGCGACATGACCGCTTTCGGTCTCCATGATGTCTGTATACTGGTCTGTGAGGGCGTTCGTGCAGTTGTGTCGCTCCCCGGCGGCGAGTTCGGCGGTCGTGTCGACGGCGAGATATGGCATCACCCACCACAACAGTGCCATCCGAGTTAGTCCTGCGGGTCAGGGGAGCCGACGGCCGCTTGGGACTGGGTCGGCGGCTCCTGGCGGATCACCCGGACGATGAACAGGGTTGCAAACAGTGAGAGCCCAGCGAGCATGAACCAACTGGCCCGATACCCCGCCACGTCGGACAGATAGCCGAACGTCGGTGGAGCGACGAGCGCGCCGGTGACGAGCGCGAGCTGTCCACCCCCAGTCGCGCTCCCCATCTCCTCGGCCGGGACCAACGTTGCCAGACAGGAAAAGTAGATGCCGGTAAAACCCAGTGCGAAAAAGCCGACCCCGACGAACAGCGCGGCCGCGAGCAGCCGGCTGTCAACGAGACCGACAGCGACGAACAGCACGGCGCTGGCGGCGGCCTGAACGAGCAGGATCGTCCCGATTCGCCGCCGGGGCTCGCCCGGCAGTACATCACTCAGCCAGCCGGTGACGACACGGCCGGCGCTGCCCGAGACCTGGATCGCAGCGAGCACCAATCCGCCGAAGGCGACTGTCGCTCCCACCGACTCGTTGATGTAGATAACTGTGTAGCCGGTCGTCGTGAACAGTCCCGCACCGAGACAGATCCCGACCACCGTCAGCGATAGGTAGGGGGTGTTGTTCAGGAGGGCACGATACTCGGGATACTCGGCCTCGTCGTCGACGGGTTGGCCGCGGTAGACGATCCAGAAGGCCGCGGCCATGACGACCCCGACCACCGCGGCGACGTAGAACCCGGCCTCCCAGAACAGTACTCCCGCGATCCCGGTCACCAGCAGCGCGCTCGCGCCGCTGCCGGCGGTCACACCGACCTGTTTGATGCCGACCGCGAGGTTCTGTCGACCGACAGGCACGTTGTCGAAGATGGCCTTGTTCGTTCCCGGCACCGCCGTTCCGTACAGCGACCCTAGCAGGAACGTCCCGACGAGCAGTGTGGCGTAGGACCACGCTCCGGCGACGAGAACCGAGCCGATCGAGAGCCCGATCAGGCCGATTGTGAGCATCCGCCGCTCGCCGAACCGGTCTGTCATCGCTCCCAGCGGGAGCAGAAACGCAGCGTAGCCGAGCGACAGCGCTGCCAGAACCAATCCGACCTGTGCCCCCGAGAGCCCGAACTCGTCCCGGAAGAACGGTGTCGCAGCGAAGACGGTGTAGTAACAGATACTCGCCGCGAGTTGCCACAGGAACACGAGTGACAGAATCCGACGGACGCTCATTGGCTCGCCCTCTGTTGAACCCAGTATAAAATACTCAGCATTCCTTTGATCTCACCAACATCCCTAGACTTTGTATAGCTACATATGGTTTATTTGTCGACAACACACCGATCATCACTGGATCGAACGCCGTCACGATGAGTAACAGATCTCCTAACAGGCTGTCTCTCCGTCGGCTGACAATGACGGCATCGCAGTCGCACACTGAACAGGTATCCGACGACGAGACCCACGCCAACGGTATCGTGGCTATCGATTGGTCGAACCGAAGACGGATCCGCGTCGACCGGCCGAGAACGAGCGTTGTCGCGCCGAGAAACGAGGCCGAGCTTCGGGAGCGGAAGGTGATACATAGTGCAAGCCCATACCCGCGTTCTCAGGCGCGGGAGGAGGTCAATACTGTGGCGCTGTTGTGGCTCGTGTCGGTCGACCGTCGGATGTAGGTAGTCAGCAGCCGAACCACGAGCAATGACACTCAGCGAGTGGTTCGGAACAAACAGGCCGATCGTCGGGATGGTGCATCTCGATCCACTTCCCGGGGCTCCAAAGGCCACAGACGGGCTTGCAACCGTCTGCGAGGCTGCTGTCAGGGACGCCCACCGACTGGCCACAGGCGGCGTCGACGGCCTCATGCTCGAAAACTACGGTGACGCCCCGTTCTACCCCGACGACGTGCCGAAACACACCGTCGCCGCGATGACCCGCGTTGGGACTGCGGTTAGCGAGGCCGTCGACTGTCCCGTCGGGATCAACGTCCTGCGGAACGATGCCGAGGCCGCGCTCTCAGTTGCTGCCGCTGTCGACGCCGACTACGTCCGGATCAACGTCCACACAGGAGCCGCAGTCACCGATCAGGGCGTCATCGAGGGGCGAGCCCACGAAACCCTGCGACTCCGCGAGCAGCTCGGGGTCGACACGAAGATTTTGGCCGATGTCGACGTCAAACACGCGGCTCCACTCGCTGCCGAGCGATCTGTCGGCGACCAGTTCGCCGATCTCGTCGAGCGAGGACTGGCCGACGGGGTGATCGTCAGCGGCGCTGGGACCGGCGCGGCGGTCGACACCGACGTTCTCGAACGGGTCGCCGCAGCTCGGTCTGACCGGGGTCTGTCGACGCCGCTTCTTGTCGGCAGCGGTGTCACCGCCGACTCGGTCGCCCAGCTGCTAGCCGTAGCCGACGGCGCGATCGTCGGTACCGCGTTGAAAGCGGGTGGCCAAACCACGAATCCGGTCGATGTCGACCGCGTCGAGAAACTGATGCATGCAGTCATGTAACTCCGAGCATAGATCGCCAGATATTCTATATCAGAAATCAGAGTTTTTCAGGAGATCTAGTGGGAGAAAACTAAGGACAACTAGGCATAAAAACACGAGACAATTTTTCCATTGCTAATCTAATTTCTGTAGATCAACTAGTCCAACAGTAATCAAGTCGACCAGCATTGGACTACTTGTAGAAGAGTTCACAAAGGGGCCGAACTGCTGCCTTCATTATTATCGTCTAAAGTAATAGCAATCACCGCAAATTATGGGTGTAATGTGAACGATAATAACTAATCAACCGCCAATTATTACTAGCAGACCAGAGCATAAAAACTCTTATCACCTGTTGTACAGTCAAATTGAAGTGAGTGTACTGCAAGGCTGAACTATGAGCGAGGAGGCCGAAACCGAGCGGTTGACTGTCATGACCTACGTCCCGGCGTATCAAAAAGCCGAATGGAAGGCCCACGCCGAGGAGCTCGGGATGAGTCAGGCCGAGTATGTCAGAACCATGGTACAAGCAGGGCGAAAGGGGTTCGAACTCGACTCTCAGAGCCCCGATCTGGAGGGGTCTTCTCCCCCCGCTGACCCCAGGGGTAGCGGCCTCGAAACACGGGTCCTCGATGCCCTCGATTCGGCCGATCCGCTCTCGTGGGACGAGCTAGTCGAGTCGCTTTCGAGTAACTTCGAGGACCGACTGGAGGAGGCGCTCGAATCGTTACAGGACGACAACCGAATTCGGTACAGTGGCCGCGAGGGTGGCTACCGGCTGGTCGACCAATGAGTGCGAGCCAGTCGGGCGACGACCCGGAGGACCCGATCGGCTACTTCCTCGAAGATATCACCTTCCACGGCAAAACTGAGCGGACCCGCGAGGCCTACGGACGGGTCCTCCGGCGGTTCGAGTCGTTTCTGGCTGATCGGACGACAGGCGAAGCCACCACCCCGGCGGAGGCGACCCACCGTGACTGCATGGCGTGGGTCCACAGCCTCCGTGGGACGGTCGCCGACAGCACGATCGCCAGCTACGCCGCCTACCTCCACCGGTTTTACGCCTATATGACCCAGATCGGTGTCTTCGAGGCTAACCCGATGACGCTAGTCGTCGAGGAGATGGACGAAACCATCGAGAAGGACCCTCAGCGCCGCGAAATCGGTGTCGACCGAATGCGAACGTTCCTTGCTGGAATTCATCACCCGCTCGACCGCACACTGATCCTGACGCTATTAAAAACTGGGATGCGTGTCGGCGAGCTTTGTAATCTGGATCTCCGTGATATAGCACTCGACGATAGAGAGATCACGGCTGCCTTCGAGACAACCCCCCGACCACAGTTGGATACGCGGCCGGATTCGCTCTACGTCGACAGCACGCCCTCGCGTGGCACGGTGGTCAACGGCGAGGAGCGGACCGCCTCGAACAAACGCAAACGGGCGACGGTGATCCCGGTCGACGAGGAACTCAAAACCGCACTCAAGCGGTGGCTCGCGGTGCGACCCGACAGCCGATCGCCTGCTGAGCCGTTGTTCGTCTACACGGCGGGCGACTGGGGCGACCGACTCACGCCACGGGCAGTGCGGAACGTGGTATCGGACCATGCTCGTGAGATGGGGTGGTACCGAACCGGTGGTGACGCCTCGGAGAACGTCACCCCTCACTACTTCCGGCACTTCTTCACGACGCACCTGCGGGAGCGAACCGGCGACCGTGGTATCGTCAAATACCTCCGCGGTGACGTCGCCGACGACATTATCGATACGTACACCCACAACTGGGGCGATCAGGTACGGGAAACCTACGAGGCCAACATCTACTCGCTGTGTGGTCGACCGTAAGCTACGCTACTGATTTTTGTAGCGAGGTGCTCCGATCGATCGACAGTAACGTCCCACCTGCTACAAATAAATCACATGCTGCTATATCAATGCTGCCGAGATGTTGGGGGTCGTATCCAATGTCTTTTCCGCCTGTCGCCACTCCTCTTCGTATGACGATTGCTACTGGTGACTCCGTCACCCTCGAATACACGGGTCGACTCGACGATGGAACGGTTTTCGACAGTTCGCGCGAATCAGTCGCCGAAGAGGCAGGCCTCGCCGAAGCCCAGCCGGACCGGGAGTACGCGCCGCTGACCGTCGAGGTCGGGGCGGGTCAGGTCATCGAAGGAATGGAAGAGGGCCTCATCGGGCTCGACGAAGGCGAGACGGAAACGCTCGAAATCCCGCCGGAGAAGGCCTACGGCGAATGGAGCGAAGAGCACGTCCAGGAGTTCGACACCGACGAGCTCGTCGAGATGCTCGGCCAGACACCCCAAGAGGGCGCGTTCCTCGAAGCCCAGAACGGCCAGCACGGCGAGATCACCCACGTCGACGACGAGGTCGTCCGCGTGGACTTCAATCCCGATCTCGCGGGCGAATCCCTCGAATTCGAAGTCGAAATCGTCGACGTCAACTGAGGCCGTCCTCGCAGTCAGCGAAGTTCTTACCTATCTACCGACCAGATAGTAGCCATGAGCGAAACAACAGACGAGGAAGCACCGGTGACGCTGTATCGGCTGCAGGCCTGTCCGTTCTGTGAGCGCGTCGTCCGCAAACTCGACGAGTACGATCTCGACTACCACTCGCGGTTCGTCGAACCGATGCACTCGGATCGTAACGTCGTCAAACGCGTCAGCGGTGCCCGGACTGTCCCGGCCATCGTCGACGAGTCGACCGGCGTCACGATGTCCGAGAGCGCCAACATCGTCGAGTACCTCGACAAAACCTACGGAGGAGCCAACTAATGGAGCTCGGCTTCGAGGTCGTCGACCTCCCCGAGACTGACCATCCGACCGAGGGCGAGGAGGCTCCGGATTTCACCCGCCCGCTCGTCACTGACGAGCAGTGGGAGGATGCCGGCCTCTCTGAACTGGCGGCTGATCACCCCGTCCTGCTCGTGTTCCATCCGATGGACGGCTCGTTCCCAGCGACCTACGTCTGGAACGAACTCCGCGACCGGGCCTTCGAGGAGACCCACGACGTGCAGGTCGTCGGACTCTCGATTTCCTCGCCGTACGAGCACATGACGCTGATCGACGACCGCGAGATGGCGTACCCACTTTTCAGTGATCCACAGAACGGCGTGGCCGAAGCCTACGACATCGTCAACGATCTCGACGGGATGGCAGGGGTCAGCGAGCCACGGCCCGCCGTGTTCCTCGTCGACTCCGAACGTACCGTCCAGTACGCCTGGGTCGCCGAGGAGTGGCCCGACTTCCCCGACTACGACGAGGTCGCCGAGGCAGTCGAGGCGATCTGAGCCGAAAATGGGGCTGCTGGGTTAGCTCGGAACCGGAACCCAGCCCGCCGACGAGCAGCGGATCGACCATTGGGACCCACCACACACCGACTGGTCGACAGGGTGGGCCGATAGCTGGGAATCGGTGGCAGTACGTCCGGGTTCTGGGGATGTGGGTGCGTTTCGTTTCGACCACCGGTGGCAGTCGTGTGGAACGACCAACGGCCCACATCTATGGGTAGACGATTGGCAGTTATTGTACTATAGCTGCCAGAAAGCGACCACAACACCGTCTGCGCTACCGGGCTACAGCCCACTATGTCGACACTGGTTCGACGAGCGACGGCTCGTCGGTGGCGGGATCGTTCACCCGCTCGGAGACCGGGTAGTAGTCGAGATCGTCGTCCGGATACGGTTCGAGAAGGTCGACCAGCGCCTCGGGGTCGTCGTGGAGCCAGTCGGTTTCCCGCTCGGGCGGCAACACCACGGCCATCCGGTGGTGGAGTTCCGAAATCAGACTGTTCGGCTCGGTGGTGAGGATCGTGAACGTTTCGAGGGTGGAGGACTCCTCGCTCGCGCCGCCGCTACCGAACTCCCCCAGCCCGGTCTGGCGGGTCGGTTCATCCCACCGCTCCCAGAGCCCGGCCATCGCAAACGGGCGGTCGTCCTCGAAAGCCACGCGGTAGGGACGCTTGCCGTCGCCGCGGTCGGCCCACTCGTAGAAGCCGTCGGCGGGGACGAGACACCGGCGGGACTCGTAGGCGTCGGCGAAGCTCCGCTTCTGTCGGACGGTCTCCGAACGGGCATTGATATGACCCTGCTCTTCGCCGGCCCACGCCGGGGTTAGTCCCCACTTAAAAAACTGCATTCGGTCAGGGTCGTCGCCCGTGATGACCGGCAGCTCTTGGCCGGGTGCGCAGTTGTACCGCCGCGACAGCGGGCGGTCGGGGTCGGCGTCGAACCGCTCGCGAAGTCGGTCGGGGGCGGTATGGAGCGTATAGCGACCACACATATGCGAGTCGACGCGGAACGTGGTCTTAGCAACGGCGATCTCCCACGAGACGTGACCTTTAGGGTCACCCGCTCCCCTCGGTTCGGTATGCGAATCGAGAACAGTTTCATTCCCGTCAGCGGGGTCGGGGAGACGACCGAACGAACGCTGTGGGCCGAGGGGGCAACCGACTGGGACTGCTTCAAGAAGTCGCTGGTCGGTCCCACAACCGCCGACAACATCGAGTCGTTCATCGAAACCGCCCGACAGCGACTTGATGCCGGGGATTCGGCCTACTTCGACGAGGTGTTTCCCAGCAGCGAGCGGTGGCGGCTCTACGAGAACTTTCGGAACGAGGCTTGCTTTTTCGATATCGAAACAACGGGCCTCCATCAGGAGTACAACAAGGTCACGACCGTCAGCTACCACCAAGCCGGTGAGACGACCACGCTCGTCCGCGGCGACGATCTGACCGCCGAGGCGGTCCAGCGGGCGGTCGACGATGCCAATTTGCTTGTGAGCTTCAACGGGCTGCGGTTCGACCAACCCTTCTTGGAGACCTCCTTCGGGGTCGACGTCGACTGTCCGCATCTCGACCTGATGTACCCCTGCAAGACCCTCGGCCTGACGGGCGGGTTAAAGCCGATCGAACAGGAGATCGGCCTCGAACGCGACCGGCCGGACATCTCCGGGCAGGATGCGGTCCGGCTCTGGAAAGAACACGAGGCCGGTGTCGACGGCGCACTTGAGACCCTAATCTCGTACAACCGTGAGGACGCGGTCAATCTCAAAACCCTCGCCGAGACTGTCACCGACCGGCTCCACGAGCAGACCTTCGAGCAGGCCCGCCAACAGTCGATCGACTGACTCGTCCAGAAACCTGTAACTTGACTACCGACAGGGAGTAAGACGCCGCTGGAACCGAATAACGCAATCAGAAACCCAGCGCTACTGTTTCGACTCCGCCGATTCGGCCGACGGTTAGTCCGTTGACTCGTCGGATCGTTTATCAGTCGACTCGCTCGGGTCGCCGGTCGTCGGCTGCTCGTCGTGCGTATCATCCGCCGTCTCGCCGTCCGTTTCGTCCACCTGCTCGCCCGCCGAGGGGGTGGTCTGCTTGACGAGTTTCATATCCCCGTTCGCCCGGAGCGAACCGTCGACGTCCGCGCCCTCGTGGACGACGAGCTCCTGACAGGAGACGTCGCCACGGACCTCACAACCCTCGTGCAGCGTGACCGTCCCGTTTCTGGTCGTCACGTCGCCGATCACGACCGTGCCGGAGCCGACGTCGATGTCCTCGCGCGCCCGGAGGCTGCCGAAAACCGTGGTGTCGGTACCGACAGTGATCGATTCCGCGCGGATGTTGCCATGGAGTCGACAGTCGTTGCCGATCGTCGCGGGCGTCGAGACGCGCCAGGCGTCGTCGGAAAGCTCCGCGCCGCGGGGAATCACCAGCGGTGGCCGCTGTTCGGCCTCGTCGTCGGTGAGCGCGCTGGCGAACTCCTCGGCCTGCTCCTCGTCGCCGAACCGGAGGAACTGCGAGAGCACGATGAAATAAAAAACGAGCACCGGCACTGGGTTCCGGGTGTGAATCCAGCCGTTGGTCTCGAACCCCTCGTCGATCTCGACGTCGTCGCCGATATCGAGATCGCCGGAGACCAACAGCGTGCCGTGGATGTGACAGCGGGCTCCGATGTAGGCGTCCGCACCGACCAGCACGCTGTTGTCGACCGCACAGAGCATATCGAGCCGACAGTCGTCGTCGACCTCCAGTTGGCGGCCGAACTCGACGCGCTCGCCGGCGGCGATGGTCCGACTCCGGATGCCGAACTCGATGTGGCTGTTGCTCCCGATCAACACGTCGCTGTCGGTCACGATGTCGTGTTCCTCGACGGTGGTGTCGTCGGGAATCGAGAGCTCGTCGAGCGGGTCGCCGGGAGATGACACAGGCCGAATCAGTACGCGGGAACTAATAAACAGTCCGTAAGACAGGTGGCTGACACGGCGTAGAACCACTGCCAGTAGACCGGCGTGTCCACTCGTCGACCTTTTCAGTCCTGCCGGCAAACACCTGCTATGACCGTTCTATCCTTCGACAAAACTGGCGTCGACGTCGTCTACGAGGGCACCGAGTTCCGCCTCGAAAAGGACCTCATCGAGGAGGCAACCGAGAAATCCTACGCCGACGTGACCGACCACGAAGTGTTGCAGATCGTCGAAAAACAGCCGGAGCTGTCGGGCGAACCCGCACGGGTCGGCGACATTCTCAGTACCGCCTGATCGGACACCGTGGGACCGAAAGGCAGTTCCACCCCACCGACGAACGCCGTGGTATGCTTTCGCTTGCGCTCGCAGGGAAACCGAATGCGGGCAAGTCGACTTTTTATACGGCCGCCACGCTGGCCGACGTCGACGTCGCCAACTACCCGTTTACCACCGTCGACCCGAATCGCGGGGTGGCCTCGGTGCGGACCGACTGCCCCTGTCTCGAACTCGACGAGCGGTGCGGCAACGACCGCTGCCGGGACGGCACGCGCTACGTCCCCATCGAACTGCTCGACGTCGCCGGGCTCGTCCCCGGTGCCCACGAGGGACGGGGCCTCGGCAACCAGTTCCTCGACGAACTCACGAACGCCGACGCCATCCTCAACGTCCTCGATGCCTCAGGGAGCACCAACGCCGAGGGCGAACCCGTCGAGGAAGGAAGCCACGACCCTATCGAGGACGTAGAGTTCATCGAAAACGAGATGAACCAGTGGCTGACCGGCATCATCGACCGCAACTGGGAGTCCGTCGAGCGCAAATCCCGCTCGCCGGAGTTCGACATCAACGACGCGCTCACCGATCTCATGACGGGGTTCGGCGCGTCGACCGCCGACGTGGCGGCCTGTCTCCGCGCGCTCGACTACCCCGAGGACCCGATCCAGTGGACCGACGCCGACCGCGAGGCCCTTGCCGGCGAGGTCCGAGCCCGAACCAAGCCGATCATCCTCGTGGCGAACAAGGCCGATATCGCCGCCGACGAGACTCTCCAGCGGCTCGACGAGGCCGCCGAGATCGTGATCCCCGCGACCGCCGACGGTGAACTCGCGCTTCGGCGCGGGGTCGAAGCGGGCGTGGTCGACTACAAGCCGGGCGACGAGGATTTCGAGATCACCGGCGACCTCAGCGCCAGCCAGCAGGCTGGCCTCGAACAGATCCGCGAGGTGATGGCGGAGTACGGCGGCACGGGTGTCCAGAGCGCCCTCAACGCAGCGGTGTACGACCTTCTGGACCACCTCACCGCGTTTCCGGTGCAAAACGAAACCAAGTGGACCGATGCCCGCGGGAACGTCCTCCCCGATGCCTTCCTGTTGCCCGAGGGGTCGACGCCGAAAGACCTCGCGGCAGCGGTCCACACGGATATCGCTGAAGGGTATCTCCATGCGGTCAACGGGAAAACGAAGCGACGGATCTCCGAGGGGTACGAACTCGAAGACGGCGACGTGATCAAAATCGTTAGCACGGCCTCCTAACCGTCCCCCTGGCCGTATGCCAATCTCCAGGTTGATTATGTGACACTCGTCGCCTGCTACCGCCCGCAACGTCCGACACGAATGTAGTATTACATTCGTAATTATATACGTATACCGGGTGTTCGTCTCGCTTTTCGGTTGGTGGTCGAATGACTCACACGGGAAGAGGGGTCAGGTCGGAAGCCAAACTGTACTCTCCGAACACGGGATGGGTCAGATGAAAACGGCATAGAGGATGCCGTGTGGAACCACGAACAGCAGACCGACGCTGACTGCGGCGACCGGCGAGTAGGTCCAGAGCCCCGAGAAATCCCCAGTTGGGTGTCCCATGTGGAAATTGAGGCCCAAATCCGAGAACAGGTGGTAGCCGGTCAGCAGCAGCGAGCCCAAGATCGCCGATTGGGCTACGATCGGTAGCCCGGTTATCACCGCGAGGCCAGCAAATCCAACGACACCGGCTGTCTGTGTGAGTTCGCCAGCAGCGAGAAACGACACGATGTGTGACAACTCGGGGTCGTGTTCGGCATAGCCAGAAAGATAGCTGTCGAAGGCAGTCGGGCTGGCCCACCGGTCGCCGTTCCGCAACGCGACGTACTGCGGCAGACTCACCACCACGGGTTTGATATCCGAAGCCGGGATCCCAACAAGCCAGCGCCCCACGAGATAGTGGCCCAGCTTGTGGGCCGCGCTGACGACCGCGCTGACAACGAAGAAGACGGCAAGTCCGGATAACATCTCGACTCTTGATTCCCACTGTGAACTCTTGTTTTATAAACTGAACCGATACCGGCGGCGACCACGCTGCCACAGTGGGAGTCGACGCCTAACTCTCCCACCGTTCCACTGGGTTCACTCGCAGCACTTGGTCAGTCGAGTGCGCCGCAGTCGACGAGTGCTTCGACGAGGGCGGCAACCTCGGATTCGGTATTGAACGCATGGACCGACGCTCTGACCGAATCGGGCTCCGGCAGCGACCGAATCCGAATCCCCTCGGCCGAAAGCGTCTCGACGACCGACTCGGGGTCGTCGACGTCGATCGTCACGAGCCCAGATTCGAAGGCGGCGGGACTCAGTAGCTGGTCGTCGGGAACAGCCTTTTTTAGCTGGTCGGTGAGCAACTCGATCCGAGACTCGATCGTATCCAGCCCGACAGACTCGAAGCGATCGATTGCCGCCGCCATCCCGACGTGGGGTGCGGGCGAGGCCGTTCCGCGTTCGAACTTGTGGGCAGTAGATTTGAGCGTATACTCCTCGGCATCAGGGTCCTCGACACTGCCGTAACAGACCTGCGCCGGGTGGAGGTCCTCGCCACAGCCCTCTCGAACGTAGAGGTAGCCCGATCCCCACGGGCCGAGCAGCCACTTGTGGCCCGACCCGGCGACGTAGTCGGCACCCCACACGTCGAGGTCCATCGCGGTCTGTCCGGCCGACTGGACCGCATCCACAAGCACCTCACAATCGACAGCGTGGGCGATCTCGACCAACTCCGCGACCGGCAGCCGGGTGCCGTAGTTCCAGGACAGCGAACTGAAACAGACGAGTCGCGCGTCCGCGACCGCTTCGGCGTAGTCAGTGCGGTCGACTCGCCCATCGGCCGTTTCGAGCACTCGTACCTCCACGCCGTGTCTCCGTGCCGCCCGTTGCCACGGCAGGACACCGGCGGGGTGTTCGAGATCGGTGCGGACGACCACGTCACCGGGCTGCCAGTCGATCGACGCCGCCAGCGCGCTAATCGCGTCGGTGGTCGACTCGGTCAGGGCAATCTCACCGGGGTCGGCACCGAGATGGGCCGCGATTGTCTCTCGGCTGTCGGCCCGTGCCTCACCGGCGGCAGTGTACATCCCCTCGGCTGCTGGGGCCTCGGCTTTGTGATGGGTGAGGCAATCGGTAGCGGCATCGAGCACCGACTGGGGGCTCGGCCCGCTTGCGCCCGTGTTGAAAAACGTCGTCTCGTCGAGCGCTGGAATCGACGCCCGAAGTTCGCGTAGGGTCATGCTCCCACATTGGGGTCGACTCGGGTAATCCTTCTGTCGAGCCGGGAGTAGTCTGTGCCTACCCGCGTTAGAGACCGTATAACTCGCCGTACTTTTCGGTGACGTAGTCGACGAACGCCTCGGCAGTAAACTCCTCGCCGGTCGCCTCGACGACCAGTTCGTTCGTCTCGTAGCGCTGGCCGTGTTGATGGATGTTCTCCCGAAGCCATTCGCCCAGCGGCTCGAAATTGCCGGTTT
>Ga0102930_1000204_pt1 | contig 19641 bp, 18 predicted proteins | sample SalPon1_B_H2O_MG_FD_84514 | JGI IMG/M metagenome (GOLD analysis project Ga0102930, IMG submission 84514) | Salt pond water microbial communities from South San Francisco under conditions of wetland restoration - Salt Pond MetaG R1_B_H2O_MG | ecosystem: Environmental > Aquatic > Non-marine Saline... | reverse complement strand
TGGCGTTTCGTCACATCGAGCCGGGCACCTATGTCGAGATCGCCCGGCTGCTGGACGAGCGTCGGGCCAGCCGCGAGACGTACCTTAACCACGTAGAGCGCAAGCTCCGCCACGCGCTGATCCAAGCCGGCATCCGCGCCGAGGTCTACGGCCGCCCCAAGCACATCTACAGCATCTGGGGGAAGATGCGGCGCAAGCAGCTCTCGTTCGAGGAGCTGTTCGACGTGCGCGCGCTGCGGGTGCAGGTCGATTCGGTGACCGACTGCTACGCAGTGCTTTCCGTGGTCCACGAGCTGTTCCGCCCCATCCCGAGCGAATACGACGACTACATCGCCCGGCCCAAGCCCAACGGCTACCAGTCGTTGCACACCGCCGTCGAGGCCGACGAGGGCAAGGTGGTCGAGATCCAGATCCGTACCGAGCGCATGCACGCCTTCGCCGAGTACGGCGTCGCCGCCCACTGGCGTTACAAGGGCGGCGGAGGGGGCGACAACCCCTTCGACATGCAGGTCGAGTCCCTGCGCCGCGGGCTGTCCCGCGGGGAGATCCAGGCCCTGGCCGCGCCCATGGTGTACGCGTTCACCCCGGACGGCGAGCTGGTCGAGTTGCCGCACGGGGCGACCGTGCTCGATTTCGCCTACCGCATCCACACCCACCTGGGGCATCGCTGCCGTGGGGCCAAGGTCAACGGCCAGATCGCCACTCTCAAGACCGAGGTGGGTAACGGCGACACCGTCGAGGTGCTCACCCACAAGGAGCCGGCACCCAATCGCGAGTGGGCGCATGCCAAGAGCGGCTTTCTCCGCTCGGCCAGCGCGCGCGCCAAGGTGCGCAACTGGTTCGCCCAGTTCGACCGCGAAGATGCGCGCGAGCGGGGGCGGCAGGTCTGCGAACGGCTCTACCGGCGTTTTTCCATGGATGCCGAGGCACGCCGTCGCCTGCTCGTCGACCTCGGGGTCAACAGCGAGGACCAGCTGTTCCTCGCCGTCGGCAACCACCGCATGGCGGCCGAGACCCTGCAGGCCGCCGCCCGCGCGCAGCTGGGAACGGACGCCGATCGCTCGGCGCGCCCGCCCCGTTCCGAACCGACCGAGGCCGACCCCCTGCCGGAACCGCCGGGCGGGCGCAGCCTCGTGATCGAGAACCAGTCGATCGGCGGGCTCAAGGTGACCCCGGCGAAGTGCTGCCTGCCGCAGCCGGGCGAACGGGTGATGGCCTTTCTCAGCCGTTCGCAGGGCTACAAGCTGCACCGCCCGGACTGTCGCAACCTGGCCCACCTGGCCCGCGAACATCCCGAGCGCGTCCTGCCGGTCGAGTGGCCGGAGGACGGCCACGACTGACAGCAAATCGTCATGCAACCGCGGTAGCGTTTCCCGAATGGATACGCCAACCCGCAAGACCCCGCTTCACCTCGCCGACGTCACCATGTTCTGGGGGCCGGCATCCGGGGGCGTCAGACGCTACCTCGAGGCTAAGCGCGACTACATCGCCGGCCAGCCGGGATGCCGCCACAGCCTGCTGGTGCCCGGGCCCCGTCCGGCCTGGTCGGCCGACGAGGACCAATGGTTGCGGCAATTGCCCGCGCGCCGGCTGCCGGCCGGCGACGGCTACCGCTTTCCCCTGCGGGCCGGTCCCTGGCGCGAGGCGCTGATCGAACTGGCGCCCGACGTGATCGAGGCGGGCGACCCCTACCTGACCGCGCATGCCGCCCTGGCCGCACGCCGGCGGCTGGACGTGCCGGCGGTGGGCTTCTTCCACTCGGACCTGTCACGCCTGCTCGCGCTGCGCTTCGGCCACTGGGTCCGGCCGCTGTCGGATCGCTACCTCGCGCGTCTCTATGCGCGCTTCGACTGGATGTTCGCCCCGAGCGAGGTGATGGCCCAGCAGCTGGCGGACCTGGGCGTGCGACACATCAGCGTGCAGCGACTCGGGGTGGATACCGCCGTGTTTCGCCCCTCGGCGGCCAACGTCGCCCTGCGCGAGGCGCTGGGCGTGCCCCGCGACGGGCGCCTGCTGGTCTTCGCCGGGCGCAATACGCGCGAGAAGCACGTCGACCAGCTGATCGAGACGCTCGATCACCTCGACGATCGCTATCACCTGTTGCTGATCGGGGCCGGCATGCCCTCGGCGGGTCATCCACGGCTGCGCGTGGTCGACTACGTGCGGGACGAGCACGCCCTGGCGGGGTATCTCGCCTCGGCCGACGCCCTGTTGCACGGCGGCGATGCCGAGACCTTCGGCCTGGTGATCGTCGAGGCCATGGCCTGCGGCCTGCCGGTGGTGGGGGTGGATGCCGGGGCCACGCCGGAGCTGGTGGGCGAGCGCGTCGGTGAGCTCGCGTCACGGGCGCGCGGGGCCGACCTGGCCCGCGCCGTCGGGCGCCTGTTCGAACGTGACTGGGCCGACCTGGGTGCGGCGGCCCGTCGTCGCGCGGTCCGTTGCTACGGCTGGGAGCCGCAGCTGGGGCGTCAGCTCATGCGGATGGAGCAGCTGTGCCGGGACGGCCGTGTCAGTGACGAGCCCCGGCTCGATGCCCACTGGCCGCACAAGGGATCGATGTCCGCTTGATCGCTCGGGCGGGGTGTTCGCTCGCCGCCCTCAGTCGGAGAGCCAGTGTCTGACGTCGGCCGGCGATGGCATCGATCCGCTATGGACCACCCGCCCATCGACCGCCACCCCGGGGGTGGACATGACGCCCATGGCGAGGATGTCGGCCATGTCCTCGATCTTCTGCAGGTCGATATCGATGCCCTGCTCCCCGGCCGTGCGGGCAATCAGGTCGTAGGTGCGCTGGCAGTTGGCGCAGCCACTGCCCAGTACCTGGATGGTCTTCATCATTGTTCCCTCAGCAACAGGTGGTTTTGCGGGTGGATGCATCGTCGCCGCAGCAACCGGCGTCCGTCTCCCCGCAGCAGCCGCCCGCGCTCTTCGAGGCACGCGACAGGCAGCTCTCCAGCGGTTCGCCGGCGAGCACGGCGTCGATCATGCCCGAGGCACGTTCCCACGACTCCGAGGCGACAGTGCGCGCCGTGACCACGACCTCGCGGACCTGGTGATCCGGGATACCGCGCTCCTGCAGCCGTTCGATCATTTCGGCCGTCTTCGACGGGCAACGCGAGGCGATCGCCGCCCTCAGGGCGGCGATATCGAGGATGGCAGGGTTGAGCCCCTTCTCTTCGCTCATGGGTCTTTACCTCAGGCAATCAGGTTGAAGGTCCAGCCGACCAGGACGAAGGCGACGGCCAGCACGCCGGCGAAGATCGCGAGTGCCGGCCAGCGGATCACCTTGCGCAGGATCAGGATCTCGGGCAGCGACAGCGCCGCGACGCTCATCATGAAGGCGAGCGTGGTGCCCACGGCCGCCCCCTTGCCCAGCATGGCCTCGGCCACCGGGATGATGCCGGTGGCGTTGGCGTACAGCGGGATGCCGAGCAGCACCGCGCCCGGCACCGCCAGCCAGTTGCCCTGCGCGCCGAGATAGGTGGTGACCCAGTCGCCCGGGACGAAGCCGTGAAAGGCCGCGCCCACCGCAATGCCGATCACCACCCACTTCCAGATCCGGCGGACGATCTCTTTCACCTCGGCGACGGCGAAGCGATGCCGTCCCTTCCAGCTCCGGTCGGTGGCCGGTGGCTGGGCCTCGCCCATCTGGATTTTCCAGACGTAGTCCTCGACCCAGCGTTCGGCGCGGAACCACTCCATCGCCATGCCGCCGATCCAGGCGACCACCACGCCGGCGGCGACGTACAGCAACGCCAGCTCCCAGCCGAGAATGCCGATCAGCAGCACCACCGCGATCTCGTTGATCATCGGGCTGGCGATCAGGAACGAGAAGGTCACGCCTAGCGGGATGCCCGCCTCGACGAAACCGATGAACAGCGGCACCGAGGAACAGGAGCAGAACGGGGTCGCCGCCCCGAGCGTGATCGCGAGCGTGCGGGCGAGCCAGGGAGGCTTACCACGCACGTAGGCGCGCACCCGCTCCGGGCTCATCAGTGCCCGCAGCAGGCCCATCGCGTAGATGACCACCACCAGCAGGGCGAAGATCTTCGTCGTGTCCATGACGAAGAAATGCAGCGCGTCGGCGAAGCGCCCGCCCTCGGTCATGCCGAGGGCGCCGTAGACCAGGTTGTCGGCCAGCCAATCGAACATGCCTTACTGCATCGCGTCGGCTTCGATCTGCGTGAACGCGCGGCTGATATTGGTGCGGTGCCAGTTGTCGAAATGCTCGAGGTGCTCGAACGGCGGCGCGTCGGTCAGTCGCTCGACCGTGGCCTGCAGTCCCTCGAAGTTGTCCACGGCGGCGCGGATCTCGGTCACCAGGAAGTCGAGGTAGTCGCCGGCCTCGGCGCGCGCCTGGGTCATGTCGGTCACCTGGCCGTGGCCGGGCACGACGTGTGTCGCCTCGAGCGTTTCCATCTCCTGGAAGGCCTGACGCCAGGAGAGCACGTCCGACCAGGGATGGATGCCCAGCATGCGATCGACGTAGACCATGTCGCCGGTGAAGGCCGTCTCCTGCTCGGGCAGCCAGACCACGATGTCGCCGGGGAAGTGCGCATCACCGAACCAGATCAGCTCGAAGGTGGTGCCACCGATCTCCAGCGTGGTGCGGTCGGCATCGATCGGATCGGGCGCCTGCATCGGCTCGGTGCCGGCAAAGCGCTCGCCCAGTACCTCCTCGAGGCGGGCGACGTGCTGGTCGGTGAACTCCTTCTGCGTCTCGACCGTGCGTTTCAGCGCGACGATCTCGGCGCCCTGGTCGGCGAAGTAGCCGTTGCCCAGCCAGCGGTGGTCCTGGCTGCCGGTGTTGATCACGTGCGTGACCGGCTGGTCGGTGACCGCGTCGATCGCCGCATCGACCTGCTGCGCCCCGAGGTGCGAGGCGCCGGAATCGATCAGCACCACGCCGTCGTCGGTGACCACGAAGCCGAGGTTGTTGTTCAAGGCGTCGTTCTCGGCCGTGCGGCCGGTGATCGGGCCGACGATGGCGTAGACGTTGTCGACCACCGGCGTGGCCTTGGGTTCGTAGGCTTGTGCGATGCCGGCAAGGCCGAGGCCGGCCAGGGCCAGCAGTGAAAAAAGGGCGTTCTTCATGGGGGAATCTCCTTCGGGAAAGGGTCAGGCCGAACAGGCGGCGCCGGGACGGTCGGCCATGCCGGCCAGGCGCCGGCGGTCTTCGATGAATGCCGGGTCGTCCTGCATGCCGGCCAGTGCCTGGTCGATGATCTCGCGAGCCCAGCCGGGCAGGTCGGGCGACAGGCGATAGTCCACCCATTGGGCGCGGCGCTCGCCTTCGATCACCCCGGCCTGTCGCAGGTTGGCCAGGTGACGGGAGACGCGCGGCTGATCCTCGTCGACGGCGTGCTGCAGTTCGCAGACGCAGAGGGTGCCGTGCTCGGCCATCAGCAGGGCCAGCCGCAGGCGTGTCGGATGCGAAAGGACGGAGAAGAGGTCGGCGGGAGACATGGTGTATATCATCAATGTCATATGCAGTTAATGGAACATGCCATATAGTGCATATGAATCAAGCAATACGTCAAGCCATTTGGAGTGCCCCCATGAACCAGCCCCGCCGTATCCTGTTCGTCTGCATCCATAACAGCGGCCGCAGCCAGATGGCCGAGGCCTTTCTCAACGAGCTGGGCGGCCCCGAGTTCGTCGCCGAAAGCGCCGGTGTCGAGCCCCGGCCGATCAATCCCGACGTGGTCCGGGTCATGCGGGAGGTCGGTCATGACCTGTCCGGGGCTCAGTCGGACAACATCGTCGACTTCTTTCGCGAGGGGCGTTTGTACGAGCAGGTGATCTACGTCTGCGAGCGCGGAACGGAAAAGGATTGCCCGGTGTTCCCGGGCGTGCGCCAGACGCTGCACTGGCCGTTTCCGGACCCGGCGGCCCTGACCGGGGACGAGGCGGAACGGCTTGAGTCCCTGCGGGAGATTCGCGACCGCATCCGGGAACGTGTCGGGGAGTGGCTGGCGGGAAACGCCAGCGATTGAGTGCGGTCAGGCCTTGCGCGCATCCGCAAAGGCCTTCCAGGCGGAAAGCAGGAGGATGCCGGCGAGCAGCAGGATCAGCCAGTCGGGGGTGATCAGGCCGATGGCCAGCCCGCCGATGATTGCGCCGACCACCGATCCCAGGCCCATGCCGGTGAACAGGCCGCCTTCCCGTCGGAGCACCGCGAACTGGTCCGCCTGCCTGTAGCGCAGCATGCCCACGATCATGGTGGGCAGCGAGATCGCCAGCGACAGCGAGCCGGCCAGGCGCACGTCCACGCCGTAGAGCAGGGTGATGGTGGGGATCAGCAGCTCGCCGCCGGCCACGCCGAGAAAGGCGGCGATCGCGCCGATGCCCAGCCCGGCGACCAGCCCCGCGATCCAGCGCACGACGCCGTCGTCGAGCAGCGGCTCGGTGGTCGGGCCCGGATGGGCCAGATGCTGGACGACCATGAGGATCGCCAGCCCCACCAGCAGGGTCAAGACCACGTAGTCCAGCGTCTTCGCCTGCATGCGGATGGCCGAGCCGGCGGCCAGCCAGGCGCCGATGAGGCTGCCGGCGAGCAGGTTGAGCGCGACGGGCCAATAGGCGATCAGTTCGCTGGGCAGGATGCTGACGCTGCGCGCGAGCAGGGCCACGGTAACCACGATCAGGCTCATCGCCTTGTTGAAGATCACCGCCTCGAGCGTCTCCAGATGGAAGATGCCCTTCAGCACCGGCAGCCGGAACTCCGCCCCGCCCAGGCCGATCAGCCCGCCGAGTTTGCCGATGGTGCTGCCGGCGACGAAACCGCCGGCGGCACGTTTGCTTGATTGGTGGTTCATCTTCCCTCTCATCTTCCTGCTTCAAGGTGTTTGCGGCGGGACAAGCGGTATGGTCGATCCAGTCCTTAGGGTGCGAAGTGGTGCGGTGAGCTGAGCGAACCGCACCAGATAGCCCGGAGCTGCGGTCTGTCCGGAGCGATGCGGTTCGCTGCGCTCACCGCATCCTACGTCGCTGCCTGCCTTGCTTTTCGTTTTCAAGACAAGTTCGGCGGCTATAAAGCCGCCAAGCCAAATCGAAGGGGAGAGCCCCTGTGCGTTCTGTCTCGCGAGCGACGGCTGGCTGGGGTCGGGCCGGCATGGACGCCGGCCCGAGGTTCGTCGCGACAGGAAGTCGCGTCGAACCGACCCCGTAAGCCAGCCGTCGCTCGCGAGGCCGGCAGCCTCAGCGAGGCTGCCGGGCCCGAAGGGCCAGAGCGCGGGGTGCCCTTCTTTTCGCCTCTTTTCTTGGGCAAGCAAGAAAAGGGGCTCGCGCGCCCGGCACCGCGGTGCAATAGGTCACGACAGAGATCAACGAGCGTGCGAAATTGCCCACCACTTGGTTCCACGACCACCCGGCACCCGCGAGGCAGGCGCCGAGGGGACTCCCCTTCGTTTCGGCGTTGTCCATTGCCCGAACCGGTCGTTTGATCCTTCGAGTGCAGCTGCTGTTGGGTTGTTATCTCAACAGCGCCGCGCTCTTCACCAGCGCGGTCACCGCCTGCCCGGCATCCAGTCCCATGTCGGCCACAGCGCGGTCGGTGACTTCACTGACCAGCCGCTGGCCGTCGTTAAGCGTGAGGAACACGGCCTGTCGCCCGGGCCCGGAGGTCTCGATGCGTGCGATCCGTGCCGGGATCTGGTTCTGCATCGAGAGGTCCTCGATCGGCCGGCGGGCCAGCGCCACGTCGTCGGCGCGCACGCGCAGGCGGCGCGGGCCGTGCTCGACGTCCGTGCCGTCCGCGCCCAGCCAGAAGGCGACCGGCGTCCCGTCCGCAGTGCGCGGTGTGGTGACGAAGCGCAGCCGGTGTGGATCGCCGTCGACGCATTCCACGTGGCCTTCCAGCGAGGCCACTGGGCCTTCCTCGGTGAACAGCGGCGAGTCGACCCGGTCGAGAGCCTCGCGCAGGGTCTCGACCCGTTCGACGCGGCCCGCGCCCATGAACACCACCCGGTCGGCGAGCCGCTCGACCTCCATCGGGGCGTGGGTGATCAGCACCGTGGGGATGCCGAAATCGCGGATCACCGACTCGAATAGGTCCAGCAGTTCGGCCTTGGCGCGCCAGTCGAGCGCGGCCAGTGGCTCGTCCATCATCAGCACGCGCGGTCGGCCGATCAGCGCCCGGGCGATGGCCACCCGCTGGCGCTCGCCGCCGGAGAGGTTGCCCACCGCCCGGTCGAGCAGCGGGCCGATGCCGGTGCGCTCGATGATCTCGGCCCGGTCGATCGCCGCGCCGCGGTCTTGCGGGGCACGCCGGGCGGCGAAGTCGAGGTTGCCGCGCACCGTGCGGTTACCCAGCAGGGCGGCGTGCTGGAACACCATGCCGATGTCGCGTCGTTCGGCGGGCAGGGCACGGCGGCCGTCCTGCCAGATCTCGTCGTGGTAGCGCAGCTGGCCGCGGGTACGGCGGTCGAGGCCGGACATGGCGCGCAGCAGCGTGCTCTTCCCCGAGCCCGAGCGGCCGAACAGCGCGGTGACGCCCTCGGATTCGAAGGCGAACGGGCCGGAGTCGAGCTGGAAGCTGCCCAGTTTCAGTGACAGATTGCCTTCGAACATGACTTAGCCCAGGCGCGCCGAGAAACGGCGATTGATCAGGTAGACGGAGACCAGCGTGAGGAACGAGAACACCACCATGATCGCGGAGAGCAGGTGGGCCTGGTCGTACTCGAACGACTCGACGTGATCGAAGATCGCGATGGAGACCAGCCGGGTCTCGCCCTCGATATTGCCGCCGACCATCAGCACCACGCCGAATTCGCCCACCGTGTGGGCGAAGGTAAGCACCGAGCCCACCAGCAGCCCCTGACGCGCGAGCGGCAGGATCACGTTGAAAAAGCGATCGACGAAGCCGGCCCGCATCAGCCGCGAGGCATCCAGCACGTCCTCGGGCAGCGCCTGAAAGGCGCTCATCATCGGTTGGACCATGAAGGGCAGCGAGAAGATCACCGAGCCGATGATCAGCCCCATCAGGTTGAAGGTCAGCTGCCCCTCGAAGCCGAACAGCCCCAGGAACTCCGTGAACGGCCCGCTCGGCCCCAGCGCGATGATGAGATAGAAGCCCAGCACCGTAGGCGGCAGCACCAGTGGCAGCGAGACCAGCGCTTCGAGCAGCACGCGCCAGCGCGACTGCATACGTGCCAGCCACCAGGCCAGCGGGATGCCGATGATCATTAGCGCGAGCGTCGTCAGCGCGGCGACCTCTAGGGTCAGCCAGATGGGGTGGGTGTCGAGCGGAATGCCGAACAGGGTCATGTTGGAGTCCGGTTCTCAAGATGGGGGGCGCGGGCCGGTGGCCATGCGGCGCCCGCAAAAACGCGCGACCGGGGCCGCGCGGATCACGTCTGTCGACCGGCGGGGCAAGCCTGCCCGCCAATGCAATCAGGGCGTATCGTAGCCGAACTTGTGGATGATCTCGGCGGCCTCGTCGCCCTGGACGAAGGCCATGAAGTCCTCGACCACCTCGGGGTGCTCGCTGCGGGTCAGCACCACCGCGCCCTGCTGGATCGGGTCGTAGTCCTCGGCCGGCGGCATCCAGACGTGGCCCTTGCCCTTGACCGGGCTCTGCGGATCACGCAGTTGCGACAGGGCGACGAAGCCCAGCTGGGCGTTGCCGGTGGCGGCGAACTGGAAGGTCTGGCTGATGCTCTCGCCGGAGACGATGCGGCCGTTGTCCTTGAGGCTCTCATAGAGGCCACGCTTCTCCAGCACCTGCTGGGCGGCCAGGCCGTAGGGCGCGGCCTTGGGGTTGGCCATCGCGAGATGGGCATAGTCGCCGTGGGCCAGGATGTCCTCGGCACTCTCGTCCACGGCCAGGTTCTCGCTGTAGAGCGCCAGCTGGCCCTTGGCGTAGACGAAGAAGTCGCGCGCCTCGCCGGAGTCGACCAGGATCTGCGGCCGGCGGGTGTCGGCGGAGAAGTAGCCGTCGAAGGGCGCGCCGTTCTGGATCTGGGCGAGCAGCTTGCCCGACGGACCGAAGGAGAAGCGCACGTCGTGGCCGGTCTTCGCCTCCCAGGCCGCGCCGATCTCCTCGACGGTCTTGGTGAAGTTCGCCGCGATGGCCACGGTGATGGTTTCGGCCTGCGCGGTGACGGTGGCCAGCAGGCCACCGCCGAGCACGGCAGCGGCCACGGACGTCTTCAGGGTCTTCTTGAGCATGGTTGCCTCCATGATTGCTGCTCTCGATGTGTTGTTGGGTATATCTTGCCGGGCGCAAAAAACCACGGCGCGGTCAGTCGTCCACGCCCAGGATCACGTGGCTGGCCTTGACCTGCGCGCAGGTCTTGCCGCCCTCGCGCAGTCCGAGGGTCGCGACGCTGTCGTTGGTCACCACCGCGGTCAGGCGGGCGCCGCCGGGCAGGGCGAGCACCACCTCGCTGTTGACCGCGCCGGTCTCGATCCGCTCGACCGTGCCGCAGAGATGGTTGCGCGCCGAGGTGCGCGAGGCGGCGTCGGCCAGGATCACGAAGCTCGACTTGATCAGGGCATGCACGTCGCTGCCCTCGGCCAGGCCCATCTCCTCGACGCTGTGGCTGGTGATGACGGCGACCAGTTCGTCGCCGCCGTTCAATACGACGACGACCTCGCTGTTGACCGGCCCGCGGGTGATCGCCGTCACCTTGCCGGCGAGATGGTTCCTTGCGCTCGTCTTCATGTTGATCCGTCTGATCAGGTCGAGTTGATCGGTGATCCGCTCGCGTTCGAACAGGACCAGCAGCTCGCGCTGCAGGCCGTCGAGCCGGCGCCAGGCGGTAAGCAGTAGCCGGCCTTCCTCGGTCAGCTCGGCGCCGCCGCCGCGGCTGCCGCCGTGGCGCGTGGCCACCAGCGGCCGGTCGGCGAGGTTGTTGATCGCGTCGACCGCGTCCCAGGCCGCCTTGTAGGTCATGCCAATCGCCCGGGCCGCGCCGCTGATCGAGCCGGTCTGCTCGAGTGCCGAGAGCAGGCGCAGGCGGCGGTCGGAGACCTCGCCCTCGCCCAGCTTCAGTCCCAGCGAGCCGGTGAATGATGCGTTATGTTTTGCACTATATATCGACATGGGAGAAGCCGCAATTGCCTGCACCAAGGTCTTCGATCATACCTCAGTGCCGCTCGCCGGGACGCGGGCCGGCGGTGCGGCGCGCGGCCTAGCCCACCGGGTCGAGAACCAGCAGCAGGCGTGCCGGGTCGCCCGCGTTGAACGATGGCGAGCGATGCCGGAGTGCCGTTGGCGTGTCGTCTTGCCATTGCTTGCCGCGCAGGAGGAGAGGTGCCCCGGTGGGCGAGTCGAATATCGTCCCGGGGGCGGCGCCGTCTTGCACGATGGCGAACTGGGTGCCCGCCCCCCGGTAGGTGCACAGCATGCGGGCCGGCACGGCGTCGACGTGGAATTTCGGGCAGGTGATCGAACGGACGACGTCCAGTCGCAAGCGAACGCGGGTGACCTGCGTGATCGCGGCGAAACGTCTCGAGAGCGCCGCGATGTCCTCGATCAACCAGCGGCGCAGCGTAGTATCCGGCATGCCCGACTCGTCACAGAGGGCGGTGACGCTTGCGGCCACCTCGCCGGCGGGCAGGGTGAGCTTGGCCGACGGCAGTCGATCGGGTGAGAGCCGCGCCATCCATTCCTCGAACCCGGCTGGTAGCGGCCGTCGCCACACGACGGCGGAGACGCCCGCCTCGCGAATCGCGACCAGCCCCTCCACGTGATCGGTCACCGTCACGCCCGGGCATGCGACCTGACCGAGGGTGGCCGTGTCGTTCACGCCGACTACCTGGCGGGAAGCCAGTCGCCGAAGGGGTCGGGGCGATCGGCGATGGCGGCCAGCGACGCCGGCCCGTATGCCAGGTGTTCCGGCACCAGTGCCGCGTCGAGCTCTGCCTCGAGGGTCGCACGGTCGATCCCCGTGCCGATGAAGACGATCTCCTGGCGACGGTCGCCCCAGGGCTCCTGCCAGTGTTGATCCAGATAGGCGTGCAGCTGGGGTGAATCGGGCCACTGTTCCCTGGGGGCGGAGGCCCACCAGGTGCCCAGCGGCGAGACGCTCGACAGCGCCCCGGCCAGCGAGAACTCCGCCACCAGGTCGGGCTGCGTGGCGATCCAGAAATGCCCCTTCGCCCGGATCACGCCGGGCAGGGGGGCGTTGAGCAGCTCGTGAATCTTGGTCGGGTCGAAGGGGCGGCGGGCCCGGTAGACGAAGGAACCGACGCCGTATTCCTCGGTTTCCGGGGTGTGCTCGGCGAAGCCGTACAGCTCCTTGAACCACATGGGGTGCTGGTGCGCCTTGTCGAAATCGAAGCGGCGCGTGTCGAGGATCGCCTCCGGCGGCACCTCGGCGAAATCGGTCTCGAGGATCCGCGCGTCGGCGTTGAGGCTGCGTACGATCTTGCGCGCGGCGTCCACCTGCTGCGGATCGGCGGCCGAGACCTTGTTGAGGATGATCACGTCCGCGAACTCCATCTGGTCGGTCAGCAGGTGGACGAGAGTGCGGTCGTCCTCCTCGCCCAGCGCCTCGCCGTGATCGCGCAGGAAGTCGTGGCTGGAGAAGTCGCGCAGCAGGTTGGCCGTGTCGACCACCGTCACCATGGTGTCGAGCCGCGTCACGTCCGACAGGCTCCGGCCCGTCTCGTCGCGAAACTCGAAGGTGGCGGCGACCGGCAGCGGTTCGGAGATGCCGGTGGACTCGATCAGCAGATAATCGAATCGTCCGGCCTCCGCGAGCCGGCGTACCTCCTGCAGCAGGTCGTCGCGCAGGGTGCAGCAGATGCAGCCGTTGGACATCTCCACCAGCGTCTCCTCGGTACGGGAGAGCTCGTTGGCGGAGCGGACCAGGTCGGCGTCGATGTTGACCTCGGACATGTCGTTGACGATCACGCCGACTCGGAGGCCTTCGCGGTTGTTCAGTACGCGATTGAGCAGCGTGGTCTTCCCGGCGCCGAGAAAACCGGACAGGACGGTGACGGGTAGGCGGTTGTCTGTTGCTGTCATCGTGGGCCTCCGTTGGACAGGTGGGGTTCGAGTGCATGGATCGCATCGATCAGCGAGGTATGCCGTTCCGTGGCGGCCAGACGTGCGTGGGCGGCCTGTTCGTGCCGCCAGCCACAGTGCGCCTGGTGGCGGTGCCGATATTCGACGCGAGGCGCGCCCTGTCTCTCGCTCATGCTCGTCTTTCCTGCTCGATCATCGGGAATGGATGCTGAGCCGGCTCCCTGCCAGTGACGCGCGCCGCCGGCCGCCAAGCCTGTGTGGGCAATGTTATAACATAACGTTTGGTGGTGTGGTCCACCCCATGACGAGGTGGTCAGCGCTCGTAGTCCTTGATCTGCTGGAAGGCGTCCAGCGCGCGCTGGCGGGATGCCTTGAGATCGACAATGGGCTCGGGGTAGGTCTCGCCCAGGCTCACGCCGGCACGCTGCAGGGTGGCGGGGCTCGCCTCCCAGGGGGCGTACAGCGCCTTGTCCGGCAGGTCGGCCAGCTCCGGTACCCAGCGGCGGATGAAGGCGCCCTCGGGGTCGAACTTCTCGCCCTGCAGCACGGGGTTGAAGATGCGGAAGTAGGGCGCGGCGTCCGCGCCGGTGCCCGCGACCCATTGCCAGCCGGCCGTGTTGCTCGGCAGGTCGGCGTCGACCAGCGTGTCCATGAACCAGTCCGCGCCGAAGCGCCAGTCGACCAGGCAGTTCTTAGCGAGGAACGAGGCGACGATCATCCGCGCCCGGTTGTGCATCCAGCCGGTGGTCCAGAGCGCGCGCATGGCCGCGTCGACCACCGGGATGCCGGTCTGGCCGCGTTGCCAGGCACGGATGGCGTCCTCGTCGTTGCGCCACTCGAGCCGGTCGAAGCGGGCGTCGAGGTTGTCGGTCTCCGTCTGCGGGAAGTGGTAGGTGAGGTTGGCGCCGAACTCGCGCCAGCCCACCTCGCGCAGGAAGTGCTCGGTGCCCTTCTCGTCCAGCGCATGGGGGTGCTCGGCGCGCACCCGGGCGACGATCTGACGCGGGGAGATCTCGCCGAAATGCAGGTGAGGCGAGAGGCGCGAGGTGCCGTCGAGATCCAGTCGGCTGCGGGTGGCGTGGTAACGGTCGACCTCGTCGAGGAAGGCCTCGAACCGGTCCCAGGCACCCGCCTCACCGGGCGTCCACCAGTCGCCGAAGGCATCCGCCCAGTCACGCGTCGGCAGCAGATCGAGGTCCCCGATCGACTCGCTCTCCACCGCCTCGGGCACCGGGGCGAGCGTGTCCGGTTCGGCGCGCACCGGCTGATCGATCCCTGCGGCGAGCAGCGCCTTCCAGTAGGGGGTGAACACCTTGTAGGGCTCGCCCTGCTTGTTGAGCACCTGCCAGGGCTCGTGCAGGTAGTTGCCGTTGAACGACTGCACGGTCAGTCCCGCCTCGCGCAGTTGTTGCTTCACCGCGCGGTCGGTCTCGATGCCGGCCGGCTCGAGGCGACGGTTCCAGTGCACCGCGCTCGCGCCCGTCTGCTCGGCCAGTGCGCGCAACACGGTCGACGGCTCGCCGCGGCGCACCACCAGGCGGCTGCCCTTGTCGCGCAGGGCGGCATCGAGTGCCACCAGGCTGTGGTGCAGCCACCAGCGGCTGGCGCCGCCGGCATGAAAGCCGGCGCGGCGGGTCGTTCGCCGGCTATCGGTCGGGGCGATGTATACCGGTATGATGGCCCCGGCAGCGAGCGCCCGATCCAGGGCGGGGTTGTCGGCCAGGCGCAGGTCCTGGCGGAACCAGACAATGGTGGGGTGTGCAGACATGGACGAGTCGATACGTTCTGGGCGGATGATGGGCCGGTGAGTATGGCAAAGCTTTTCGCGTTTTCCCCTGCGGTGCTGGGCATGCTCGCCGTGCTCTCGGCTCTGCCGTCGGTGGCCGTCGCGACGGAGCGCGCGCCGGTGGTGCTGGTCGCGCCGATCGAATCCGACGTGTCGCCGGTGCCGTCGCTGGTCGGCGAGGTGGTCGCCGAGACCACCGCTGCCGTCGGGTTCCAGGCGGCCGGTCGGATCAGCGAGCGGCTCGTCCGCCGTGGCGAGCGGGTCGAGGCCGGACAACCGCTCGCCCGCCTGGATACGCGCGATCTGGGCGCCCGGGTCGACTCGGCCCGCGCCGCGCTCGAGCAGGCCCGCGCCGACGCCCGGCTCGCCGGACAGGAGCTCGAGCGCATCCGCGCGTTGTTCGAGCAGCGCGTTGCCAGTCGTCAGGCCCTCGACCAGGCTGAGTCCCGCGCGGAGGCGACCCGCTCGCGGGTGACGAGCGCCGCCGCGCAGCTGACCGAGGCGGAGAACGCACTGGATTACGCCGCGCTGGTCGCCCCATTCGACGGGGTGATCACCGGGCTGGTCGCCGACGTCGGCGAGGTGGTCGCGGCCGGCCAGCCGATCCTCCGACTAGCGGCCGACGCGGGGCGCCTAGTCGAGGTGGCCGTGCCCGAGCGCCGCCGCGCCGGTCTGGCCGAGCAGGCCGAGGCCCGCCTCGAGGCGGACGGGCAAGACCTCGAGGTGACGCTGGATACCATCAGCGGCGCGGCCGACCCGGTCACCCGTAGCTATGCCGCACGCTATCGTCTGCCGGAGCCGGCGAATGATGCACCCCCCTGGTCGCTTGGCCAGACCGCCACCCTGGCCTTCGCCGCCGGTGCGGCGCGCCACCAGCGCGTGCCGGTCGGCGCAGTCTTCGCCCACGAGGGGCAGTCGCGGGTCTTCCGGCTCGACGACGGGCGACTGTCGATGGCGCCGGTCACCCTGCGGCGGGTCGATGCCGACTACGCCCTGATCGCGTCCGACCTCCCGGACGGCACCCTGGTGGTGATCGCCGGGGTCAATCGCCTGCATGGCGGTCAGGCCGTGCGTCCGCGGCGCGGTGACCAGGTGGCCACCGGTGCCGGGGACGGTGCCCCTTGAGCGAACCGGCCGTCAGTCGTTTCAATCTCTCCGCGCTGGCGGTCCGCGAGCGCTCGGTCACCCTCTACCTGATCCTGCTCGTCGCCCTGGCGGGCCTGTACGCCTTCGTGTCGCTGGGGCGGGCCGAGGACCCCGCCTTCACGCTCAAGGTGATGCTCGCCGAGGCGCACTGGCCGGGCGCGACCGCCCGCGAGATGCAGGAGCAGGTGGGCGAGCCGCTCGAGGTGGCGCTCGGCAACGTGCCCTACTTCGACTACGTCGAGACCATCAGTCGCCCGGGGTCGGTCTACCTGCGCATCCTGTTCGAGGAATCCACCCCGCCCGAGGCGGTGGACAACGCCTTCTACCAGGTCAGGAAGCACCTCTCCGACGCCGCCCCGCAGTTGCCGCCGGGGGTCTCCGGTCCGTTCTTCAACGACGACTTCTCCGACGTCTACTTCACCCTCTATGCCCTGACCGCCCCGGGGGCGGACCAGCGCAGCCTGGTGTGGGCGGCCGAGATGCTCCGGCGCGAGGCCCTGCGCGTCGAGGGCGTCGACAAGGCGCACCTGATCGGCGAGCAGGACGACCGGATCGAGGTCCGGCTCGATCCGGCGCGCATCCAGTCGATGGGCCTATCGGTCGATGCGGTCGCCCATGCCGTCGCCGGGCAGAACCGCCTGGTCGCACGCGGCCGGATCGAGACGGACGGCCCGCGCCTCTACCTGCGTGTCGGACCGGGACTCGACGCGGACGGCCCGGGCACGATCGAGCGGCTCGGCAACACGCCGCTGACCGTCGGCGGCGAGGTGCTGCGCCTGTCGGACGTGGCCGAGATCTCGCGCCGGCTGGCCGATCCGCCGGCCTTCGTGGTGGAGAACAACGGCGAACGCGCGCTGATGGTGGGCGTGATCATGGCCGACAACGTCAATGGCCTGCAGCTCGGCGAGCGCCTGGCGGCCTTCGAGAAACGGGTGGCCGCCGACCTGCCGGCCGGGGTGGATCTCGAGAAGGTCACCAACCAGGCCGATGCCATCCGTCTCGCCGTCGACACCTTCCAGATCAAGTTCCTGCTCGCGCTCGGGGTGGTGATGCTGGTGGGCTTCCTCGCCCTGGGGCTGCGCGCCGGGCTGGTGGTGGCCTTCGCCGTGCCGCTGACCCTGGCGATGACCTTCGTCGTCATGCAGATCACCGGCAAGAACCTCGACCGGATCACCCTCGGCGCGCTGATCCTGTCGCTGGGTCTCTTGGTGGACGACGCCATCATCGCCATCGAGATGATGCTGGTGAAGCTCGAGGAGGGCGCCGAGCGGACGGCGGCCGCGGCGCACGCCTGGACGGTCACGGCCATGCCGATGCTGGTGGGCACGCTGGTGACCGTGGTCGGCTTCGTGCCGATCGGGTTCGCCCAGTCGAACGTGGGCGAGTACGCCGGCAACATCTTCTGGATACTGGGCATCTCGCTGATCGCCTCCTGGTTCGTCGCGGTGGTGTTCACCCCTTACCTGGGCGTGAAGCTGCTGCCGCGCATCGAACCGTCACCCGGCGAGATGTACAGCGGGCGCGTCTACCGGGCATTGCGCGGCGTGGTCACCGGCTGCGTGGCGCATCGCTGGTGGGTGGTGGGCGGCACGTTGGCCCTGTTCGCCGGCTCGGCGGTGTTGATGGGCCAGGGCGTGGCCAAGCAGTTCTTCCCCAGCTCCGACCGACCGGAGCTGCTGATCGACATCCAGTTGCCCGAGGGCAGTTCGGTCGAGGCGACGCGCGAGGTGGCCGAGCGGGTCGCCGCGGCGATCGAGGATGACCCCGCGCTGGAGTCGCTCTCCACCTATATCGGCCGGGGGGCGCCGCGCTTCTTCCTCGCGCTCAACCCCGAGCTGCCCGACCCGGCCTTCGCCAAGATCATCGCCGTCACCCACGACGCGGAGGCCCGCCGGGCCCTGAGCGAGCGCCTCGAGACGATGATCGGCGACGGCGCCTTTCCCGAGGCGCGTGTGCGGCCGCATCCGCTCCTTTACGGGCCGCCGGTGGTCTGGCCGGTGCAGTTCCGCGTGATGGGCCCCGAGGTCGGCCAGCTGGTCTCTATCGGCGAGCGGGTGCGCGCGATCATGGCCGAGAACCCGCACCTGGTCGATCCGCACCTGGAGTGGGGGCACGAGGTGCCGGCCCTGCGCGTCGCGCTCGACCCGGCCCGGCTCGCCGCCCTGGGCGTCTCGCCGGTCGAGGTCCAGTCGCAGCTGGCCGGGTTGATCAACGGCCGGCCCGCCACGCAGTTGCGCGAGGGCATCCGCGGTATCGACGTCATCGTGCGCGCCGAGCCGGGCATCGCTCGCGATCCGGCGCGGCTCGCCCGCCTGCCGATACGGCTGGACTCGGGCGATACGGTGCCGCTGGCACAACTGGGCGAGATCGTGGTCGAGACCGAGCTGCCGGTGTTCAAGCGCCGCAACCAGACGCCCTATCTGAATGTCAACGCCGAGATCCGCGGTGCCCAGCCCCCGGATGCCACCTTCGCCAGCTGGGACGACCTGGCCGAGCTGCGCGACTCGCTGCCGGACGGCTACCGGCTCGAGATCGGCGGCACGGTCGAACAATCGGCCAAGGCACAGGATTCGCTCAAGGTGGTCATGCCGCTGATGGTGGTGCTGATGCTCACCCTGCTGATGCTCAACATGCGCTCGTTCCCCGGGCTGTTCATGGTGCTGCTGACCGCGCCGCTGGGGCTGATCGGCGCGGCCGGTGCGCTGGCGCTGTTCGACCAGCCCTTCGGCTTCGTCGCGCTCCTGGGCCTGATCGGGCTGGCCGGCATCCTGATGCGCAACACCCTGATCCTGGTGGGGCAGATCGACGAGAACCGTCGCGCCGGCGACGATCGCTACACCGCGGTGATCGAGGCGACCATCCGCCGCGCCCGGCCGGTGGTGCTGACCGCGCTGGCCGCTGTGCTCGCCTTCGTGCCGCTCACCGCCAGCACCTTCTGGGGGCCGCTGGCGGTGACGCTGATCGGCGGGATCGCCGTGGGCACGGTGTTGACCATCGTCTTCCTGCCGGCGATGTACGCGGTCTGGTTCCGCGTTGGGCCGCAGGCTGCGGCCTGAGGGGCGGGATCTGGAATCTGACATCTCGAAGCTTGAAAGGGCGCTCCGATCGTACAATCAATCTCAGGCACATCCGGATTGAAGTCATCAGCGACGTGAACATCGATTTCCAGACACTCGAACTGCTCCGTCGGGAACATCCGGCTTGGCGTTTGCTGATGGCGGACAATGCGCCGCTGATCGTCAGCTTTCTCCACCTCAGTTTCATCGCGCCCAACCTGCGCAGCCTGCCCGAGGGGGAGCTGATTGCCCGGCTGGAGGACTATCTGTTTCACCTCCGCGAGGAGCGCGGCGCCCAGGCCTTCCCCCGTTCGGCGGCCGATTATCTCAACGACTGGGCCGGTGACGACAAGGGCTGGCTGCGCAAGTACTACCCCGCCGACAGCGACGAGCCGCATTTCGACCTCACCCCCGCGGTAGTGCGGGCGACCGACTGGCTGGAAGGCCTAGAAGAGCGACAGTTCGTGGGTACCGAGTCGCGCTTGCTCGCGGTGTTCGACCTGCTCGAGCAGGTCGTCGAGGGCACCCAGACTGACCCCGAGGCCCGTATCCGCGATCTTGAACGCCGCCGTAATGCCATTGACGACGAGATTGAGCGGGTGCGAAAGGGCGAACTGGCCCTGATGGATCCGGCGCGCATCCGGGAGCGCTTCATGCAAGTCGAACGCACCGCGCGC
>Ga0102930_1000203_pt1 | contig 19649 bp, 41 predicted proteins | sample SalPon1_B_H2O_MG_FD_84514 | JGI IMG/M metagenome (GOLD analysis project Ga0102930, IMG submission 84514) | Salt pond water microbial communities from South San Francisco under conditions of wetland restoration - Salt Pond MetaG R1_B_H2O_MG | ecosystem: Environmental > Aquatic > Non-marine Saline... | reverse complement strand
TCATTGATATTTCTCCGTTTGTTTGAGATAAGGTTCAGTGTCAATACGCCGGATATTAAACCCGTTGTCTACAAGTGTTTTTACTACACTTCGCTTGGGTGTGTCAACAGTAAAAACAGCGTGTGTTCCGCCCCATGGTTTAGTGCTGCGATCTGTAATACGTGTGTCGTCTACATAAACAGCACCATTTGCCATTACTTCAAGTTTCACAGTTTTCATACCAATTTGTATCCTGTTCCTTGCAGTGCGCGATCAAGTCGATTGTGTGTATCACCGTCCCAGTCTCCTTCAATTTCGCCGACACCGTAGTCGGCAATGTCGACAACTTCTTTTGCTTCTTTCAAGCCAAAACCTGTTGCAGCACGAATTTCCTTGATTGCGTTAATCTTTTGTTTACCGTCTTTCCAAACAGCTTGAACACGCATAGGTCCGCCAATATTACCCATCAACATTTCCATCAACAGTTGTTTTTTAAGGGCAGGATCAAATGCGTCCAACATGGCATACACTTGGTCTTCACCGATACCATCCTCCAGTTCTTCGTTTGCTGTACGAATAAACGCCGCAGCACTGTAGATCAGTTTGCAACTGTATTTACGCTTCATTTTCAAGACGCTCCTTGATTTCAAGATAGAATTGATGATACTTCTTCATGCGTTCAAAGTCTTTTTCAGTGATGCCTTTGAGTCGGCGAATATCACTGTTGTGACGAAGATCGCACAGTTTGACACGCATTGCATCTGCATTGTTGAATACACCTTGTTTGTATTCGTCCAGTGTCTGACCACGCTGTTTGGTTAGAGCAGCAATGCCTTCAATTACACGCTCAGTCATGCCTGCTTCGCGAAGTTCGGCATATGAAGTTTCAGTGTCTTCAATTACATCATGCCCGAGTGCAATACAGTTCAGTTCTTCGTCGTCAGTTTTGAGATAGTGCATCACTTTGAGAACATGCAAGATGTAAGGCTGCCCGCCCTTGTCAAACTGTCCGTGATGTGCGTTGGTTGCGATGTGCAACATGTTGCTGAGCATTTCGCCTTTTTGCATTGTGTGTCTCCTTGTGTGTATCTTGTTTACACTATAGCAAGGTTTAAAGTGTCTTGCAAGAGTTTTATTAGAAACCGCTTTCTGCAAAATCACCTTCGGTGCGTCCGTAGCTGCCCCAGTAGACTTCGCTACCATCGGGCATTGTAATACGCACAAAAGGTTCTCCATTGACATGAGTAGCATTAGGATTATCGCCTTCCTTTAACCCTGCGTCAGTAGTGTCTCGAGCATGACTGTATCCGCTAAAAGTGCCCGGACGGTAAGCAGGATCATCAGTTCTGTCAAGTTTCTTACTATAGGAACGACTGCGAATATAAAGTCCGTGTTTATCCTTGCGAATCTTCATTGCTTTTCGTCCCATTCGATGCCGCGTTCCTTAAACCAAGCACGACGAACTGATTTTTCCTGTTCTGTCTTAGCAGTGTGAAAATATCCTCTATACCCGTTCGTAAACATAACAGCATCAGCAATCCAAAAGCCTGCCAATATAATAGCAAAACCGATTCCCAACATTTTAACCCTCCTTGGTCCAGGTTTTAAGAGCTTCAAGTTTGTTTTCAATTCGAACAAACGACGTGATTTCAGCTTTTGGATTTTTCTTTACCCATTCGATAGCATCATTGAAACTTACGAAGCTGTGAGTTTCTTTTTTATAGTCTGTGAAGGTCGATCCTTCACGTTGATCAAAATTTTGGAAAGGTGTTCGAACTTCGAGTTCATAAAGTTCATCAACTTCAACTTCAACTTTAAATGAGCGAGACATTAGATTTCCTCCACAGTGTGTTTGCCAAGTTCAATACGCTCGATCATTGCAGGAGGATACCAAACATCATCAATGCGAATACCTTTCTCACCGCGGCGGTTGAGCCAGTCGCGCATATCATAATCAAAGTCCACACGTAAAATCCAATCGCTGATTTCTCGGTCTTCAAATTCAAGAACTCGTTCAAACGGTGTTTCGATATTGTTAATGAACACCCGAACTTCTTGTGTATAACAACGAAGTGGATCAGTTTCGTAACGTTTTTCCTCTTCAGTGCGAGGATCCCAAAGCCACTTGAGTTTTTCAATGATGCTCATATTCTGTCTCCTGTGTGTTACTGTGTATATCTATTATAGCTAATATGAACACACAGTCAAGAGAAATTTTACAACTGATAGTCGTCTTCTAAATGTTGAAACATTTGAGATTTATTTTATGAAAAGTTGTAGTGAATTTCGGATTTATAGTGAAATCCTGGAGGACAGTGTTCACCTTCGGGATCAGTCATCTTATACAGGTATTCTGGTACGTGATTGCCGAACCGATGGAAAAACTCGTTGCGATCCAGTACCTCTGCTCCCATAGCATGGAATCCGTTAAATTCTTCCGCAAACTCTCTAAAAGCACGAAACTCCGGTGTGTTTGCTTCTACACCAGGATCATAACCATCTTCAGTAAAACTGGGTTCGACTTCATAGTCGTTGTGCTTTTCATCACGACGAGCACGAGCACGAGTAATCAGTATCATCACAGTGCGGCCTTCACCGGTAGCTGAGTAATCAGCTACTACATATTGATTAGGATCAGTCTTCATAGTTTTTGTCGCCCGGTGAACTCATGTTTTCTCTACTGGCTCGCCCAGGATACCAACCTTCGTCGTCTGTGTCTTGTTTGACATACCATTCTATCGTGCCATCATCTCGCACACGCCAACTATAGCCGAGGCTTTTGAGAAAAGATCTTGCTTGATAGAGGCTGCTTACTACACTGGCAATGGTTCCAGCACAGTGTTCGGGTTCTTCTTGCAGCATGGAATACTCACCGTGATTCAGCAGTGATTCTGCAATCATTTGAGCATGACGACTGGCAGGACAGGTATTCTCCATGAAACGACGATGCTCCTGCATACTGTCGACGTCACTGGTATATGATTTTAGATGACGACTGTACCAATCATCGTCTAAAGGCTTGCGTCCTTCTGGTAATGGCATTATGATTTCTCCTTGAATACACCGAGACCCAGTCTGCTTTCTGGCTGACGCAGACCTGCACGAATTACCAGTTCGTCTTCTTCGTTGTATTTGACTAGCCAGTTTAGATAGTCTGTTGTGAACAAAGGAATGTTGGTAATACGACGCAGCATGTCTTTGGGATATTCATACATGGCATATTGATCGCCGAGATATTTCTTGCCCTTGAGATAAAACCAAGTGGTGCGTCGTTCGAAGTAGTCACGAGTTAATGGCTTAAAAGAAACATCATATGCTTTTCTTACACCGGCTGGTAGTTTTTTGATGTCGCTTTCGCGCATAATGTAATGCTTTTTGTACTTCATTTGCCGTCTGCCTTTTTTGCCTTGTTGATATATTTCTTTTTGCAGTCCTTGCAAAAGCTGTTCTTCTTTTCTTAAAAACATCGATTGCAGTGACTCGTGTTCATTTCTTAATTTTTCTTCAATCTCTGTAAACATGATATCCTTTTATTATCTATGAAGATTCCATTGACTCATATATTCTATATCTTTGTCAGTAAAAACAAAAGCCCACATGCAAGTAGGCTCTTCTCTTGTAAATATTTTTCCGTACCAGTTACTGTAAGGATACGAAGGATCTACAGTGATGTCACTGTGGTCAATGTGAGTACGAATTTCGTGCATCTGATTCAGTGTAGCACTCAGTACTAATGTTACACCAAAGTTGCGATCTTCAGACCACTGAATATGTGCCGAACGAAAATCGTCATTGGTATAGCGATTTTCTACATAAGTATCAAAGTCAGCTTGTGCGTGGGCGGCCTGGGCCATACCCTTACCGGGATTCATATCCCAGAGATCTTCGCGCATAATAATATATAGTCTTGGCTTAACTATCATTTATAACCTTTAAATATTTTTCAAAAAGAGCAATATCATCTGTTGGCATGCCGCCTATTTTATCAGTTAACATTGCAGCAATATCATTATCATTGCTGTACACTATATAGGAAATATAGTTGTTGTCAACTACAAAGTCGGATACTTGGTCTAAAACATCACAGTTAAAACATTTTATCAGTGTTTTTGCAGTGCTTTCGCATACATAAATTTCTGTGTTTTCGAACTCAAAAACCATCATCCTAATATAGACCCTGTTTTAGTTATAACAATGTCAAAAACTTTGTTGAGATCAAGTCCCATTAACATCGGATCTAACTCAATGGTAGTATTATTATGAACATCAGTTTCGGTGTCTAAAAAAATCAAAAGATCATTTAACGTCATGGTTTTTCCCATCTGGTACATTGCCCATACTTGACTGATAATAATACAGTTTTGTATCTTTTCTCTATCTTTGATTTGATTGTTATGCAGATATTTCACTGCACTTGTTTTGGCATTGTTTAAATTTTCAATGGTTTTGGCCATTTGATTAAGATATTCTATATTTTCAGGATCTATTTGGTCTGTCATGCTTCACTCTTTTTGTCTTGAATTTCTTTACGTCGGGCCACTGTCAATTCTTTGATTTCTTGCAATGCTTGTCTAGCTCGAACCGCGCTTGCTTTAACTCCTTTTTCTTCGAAAAGGTAGTGTTCTTTTTCGTAGATAGCAAATGCAATTTTTAATTGTTCATGTATATCCATTGACGATAATATCAACTATTTCTTGCCAATTTTGAACACGTACGATACGGTCGTCGCTGTTGTTTCTGTTATGCGGATGATCTATAAGAATCGAACGCAATCCTAAATCGGCACCAAGCACTGCATTCTCCCATTTATCTTCGATCCACCAAAGTCCACTATCTCTATATGGTTCCAATGCGGCATCTTTGTCGCCGCCTGTTTCTAAACAAACTAGATCATCAAATGCATCGCTACCAAAGTTGTTATCCAAGTTCTGCCATCTAAGTTTTTTAGCATATGGATCATCTGATAAACTGGTAATAACAGTAAATCGATAGTCGTTGTCAAAAAGTGTTGCAACTCCTTGATCTGCATCTTTGAATGTAGGAAGACAACACATCCAAGCACTTTCATTAAAAGTTTTTATTTGATTTTTAGCTTCACGTTTTCCTAAATCAGGATACATTACATGCATATCATATGTATCCACATCCAGTTTATCATGACCTTTTTCTCGCATCCACTGATGGAAAGCAACTTCCCACCCCAGAAGCACACCGTCACAATCAGTAAGAATTTTTTTAGTCATTTGTCACCTATTGTTAGTTGTAAATCATACTAACACGTTTTTTGATAGGTGTCAATCTCCAACATACACATCCGAAGAACCTTCAGCGGTTGCTGGATTACAGTGTGCTCCGCCCAGCGGAGGACATAAACTGTCTGGATTAGCGTTATCAGGCGAGTCGTTGACCACTAGTTGTCCTTCAACATATACATTATCAGAGGCAGCTATAAGGCCACCGCCGCCATGTGTGTTAGGGTCTCCATTAACGGCAACAAGCAATCCGTTAGCATACACCGAGGATTGATTAACAACAGTAGTTGTAGCGCCACACGTTCTTGAATCAGTATCTCGATGTATAGGTATTGTCATTACATTTGTATTCCTGTTGTTGATTGAACATACTGACTTGCCATTTCTGCGTCAGTCTTATGAACAAACAAAAGTGTACTTTTATTTAGTTTGACTTTTGAATCAGGAGAAATTGTAAAAGCAAACGGTCCTAATCCAATGCCTTGTTGTGTTGCCATAATAGCCATAGGTTTTTGAACTGTTATAGTGTTGCTGTCTTCTTCAACGAAACGTGCAACTATTTCTTCGCCTGCTGCGGTTTTAATTGTGACTGTGTCGTTTGCCTTGTATGGTGTTTCAATGATCATATTTAATCCTCTAATGATAATCCTGCTAATTCTCTGTATCTTCTTGTGTTAAAAAAACTTCTGCATTCTGCTATATTTTTTTGTTCTGATAGCACAAACTGATATCTTTCATAATCTGTATCGTCGTCCTGAAAGTAGTTATTCATTTGATCTATAGTGTCAAATGTTTGGAAAGTTTTACCTGGTTCTGCTCTATCATAAACACTGACTTTAAATCCTTTTGACAATAGAGTTTTCCAAATGTTGTATCCTTCGTCACTTAGCTGCGTATCACTTAAAATTCTAATGTTTTTATCATTGTCTTTTAAGATCAATGCATACATGTCACTTGCATAAGGTGGCATTCCTTGTTTTACAGGATTTTTACCAGTCAACGACACAACCAGTCCTTGCGGCTGTTTATCTAATTGTACACCTAGTAGAATTTGATTGTTTTTTTCAAACCAGTAATAAACTGAAGAATTTAAATCAATTTTGAAAAAATCCTGAGATACCTGTTGTTTATTGGCTTTGTTTTTTAATAAGTCTTTGATACTATACTCCAATGCATCATAAGTTTCAAAGCTGCCTAGGCCCGAAGGCATTTCGGCTAACCAGGTATCAACAAAATCAGTTCTACTGGTTTTAGTCATAGAGTATATCCTGTTCCGTTAAATCCTGTTTCTTCAATGTAAGTTTTCAATTCAGTGAAACCTCCTATATACTTACCTTGAAGAAATATCTGCGGAACAGTTTTTGTATCAGGAGCAGCTTCTTGTAGCTGCTCCTTTGTCCATTCTCCTTGAGATATATTGCGTTCTTCAAATGGCACGGAGAGATCATTTAGCAGATCTTTTGCCATTTCACAATAAAAACAATTGTCTTTGGTCCATATTATTGAATTTAACATTCTAGGCCTCGCAACTTGCACATGACATTATGTCACGTATCAATTCCTGACTTGGGTTTGAACTGCGCTGATAATAGAATGTTTTTACACCTAAACGCCAGCCTTCGATGATCAGTGCGTTAACATCTTTGACAGGTGCATCAGGCGGAATCATTAGATTAAGGCTTTGTGCTTGATCAATATGACGTTGACGTGCTGCTGCCTGCTGAACAATAGTCAATGGTACGATTTCATCAAATGTTTTGAAAACGTCCTTTTCTGTTTGGCTTAAGAAATCAAGGTGTTGAACCGACCCTTTGTTTGTAAGTATACTCATCCAAGTTTCTTTGTCGTTCTTGTTGTGATTTTCCAATACCTTAGCAAGGTATGGGTTCTTGTATGTGAACGAACCTTTGGCAAGATCTTTTGTAAAGTAGTTGGAACGCAGTGGTTCAATGCTGGGCGAAACCTGTCCTAGTATAAACGAACTTGATGTAGTTGGAGCAACCGCAGTTCTTGTAAGATTGCGTACACCATATCCGATTAAGCCTTCTGGCTCGCCGTAACGTGCTGCCATGTCTTGACTGGCTTTTAGGCTACGCTGGTCGATAAACTTGCTTACTTCTGCTGCTAAACTCGTGGCTGTAAAACTTTCGAATGGAATCATCTTGCTTTGCAAAAAGCTGTGCCAGCCTAACTGTCCAATGCCAAGTGCTCTCCAGCGGCGAGCAAAGTTATAACTGGAACGCATGTGATCAATTTCTGCTGTTTTGTTGATATAATCTTGCATAACAGCATCGAGGAAGTATGTCATGATTTCTACAGCATCAGTGTTTTTCCATTCGTCATAGGTGAGAATGTTCATACTTGCTAGATTGCACACAAAGCTTTCGTCATCGTTGCTGGGCAAGCAGATCTCTGAGCAGAGATTTGAAGCATAGATCTTGCGTCCTTTGTCTTTGAGAACTTTGGGTTTGTTGTTGTTTACATTGTCAGTAAAGAACAAATAAGGATAACCAGATTCTTTGCGCTTGCGCATTACTCGGGCCCAAAGCTGAAGTTTCTTAGCTTCTGCTGCTGGCATTTCACCTGCTTTGACTGCTTCGCCTTCTGCAATCATTGCATTCATCCATGCATCAGATATACACAGTCCAAGACTCATATCTTGTATAGCATGTCCTACTTCGCGTATTTCTAAAAATTCTTCTACATCAGGATGTTCGATATCGAGATATGCTGCAAAGCTGCCTCGACGTACACTTCCTTGTGAAATAATATCTGTTACAGTTTCAAAGATATGCATAAAATGCACAGGACCATCTGCTGTGCCACCAGTTTTGATTTCGCTGCCACGCGGACGTATATCACCAAAAAAGCCACTGGTTCCAGCACCGTGTTTGGTCTGCATTGCCACTTCAGAACTCTTGTTCATAATCTTAGATATTTCGTCACCGATGTAAACACCGTTACATGAGATGGGTAATCCTTTTTCGTTTCCAAAGTTTGACCATACAGGCGAGGAGAGGCTGTAAAAGCCTCTGCCCATATAATCATAGAACTTGTTAGCAAAGCCAGGATAATTCAAAAAGTCTTCTGCTTTTTCTGCAATTTCTCTAATTCTGTCTTCTGCTCCTACACCTTCGTCTAGGTATCCGCGTGACAGAAACTTACGCGAATCTTCGTTAAGCCATTCAAAATTCATTCGTATTTTCCTTGTGTCTTGATTTTCGTTTGTGTAATGATAGTTAGAATAATTCGTCTGCACCGATGCCTTTGCCTTTTGCATACTCGACAGGACGCTTTTGGAAGAAATCAGTCATTGTGCTGCCCAATAGTGCTTCGTCAAACCAGAATGTTTTTTCTAACAGTTCTTCGTCGATATCAATTGCACTTGTATCAAAGCCAATTTGTTCCATTGAATCTCGCATTCTGTTTTTGATAAAGTTTTTTAATATTTCTGCATCAAGACCTTCTACAGCATATTCGCCAATTATCCAATCAATAACACCTGATTCAGATTCAAGACTTGCAAGAATTTCTTCTTGTATACGTGATTCTAATTCAGCATCAAATAGTTCTGGGTATTCTTCACGCAGTGTAGTGATCAATTGAATACCAACCTGTGCATGTAGCATTTCTTCGTTGCGTGTATACTGTACCTGTTGGGCACAGTCTTTTAGGATTGCACGATTTCTGTTAAAATGCATAATGATATAAAATTGACTGAACAGACTTACATTTTCTACGAACAATGTGAAAAGGATGATTGAATAGATGTACTGCTTTCTGTCGTCTGTGTATACTTTGTCTAGATACTTTTTGAGATAATTGACTCTTCCGCGAATAACTTCTTCATTTAGATTTTCTTCAAATACGTGTGTAAGATGAAGAACGTCCAGTAGTTTTTCATATGCCATGTTGTGAATAACTTCTGAATTAGCCATAGCATAACCAAGATCTCTAATTGATGGATGAGGTAAATGTTTGCCTACATCTGCCCAAAAGCTTTTCACTGCTACTTCAATTTGGCCAATTGCACTTAATGTTCTTACTATTACCTGTTGTTCTTCTGGTGTTAAATCAGTTTTAAATTGGCTGTAGTCACTTCTAAAATTAAATTCATCTGGTGTCCAAAAGCCTTCCCAGATTGCATCTATAAATTTTTTAGTCCAGGGATACAAATCTGGCTTACGTGATAATTGTTCTTCAAATAGCATTATTCATCCTCTCATTCACTATTGTATGTTCCGCAAGATACGGGTATTATTAATTGATTTTTAGTAACTTCGATATTTATTAGGGCGTTGACATGGCATAACTCTGTTGCGATACAAGATGTTTTGGTAAATCTGATCGTGCAACATGTTTGTCTCCCCGATAACCAATGACTCTATCTGCTACTACAAGCAAATAACAAGTCCTTGAATTTTTATTGTCTTGTTTAATATGTATCTCAAATTGAACCTCTGAAAACCTGTCAGTTAATTGTAAGGTGTAACAAATTGCTAGGATTCGTAGAAAATCACAGTAAATATTTTCTTCTATCATTTGCCACGGACTTGGCCAAGTACGTTTGTCATATGGATCAGCTGCTAGTGCTCCTACCGGCGCTGAATTCCAGAAATTGATACATTCCTGTAATGGATCCTTGCAGGACTCTAAGTGCAATCTTAGATTCCTCCACTCAACTAATCTGTCATAAAATGATTTTTGAAACATCAAGCAACATGTTTGATTGTAAATTTTAATTCATCGTTTTCGTTTAAAATTGCATCAACTAGAGTATTTTCTGCTAGCACAGGCAAATAACTAGAACCACTGTTGAAATCATTGAGGTCTAAAGAAAAAATAAGATTTTCAGGATCGCCTGTTCCGCTGTGAGAATAATTGTCAGTTAATGATGCTGTTTCTTCGCTTTTGTTGAATACCAGTGTTATTGTTCCGTTTCTGTATATGTCGTTTGATCCTATTCTGTAAATGTATTCAATTTCCACAGTTCCTGTGTCTTGATCGGTGGGCACATTTAATATTTTTTCTGGACTAAGTCTGCTACCAATAGCCGTAGTTACCGGAAAACTGTTAATATAGCTTTTCGGTCCTTGGATTTCAGGTTCGTATGTAAATGACAATGATTCTGAAGTCATTGCAAATTGAGTCCTTCCAAAATAATCATCTCTACTTATATTTGTATCATTACCAAAAACAATAATTGGATCTGTATAATTATATGATTGGTCGGAACTGTTTGATGTTCCTACTTTGACAAAATGATTTGAACTGCTGATATTATAGCTACCGCTTTCAAATACTATAGCACTTTTATGAACATTTGTAAACATATAATTTTCTATAATATTGCGATTAGGTCCGGTTGAATTGCCTGCAGACCCAAAAACAAATCCTTTGAGTAATGTATTCACATGAGAATTTTCAAAATGATTGCTGTCACTGTTATCCAAGCTTTGACATAGATAACTGAGGTTCGAAAAATTACAATTAACGAAACGATTATTGTCGCATGAAGCTGCTGAATTGCTGCCTGCGTCTATAATTATACCGCCTTGATCGGTTTCGCCAGCAGAATCATTCCATGAACCTTCGAAACTTATATCTCGAAACACACTGTCACGACAGTTTTGTAATCTTAGTATTTCATAAAAACTGCTCTGTTTCAAAGTCATACCTTGTATGAGAATATTTTTTGGCTGCAAGGATTCGTCATTGATAGCAGAATCATCTATAAAACTGTCATTTTCTGCGCCTTTAGTACGAAATATCTGTGCTGCTGAACCATTGTTGATTAACACTGTTTTACCTGCACCGTCGCCTACAATGTTAGCTGATTCCGGTATATGGATGGTGTTTTGTATTGTATATTCTTTTGCAGGAATTCTCAATGTAACGTTACTACGACTGCTATCTAAAAACAGTTCGTCGATTGCACGTTGTATTGTTATGTCTGCAGACTCATCATTAGGATGTTCAAAGTCATTCAAACTAACAGTGTCATCAAGCTTTTGTTTAATAGAGCGAGAAACAGGAGTTGAAGGATTTGGACCGGTTTGTACATTTTCTCCATAAACATATTGATCAGCTAAATCTAATATATTGCTTCTTTCAGTTAATAATTCTATATTTTCAACTGCTGGCGCTCCTTCTGTGACAGCGCCGCTGCCTATATATAATTTTTGAGTATCAATAGCCCAGCCTAGTTCACCTGATGCGAGCTGAGGTACACCTGTGCCGGTCAATTCTCTACCTCTTCTTAACTGAATTCTACTAATGGAAACAACAGCCATCTAAATACTCCTACACTGATTTTTAGTATTTAGCCGTTTTGTCTGTAGTATTGCTCACAGCGTCGCCACCATTCTTGTGCCCAATCGTCAAACTCGTGCGGCCATATATCAAATTGTTGATAGGTTAGGTCACGACTGCACATAAAAACATGCCCTTCGCGGATGTCAGTACCGTGTACTTCGTTATGTGCTAGTGCATAGGCTGTAAGCTGTAAATAGTAATCATACACCCATTCTGGTTTTTTAGGCTTGTTCGATTGTTTGAAATCAAGAACTGCTGGATTGCCTTTATATTTTCCTACTAGATCAGTAGTACCTGCATAGATACCTGGAACATACAATGGAACTTCTGATCCCCATATCTCGTCAACATGCGTCAAAGCTTCGTTGCGCACAACACAAGCCATTTTGTGTGCTTGTTGTGCATAAGGATTACTGCCTGCTGTTTCTGTCCATACGCCGGTATCTATATAATCCTCTAAATACTTGTGCATACGAGTACCGACACCGGCAGCTTCCGTGGTAATCTCCTGTGCTTTAGCATGACCAACTCTATTGCGCCAAGCAATCAAATGACTCTGATCCTTGGTAGCTGACAGAATAGTTGTTACACTTGCCACCGGCGGGCCGCCTGGTACTGCGTATCTACGCTTTCCGTCTACTTCAACTCGTTTTATTTTTTCATAAGAATATTTAGGAGTTATCAGAGTCAAGGTCAATTCCAGTATCAGTATAATAATCATCATCGAAATACATAGGTGGCATCGATGTATAGTACGGATCCACTTGAGAAAAAGGATCATCCATTCCTTCAACTTCGTGCACTTCAGGCACTAACTCTTTTAGAAGGTTTTCTATTCCCATTTTCAGTGTCATGGTACTACCTGCACATCCACTGCAAGCACCGCTCATTTCTAAAAGCACACTGCCGTGATTGTAACTTACAAAATTCACTGATCCGCCATGTTGGGCTACAGCTGGTTCTACATACTGTGCAAGCACAGTTTTAATTTTTTCTTCAATTTCTAGTTGTGTTTTTTCAGACATACAACCTCCTTGTGACAGTAATATACAATAATTTTATATTTTTGTCAACTAATTACCAAGGTCGGTTGCATTTTGTGCCATTTGACTAACTGAATCTGTGTCACCAGTATCATCAGGAACGTCAAGGTCGTCTGTTTCGTTTTGTTTTAATTCTACTGAATTTTGATCAAAGTCGCTGACAATGTTTTGTAAGCGAGGATCGCTATCATAAGCTGCTGTAAACACTTCATAATCAAATTGTTGACGCTGTGAATTTGTCATAAAACTGTTGATTTTTTTAAAACTGATTTTTTCAGCACCTTTGTTTTTTAAATGTCTCAACAATAAAAACAATGCATCAGAGTCTACTGATTCACTTACTTTTTTTTTGAACCAGAGAGAATTCTACCCAATTTTCTTGGATCTACACTTTCTCTGCGAGCTCTACCGGCTTCGTCATCACCGCCAGCTGCTGATCCTGCTGCGGCAAATCCTTGGTCGTCAGCTGGTACAGAATCTACTTCTCCGCCAATATCATCAATGGGTTCTATATCCATATCATCTTCGGGTTCAACACCCATAGTATCCATGGGTTCTGCTTCGCCTGTGAGCATGCCTACTCCATTGGTTAATACTTGTCGAGTGCTCTCCATTGCAGTGTATAAACTTTCCAAAGAGGGTTTAATTGAATCAACAAACTGTTGACTGGTTTCTTGACCCAGTTCGTCTCGTATGGAATCTGCCAGATCCAGCATGCTTTCTGTTTGCATTTCGGATGTGTCCTCCATCCAGCTGGTAACTTTGTTAACCATGTCTTTGGCTGCCATTACAATTTCTGCTTGATCCTCGGCGCCTTCTTTAACAACACTTTCTTTTTTTGATTTGTTTGCATGAATTGCTCGACGCTGTGCGTCTGATTTGTATTTGCCTTCGCCTACTTTGTCTGGTAAACCGCTGTGTTCAGTTCCTGCAATCTTTTCCAATTCAGCTGTGCTCATATTCATCATTTCAGCACTGGCAGAACCTTTGGTTGGCCTAGTGCCTTCTCTTTTGTGCTTCAGAGCAATGCCGGCAGCTTGTTGTTGTGATTGTGAAACTGCTTTTTCACTGATAGCACTATCTTCGATATCTCCGCGTTCAGAAATTTCAGTATTGAGAATATCCAAAATCAATTTGTTTTTTTGATATGCATCAGTTTTGTTAACTGAGCTGAAACTTTCACTCATTTCAATTTGACTTAATTTGGTTCTTAGCTTGTTTCTAGCATCCTGTAATTGTTGCAATGAATAGTTTTCTAGTCGCAGTTTAGTTCCAAATTTCTGTGCAAGGCTTTCGTTTAAACTTTTAGCAGTTACTGGTTTTGCAAATTCTCTAATGTTCATTGTGTTGTTCCTGATTATAGTGTTGCTTTTATTTATCTTTTAAAAAATGATTTCTTCCAATTGCACCACTGCTTGATCAAGATGTGCACGACTAACTTCCATGCGAGTTTCTAAAATCTGTTTTCTAGTGTTACTCTTGGTTTTTTTGATAGAATTTTTATAAAATGCAATATCGTTTTTGTATTTTTGATATTGCTGATCCAAGTATAATACTTGATTGATTGAACTGTTTTTCAAATACATTCTTGCTGCGGCTAGAGCACCAAATTTGCTAGAAGTTTTACAAACTGAACTGTTTTTAACACAATCTAATATCACATATTCGTTGTTTTTAGTGTGTCTAATTGCCACAGTACCTATGCGTATGCTATTTCCGCTTTTATAGGGAACAGGATATTTCCTGGTTTGTGTATTGATTATGTGTTTTAAATCTTCAAGTATACATTTCATTTTTAACCACGTAGCTATTGCCTTGATATACAATTTTACTTACCACATTTTTTCTAATTAAATTCTCTATTATGGTTTGCTGTCTTTCGGTAAAATCTAGAGCGATACGAGGCTCAGACAGTTCAGGAAGAAGTTCAATTTCTTCATTGGTTAGATAAATTTCAAAGTCAGTTATTATCTCATTCAGTTTCATAAACTGCTCAATTTTTTCCTAAGATCTCGCTCTGCTTGTTGCATTTGTTTTTGTTGAGTTTTTAACTGATCAATTTGTGTTTGTATCATTTGTTTTTGTTGTCTTTTTTGACGAGCTTGATCAGCTTGTTGCTGCTGCGGCGATGTTTGAGTATTATTTGTAGAATTGTTAGGTACTGAATTCATACCCTGTTGATTCATAACTGTAGGATCAGTGCCCATGGTATTATTTCCCATAGGCTGTTGTTCGTTGATAATGTCTATGTAATTTCTAAAAAATCTAGGATCACTCATCGGTTTAAACTCTTTACCATTTTACTTGCAGGATTGGTTCTTTTGGTCTTTTTTGATTTTCTAGCCATTCTAGTTCCTAATCTAGCTTTGGTTATTTTTAATTTGTTGCGTGCTTTTACATCTGGTGCAGCAAAACATTGTCCTACATTGCTAACAGTACGTCCTTTGCGAGGTCCAGTGGTACAACGATACTTTCGTACTACTTTTGAACCTCTTTTAGCCCATACTTGCTTTTCGTTTAGATCATTTGTTAATTCTCTCAGTTTCATACAGTTATTTATTAAAAACTGATTAACAATACTACAATAGTACTCAATAATCCTGCAACTATTGTGCCAGTTGCACCAATTAACACTCGAACCATGCTCTGCTGCCCATCTTTGATATCAGTGTGGATTTCGTCAATTTTGTTTTCTACCGCGGTTAATCTCTTATCCATGGCTTCATAACGCAGAGCACATAAATCTACATGTGCTTCTAAACTTTCTTTTTCTAGTTCTGACGACATTTAACCCTCCAAGTGTTGTCATTTTCGATGTGCCTGGTATTAAATGCCTATTAATACTATTTATCTTGTTGACAAAAAATTATATTCGTATCATTTTCGCATTTGGTTCTAAAAACCGCATCATCAAAAGTTGCAGTTTCTGTTAGTTGATCAATAAATGGAATGAGATCAAAATCATTTTTCATAATTTCTACATCAATTGCATCTTCAAATTCTATTTCAAATTCAAAACACCATATGCGATCACAGTTTTGATGTTTCAGTCCAAATTTTATTGGTTCGTTTACAATATATGGTAGACGATCAACTGTTGGATTAACTCTCAATCCAATGGTTTGTAGAACTGTGAGATAATTTTGTTGTTGTTGATATGCAACATAGTCTTCTCCTTTGCGAGCATTGGTACAGGTTATGTCGACCAATGTATAAATTTTAAATCTAGAATTCATAATCAAACCTTATTACATCTTCTAAGTATATATCTCTTATGTATTCTGCTAATTCGTCAGTGTAAAAACTGCGGTAATCCAAATTATCGCCACAGTTTAGCGTGGGTAATTTTTTATCACAATTAAGAAGATGCTGTATTTTTTCAAATTCTTCGTTGAGATATTCAAACTTTAATACCTGCGTTTCAGAAGAAAACCATTTGCTTTGTGCAGTCTTTAGATCATACCAGTTTCTTGCCCACATCAATTCCGAAGAAAAAGCAAGTCCGGGTTGATTTCTTGCTGTATTTTTTAAAACCCATTGTGTGAAATCTGTTCGTTGAGGATTGTTTGCATAACAAAACCAACTGACCAAACGTGACCAAGGGTTTCTGACCACTGCAAAACTTTGCTGAATATCAGGAAACAATTCAAATGCAGTTTTACAGTTGCCGTGTTTGCGACCACGCACAGTTTTGAAGTTTTCTTGTAACCACGAAGTGATACTGGTTCCCGCTGTTTTAGGATTGTGCACAAACAGAGTACGATGTTCTGGCAAATATATCATGCAGTATTTACAGTTACAAAAAAAGGGCCCACACGAATGTGAGCCCTTAATAAATTTATATCTTCAAATTATGAAGGATATGAATCAGTGTGATCTGCTAGGAAAGGCGAACCGTTCATTTCAGTTACTGTTGCACTTGAAAGATCTAGACCGGCTGCGTTTGCACTTTCACCTGATGCAGCAATGTCAGCAGCAGTTCTGATACCTGCTTCAGTAAGCAAGCGAATTTCGCTCTGTAGATATGCTGCAAAAGTTTCTGAGTTTGTACCATCGTAAGTGTCTGTTGGAAAGTCACCTTCGATGTAAACGTCAAATACCTGACCAGCATTTGAACCGTCTGAACGTAGAGCGCTGTACATGATTACAGTACTGCGTGCAGTGATTGTACGCAATACTTCTTGGAATGCACCGTTTGGACCTAGCTCAGTGTCGCCGAAATCAGTACCGTTTACTGCAAGATCGATTGTATAAGCACGAACTGTTTTACCATTGAACGAACGTCCAATGTTGGTTAGTGTTGGATTTGCTTTTGGTTGAGTTACCATTTCTCTTTTCTCCTGTTTGTGAATCCGTTTGGATTTCTATACTGTATTTATCATTTCCGCAAAAAATCACTTTCTAAGAGTATTTTTTGCTCGTCTATGAACCTGTTTTAGCTGTTCCACATATGCGGGGCCTGCTCTTACAATATCATGTATCATTTTGATTATTTCCAAATAACTGCTAGCATATTGTGCAGGTATTGCTTTTCCTCTGTTTATGTTTGAGAGAAATTTTTCCACATAAGGTAAACGTGTTGCCGGTACTAGAAATTTATAGTTGTAAACATCAATGCGTGTACTGGTATCAGGAACATGTATTTCCAATTCAGGGTCAGTGGCATTGAAATCCTCTAGATTATTATCTGCTGCAAACTTGCTAAACAGCGGCATAATATCACAGTCGCTGAGTTTGGCCCTGGCAGCAAACAGCAACCTGGTAATTGTTTGCTTTCTTTCCTGCGGGGATGCATTGGCAAACACTCCGAACGACGCGCACAGCTTTGTAATGAGAATTAACAATACCTAAATCTGTCTCTATCTTTTGAAGACTGCGCAAATCTTGGTCTGTAGGAGTTTTATTAGCAGCTCTGTTTCTTAAATATCCATTCAATGTACCCACACTGATTAGTGTTTTATCACGCTCAGCCTTGGCCGACGTAGGGTCTTTTAATTTTTCTACAGCATCACGTTCGCCTGCAACAAAGTAGAAAAAGTTGTATAGATCTGTGCTGTCTATCCTAAATTTTTGATAATTTCTGTATATCACTGTCTTGTTTGCATATTTTGCTACCTCTGGTCTATAAGATCTATAGTAGCTCATTGCGTGTAGTATCATCAACACAAGGTATGCTCGTTCTTTGCAATCAGAAAAGGTAAGTGTTTTTTGATTTTTGCGATTTCTAGTTAATCTTGCTTCTTGCAGTTGTTTGATAAAATCCATTAACCTTTGCTTTCTTTGATTTTTTGTACGCCAGTTTTGAATTTTTTACTATTGCCTGCTTTTATACTGTTTAACAATCTACGTTCTAAGTCTAGGGCAGTTTGTTCGTCGTACGTATCATACATTTTATCCACAAGATTTACAGCACTTTCAATTATATTAATTCCGGTAGTTTGAATAAAATCGTCACTGCGATCAACACGATGAAGATTATTCAACTCTTCTAAAATGCTTCTTGTCTTTTTTCTCATTGCACCTGTCCTTGCTTTTATTTATTATCGGAGAACCACTTATAAAACAAATAAAAAATTGTTGTTACAAGCATGCACGCTAACCAGATTTCTTCTGCTGTATTGCCAAATAGATTGTGAATCACATCTCTACCCAATATTGCAGCCACAAAAACAGTCAATATATAAGACGCCATGGGTAAAAACAATATAAAGGTTGACGGTTTCATACTGTACTTATATAAATAACAAGGATGAAAGAGATAATCTTTCATTCTGAGTGGCTGGTAACACAGCCCCCGTCAGGAGTTAAAGGACATCATTACAACTTAGGAGAAAACAATGACTAATTTAGCTAACGCAATTGGTCGTGTAATGATGACTGCTGTCAGACTTCCACGATCAACTACTGTGAGAGAAGAAGGTTTTCGTAAATACGCGGAAACAGAATTTAGAAAAGACAGCGCATATGTGTATGACTGCTTGATCCACAATCGATCAATTGACCTACGATAAAGGCATTACTGTGTTCGGAGTATACCTTGCTGTAGGAGCACTAATAGGAGTAGTCATACTGATCATATTGATGGGGCTTGGCTATATTGATTGATTTGAAATACGCCCTGTTAAACAGGGCGTATTTCTTTGATACAGTTTTTTGTTTTTTGCATTTCGGGTATGCAAAAATACAGGGCTATTTTGCTTGATTTTTGTTTCAACCAATGTTAAATATAGTTATGCTGCAATGCAGCATCACACACATATGGAGAAGGAAAAATATGACAGATATGATTATGAGATCTATTTCAAGTTTTGGTTTTGGTACAGTAATAAAAAAAATTAAACTTCGCTGGGTCAAATATAGGCTATTCACCAAAACTAGAGATGAACTGGAATCGTGCAGTGACAGAGAACTTGCAGATATGGGTCTTCATCGCTATGATATTCCAAAAATTGCACTGGATCATGCTGAAAAGATTGTTGCTAACGAAAACTTGAAGGGTTGGGTATAATGAATGCATTGGTTATGGACAGTGCCAATAGTGTTGGCACTTGGATTAGTAATTTGGTGTCTACAATACATCGTGCGCTCGTTTGCTCAGGACGTGCAAGAGCTGCAAGATCTCTTGCAGCTCTTGGATACTACCAAGAAGCAAAAAGATTGATTTTAGATAATCAAGAAGATCATTGACACACAGTAAATACTGTGCTAATTTAACATACACAGAAAGGACACACAGACATGACAGACTTTAACAAAATGACAGAGCAATTCAAAAACATGATGCCACAAGTAAACTTCAATAAGAATGGTTACGAGATTCGTGCGCAGGTATTAGATATGGCACAGAATCAAGTTTGGCAGGATTTCCACGCCAAGTGGGCAGGATATGAAACTTCAGTTGTAAAGGATCCTAAAACTGGAGAAATTGTTACTTCAGCGAAACTGCCAGAAGTTCCTGGCTCTGATAAAGTTCTTGAAACTGCTCAAAAGTTTTATGAATTTGTAAATAACAACGCTAAATAAATCTACAATACTCGATATTTTAAATTGTGTGGGCATA
>Ga0102930_1000202_pt1 | contig 19830 bp, 22 predicted proteins | sample SalPon1_B_H2O_MG_FD_84514 | JGI IMG/M metagenome (GOLD analysis project Ga0102930, IMG submission 84514) | Salt pond water microbial communities from South San Francisco under conditions of wetland restoration - Salt Pond MetaG R1_B_H2O_MG | ecosystem: Environmental > Aquatic > Non-marine Saline... | reverse complement strand
GCCGACACCGACCGACCCCTCACCCGATGAGATTCCGCCACCCGACGCCGAGCCGGAGCCCGACGCGGTGTTGGGAACGTCGACCGACGGCGGAACAGCCGCCGACGTGCCAACTGACGCTTCTGTGGGCGATGCCACCGACCAGCCACCGGCGTCGGCTGGCGGTGACGCGGAGCCAGTCGACGCCGGTCCGAGGCCAACTGACACGAATCCGGACCAAGTCGACGACTCCGATGTCGCGTCGACTGACGGCGGCGAGGACCGAACCACGGTCCGAATCACGAAGAACGTCGGCGAGATCTTCGGTGTCGACGGCCGGGAGTACACCCTTCGCCCGGAGGACGTGGTCACCCTGCCGACAACGAACGCCGACCCGCTGGTCGACCGGGATGCCGCGATGCGACTCGACTGACTCGACTGACTCGCGGGACGTATTCGTCGCGCAGTAGCTCCTGATTACTTATCGATCCACAACGAACCGCCCGTTTCCCCCGTTATTTGACGATCGTTACGGGGACAGTGGTCTTATCGAGGACGCTCTTGGCGACGCTGCCGACCCGGTTCGAGGCGTCGTCGGCCTCGCCGTGGTGGCCGACATAGATCGCGTCGAACCCGTGTTCGGCGGCGTAGGCCGTGATCCTGTCGGCGGGCTGGCCGGCCAGCAGTTCGGTCGACGTTTCGATACTCGCCTCGCGTCTCTCGGCGGCCGTCTCGGCCAATCGTTCGGCCTCCGACAGCACCCGTGTCCCGTGGTCGACGGCCGTCTCGCTGCCCGGAATCACGAGGCTGCCGTCGACCAGTTTCGGCTCGGGTGTGAGCACGTGGACGATTTCGAGCGGCGCATCCCATGCGGTCGACTCGATGGCGGCGTGTTCGATCGCTCTATCGCTGACTGCCGAGCCGTCAGTTGCCACGAGATATTTCATAGCTGTATATTAGGCGGTGTATACTAATGAGTACAGTACCTTCTCACGCAGTGAAAACTGTGGCTGTCGTGGCCGACAGCACTCGATGAGCGGGCCGTCACCGGGCTACTCGGTGTGACGGACGATATGAACGTCGTACTGTGGGTCCTTCGACAGCGGGCTGCCGACGCTCGTTACTGGCGTCGAGATGCGCCCTGCGTTTTCGGTGCCGATGAAGATCACCGAAACGTCGAGTTCGGCGGCGACCTCCCGGATCGTCCGCGTGATATCGTCGGTCGCGGTGGCGGTCAGCACCTCGCTGTCGGCGGGCTGCTCGCAGCGAAAGCTCGTTGCCGGGGAGAGCTCCTCCACCTGCTGTTCGAACTGTTCGCACAACGCTTTGGGGTCGTAGGCCGCCTCGGAGGGGACCCACCCCCGCTCGACGGCGAACCCCGCATCGTCAGGGAACACCGTCAGAGCGACGCTCTCCTCGTCGCGGCTGTCGGCGAACGTCTCGGCCCGTTTCAGGGCTGTCTTGGCCAGTTTCGAGCCATCGAACGGCGTGAGGACGGTCATATATCCGGCTTCGGCTGGCGGTCTTTTATACTCACCGTCGACTCCCGAACTCTGGGAGCGCCCTCGGCTGCGCCCTTAGGGCTCGTCGAGCCGACAGGTGTTGTCGGCCGCGCCGACGTAGAACGACTGGAGCTGCTGGGGGACCGTGGTTTCGTCGACGACGTTCACCACGAGATCGTCCTCGCTCAGCGTCTCGCCGTCGTTGGCGTAGGTGTTCTCCCTGACAGCCCCCTCGCCCATTAGGTCAAGCTCACCCGCAATATTACCGATTATCACGATAGGGCAGTCCCGTTTGGCGTCGACCTGACTGTTGGCCCGCGAGAGGCTGCTTTCGGTGACGTCGATCACGTTCTCCTCGGGCCGCCACGAGCCGAACAGATCGAGGACGAACAGCCGGTTGCTCGCCAGCGCGTCGTCGAGGGTGACCCCCGCCTCGCGTTGTAGAACGGTTTGGAGCGTCGACCGATCCATGGAGGCGGTCGGCGACAGCGAGACGGCCCACCCGGCGTCGATGGCCGCCGCAGCAAAGCCCGCAACCGCCTCGTCGACCGCGCTGTCGGCGGTCGGCGATTCCTCGGTTTCGGTGACGATGACGTTCCGGGAGCCGGCTGGCAGCCCGTTGCTCGTGTCGAAGGTGTCGATCCCCGTCGGGACCGTATCGGCCCCGTCGAGCCGCCGGTCGCGGTGCTGACGGGCGGTCGACAGCGCGTCGTCGATCTCGCCGAGCAGGTCGGTCGTCTGGGCTCGCTCATCGTGGATCTCGGTAACCGACGACTCGATCTCGCGGGCCGCATCGGCAGTGTTCCGGGTGACGTTCGCCACCCGGGTGCTCGCTTCGGCGCCCTCCGAGACGGCTTCCGATACCTCGCCGACCCCCACAGCTGCCGAGTCCATCTCCTCGTCGACGATATCGAGCTGGGATTCTGCAGTCTCGACCTCGTCGGCCCCGGTTTCGACCGCCTCGACCGCCGAGTCGAGCGCGCCGGTCAGTTCCTCGGTCACCGACTGGATCTCCGAGACCGAGGTTTCGATCTCCTCAGTGCGGGACTGAGACTGCTCGGCGAGGCTCTTGACCTCGTCGGCGACGACCGCGAACCCTGCGCCCTCTTCGCCCGCGCGGGCGGCCTCGATCGAGGCGTTCAGCGCGAGCAGGTTGGTCTGGTCGGCGATCTCGTCGATCACGTCGACGACCTCGTTGATGCGGTCGATCTGGGATTCGAGAGTTTCGACCCGTTCGGCGACTCGTTGTGTAGCCGCCGAGGCTGCTTCCATCGCTTCGGTCGCCTCGCTTGTCGCCTCGCGACCATCGCTCGCTGCTGTTGCCGCCCGCTCGGTCGTCGCGCTCACCTCGTCGGCGCTGGCGGCGACTTCTTGGATCGTCGCGCTCAAGTCGGTGACGTCCTCGGCGACGGTCTCCATGTCATCGACCTGCGTGCTTGCGGCATCCCGGATCAACGAGAGCCGTTCGTCGACCGACTCCGAGGTGGCGTGAACGACGCCAACCGCCCCCTGTGCGTTCGCGATCAACCCGTCTTCGATACCGATCTGCTCGTCTTCGACCGGCGTCGACTGCTCTGTTGCCATTGGTCATGTTGTGAACGAATGACAAGATACTAAAGTATTTATCTATAATATAAATAGTGAACAACTTAGAGCACAAACATCGCTTTATTGTTTGGAATTGTAAAATATAGATTGACAAACGCTGTATCCGTGCCTGTTTTTGACGCGCGTTTGGTTTCTATCCCATTAGGCTGCTGATCTCTAATTTTTATGAGGTGACTCGCCGCCGTCGACGGCGTTCTACGACCGGAAGACCGAAGCGATGAAGAAAACCGACTGCCTACGGTTGGTATGGTAGACCGGATCAGTGGCAGGCTGCTGAAGCAGGAGACGCTCGCCCGCCGCGTCGAAAGCGGGGAAGTCCCCGACTGGGTTGCCGATCACTGGACCTCGTTCCGTGACGGGGTGCTCGGCGAACGGAACGGATCGCCGTTTCCCTGCTATTTCGGCATCGAATCCGTCAAAAACGGGGAACCGCTGTACGCCGTGGTGCCGTCGCTGACCGACAAGGATGCCCTGCTGGATTTGGGGCGAGTGCTCGGGGAGTATCTCGACACGTGGCAAGAGTACAGCGAGACCGCCTCGCTGGTGACGTTCTTTAAGCCGCCCGAGGCCGACTTCTCGGAGGCCGACTACCACGAACACCTCTGGCACATCCTCCAGTTCCTCCACGTCCACGACCCCGAGCCGTGGCCCGAGGAGATCCCGACCGCCCCCGACGACCCCTACTGGGAGTTTTCCTTCGCTGGGGAGCCGATCTTCCCGACCTGCCGGGCTCCCTTTTATGAGACCCGCAAGAGTCGCTACTGTCCGATCGGCCTCGAAATCACCTTCCAGCCGCGGGCGCTGTTCGAGACCCTCGACGTCACGGCCGACACCGAGAAGGGTCAGCACGCCCGCGACGTGATCCAGAACCGGATCGAAGACTACGACGGCGTCTGTCCCCACGCCGACATCGGCGACTGGGGCGTCGACGGCGACCGCGAGTGGCCCCAGTATATGCTCTCTGAGGACGACGACCAAGCCCCCAGCGAGTGTCCGATCGCCGTCTCACGGGAGCATCCCAAATCGCGGCGGCTCATCGACGACGGGGAGCCGGTGCCCTCGGTATGAGCCTCGCGCACGACGATCGGCCGGTGCTCGTGTTGGTGGACTTCCAGCAGGGGTTCGACGAGCCGCAGTGGGGCGAGCGAAACAACCCCAAGGCCGAACAGCGGGCGGTCGACCTGCTGGCCGCGTGGCGCGACCAGGGGCTGCCGGTCGTCCACGTTCGCCACGACTCGACCGAACCCGACTCACCGCTCCGCGGCGATGCTCCCGGCTTCGGTTTTAAATCAGACCTCCAGCCCCGCGACGACGAACGCGAGTTCATCAAGCGCGTCAACGGCGCGTTCGTCGACACCGAGTTCGGTTCGTGGCTCGCCGAGGGCAACTACACGACCCTCGTCATCTGCGGATTGACGACCGACCACTGTGTGTCGACGACCACGCGGATGGCCGAAAACCGCGGCTATGACGTCGCCGTCGTCGGGGATGCAACCGCGACGTTCGACCGCCAGCTCGACGGCGAGCGGTTCGACGCCGAGACGGTCCACCGCACCGCGTTGGCCCATCTCAACAGGGAGTTCGCCACGATCGCCACGACTAAAGGCATTATCGACGCGGTCGACCCTTCGTAGCGCGCCAGACCGTCGAGCCGGGCGGCCGAGAGGCACGCTATCGGGTCACACACTTTTGAGGGGTCGTCCCAAACAAGATATTATGTCCGACCAGTGGCAAATACTGCTCCCCCCGCAGATCGATCCGGCAGGACCCGAGTCGATCACTGATTTCGCCGAGTGCACCGGGATGGACGCCTACGACAGCGTCGACGCCGCGCTGGACGAGATCGCCGAATACGACGCGGTGGTCGTCAGGGTCGCCGAACTCGACCGCGAGGTCATCGAGCGCGCCGCGAACCTGAAGGTGATCGCCAAACACGGCAGCGGTCTCGACAACGTCGACATCGCCGCAGCCTCCGAACACGATATCGTCGTCTGTAACACCCCCGGCGTCAACGCCCGCTCGGTGGCCGAACACGCCATTGCCCTCCAGTTCGGTGTCCGACGCAACCTCGGGGCTGCCGACCGGCACGTCCGCGACGGCGGCTGGGACCGCTCGGCGTTCGTCGGCTACGAGCTTCAGGACAGTACCCTCGGACTGATGGGGTTCGGCTCGATCGCCCACGAAACAGCCACGATCGCGCAGGGAATCGGCCTCAACGTCATTATTTACGATCCGGGCCAGCCCAAAGAAGAGCTTCCGGAGGGTATCGGCTATGTCGACGAACTCATCGACCTGTTCAGGGAGTCGGACGCCGTGAGCCTCCATGTCCCGCTCGTCGAGGGAACCTACCACGCCGTCTCGACCGACCAGTTCGAGGCGCTCGGCGAGCACGGCATCCTCATCAACACCTCCCGTGGCGGCGTCGTCGACAAAGACGCCCTCCTCGAGGCCCTCGACAACGACGTGATCGCCGGGGCAGGCATCGACAACTTCGAGCAGGAGCCACCCGGAGCCGACCACCCGATCTACGACCACGACGAGGTCATTATGACCCCACACATCGCCGGTGTGACCTACGACTCCTTGGAGCGTATGAGTCGAAGCGCGGCAGCCAACGTGCGGACCGTCTACGAGGGCGGCCTCCCGGAGTCGACGGTCAACCGCGAGACGCTCGAAGGGGGGATGGTCGAATGAGAACCCGAAACGGGTTCCGGCGCGCCATCGAAAACGGTGAGACGATCTTCGGCGCGGCGTGTGCGATCTTCTCGCCGACGGTGATCGAGACGCTGGGCAACGCGGGACTGGATTTCGTCTGGCTGGATTTCGAACACGGCGGTCCCAGCCCCTACGACAGCACCGTCTTCGAGGAGCTCACCCGCGCTGCCGAAGCCGGCGACACCGAGCTCCTCGTTCGGATTCCGAAACCCGAGCCCGCCCTCGTCAGAAAGGTGCTGGATGCCGGGGTGCGGACGGTTCTCATCCCCCGAATCGAAACGGCTGCCGACCTCCGGCCGGCACTCGAAGCCGCCCACTTCGCCTACGACGGGCGTGTCGGCGACCGCGGGGTCGGCGTCGGCCGCACCAGCGAATGGGAAGGCTACGTCGACAGCCACATCGGCGGCGAGGACGGCGAAGTCCTCGTGGGAACGATGATCGAAAACCAGCAGGCGGTCGACAACATCGAGGAGATCCTCTCGCTGCCGGGTCTCGGCTTCGCCTTCCTTGGCCCCGCGGACCTCTCGATGTCGCTTTCCGGTGGGGAACCGCTCGACAAGAACCCCGACCGGTTACAGGCCGCCATCGATCGCACCCGGGAGGCCTGTCTGGAGGCTGGTGTCCCGATCGGGCGGATTCAGAACGATCCGGCCGCTGCACGCGAGGCCGTCGAGCAAGGGTTCCAGATCGTCCGCATCGGCGGCGATACCGGGGCGATCCGTTCGACGCTGAGCGGGCGGCTCGATTTGGTCACCGAGTAGCCAACGCGGGTCGACCGTCGGCGTAGCCTTTTGGGGCTGGGTCGACAACTCTCCGTATGACTGTCACACCCGAGACCGCCGTCTTCGGTGTTGCGAGCGCGCTTCTCGCGCTGGCTGGTATTGGGCTGGTCTGGAGCGGTGGTCGGCAGTACCGTCACCAACGTGGGGCGGTTCGTCGGGCCGAGACGGCCAGCGGCACGATCGAAAGTGTTGGCATCGAACAGATAAAAAACGGTACTGGAACGGCGTACGTTCCGGCAGTCGACTACGAGTATCAGACGCCGACCCAGCGGCTTCGCGGCACGCGGATCTATCCCGGCGCGAGCCGATATACGAAACTGTTCCACAACGAATCGGCCGTCCGCTCGGTGATCGATAGCTACGAGCCCGGCGCGTCGACGACCGTCTACTACGACCGGGCCGACCCCGACCACTCGTTTCTCGACCCGACTCCCCACCGCGGTCCGAACCTCGCCCGGATCGGCTTCGGCCTCGGACTCGTCGGTCTCGGTGTGGTCCTGCTGTCGGTCGCCGGAATCGTCTGAAAACAGCCGGAACAGCCGGCAGTTCAGTCGTCAGCCGGAGCCGGTTCGGCTTCGGCCTCGCGCGCGAAGTTGTCGATAGTCGCTCGACGGAACCCTTCCTCGTCGAACTCGTAGTCGTTGTTGAGGAACTCGATGACCTGTCGGGTGTCCCGCATCGCGTTCTTCAGACAGGTCGACGCGCCGGGTGAGGGCGTGATGTTGAAGATGATGTCGTCGCCGGTGATCTTGGCCTCACCCATGTCGAGGGATTTTGCCGAGGTGTCGACGATCTGCGGGCGGATGCCACCGAAGCCTTTGGCACGGGAGATGTCTTCCTCTTCGACCGTCGGGACGACCTTCTGGACGTTCGGCAGGAACGTCTTCCGGCCGACGACTGGTAGGTCGTACAGGAGGTTCTCGATGACGAACGGGAAGAGGATCCGGTCGGCGAGAATGTTGGCGTAGCTCAGGAACGAATCGAGGCTCATCCCGAAGACGTCGAAGAAGTCCGCCACCGACGACAGCTCGCCGCGTTCGAGCCCCGGAACGACCTTCGCGGTTGGACCGAACCGCGTCGTGTTCCCGTCGTGAACCTCTGCGTCGCCGTGGACCGCCGCGAACGGCAGTTTCTTCATCTGAAGGGTATAGACCTTCCCGTTGAGCAGCCCCTCGTTGGCGACAAAGAAGCTTCCCGCAACCGGCAGCAGCGACAGGTCCTCGCCGTAGCCCATCTTTTTGGCGATCTGAAGGCTGTGGGAGCCCGCGGTAACGACTGTCGTGTCCGCCGCGAACCAGCCTTCGTTGTCGGTCTCGATGAGGTACTCGTCGTCGGTCTCGTTGACGCGCTCGACTCTGGTACCGGTGTAGACGTCGACGTGTTCGTGTTCGCGGACCTGATCGACGAACGCCTTCGAGAGCTCGCCGTAGTCGACGGTGTAGCCGTCGGGCGTCTGGAGCGCCAACAGCTCCTTGCTTGGATCACGACCCTCGACGACCTTGGGCTCGATCTCGGCGATCTCCTCGCGGCCGATGGCCTCGAGTTTGGGGAACAAGTCACCGAACCCTTCGTCGTGGTAGCGGGATTCGAGCTTGTCGACCTCGCCATCGCCGACTGCCAGCACCATCTTGCTCCGCTTGCTGTGCAGTTCGCGGTCGGGGTCTTTCGCTTCGAGATAGCCCGCGACCATCTCCGCGCCCTCTTTGACTTTCTCGGCTTTATCGAGGGTGTAGTTAGTCTCGATGTCCCCGAAGTGAAGCGTCTGGGAGTTGTTCGTGTGGTGAGAGTTGATTGCTGCGATCTCGTCTTCCTTTTCGATCAGTGCGACCCGCTCGATATCGGTGAACGTGGCAACCGTGTACAGTAACGATGCGCCGCTGATTCCGCCGCCAACGATGACTAAGTCGTATTCTTTCGGCATATGTAGTGTGTCCCTCGGAATCGCTGACTGTCTTCGACCTAATGTGGTTGTCGACCTACTAAGTAGCTACTATCTCTGCTGGCGTATGTTACCATGCGTGCAGACCGGATCAGTCACGCGATTAGGCGGCGACTATTTACGAGCTGATATAACAGCCCCCCGGCGTAACGATTAGTCGACGCGCGTACCAAAACAGGGGTTGACGTCGACCGTTTTTAATTAACTACTCGAACGGGGTGCAGTAGGCCTCGACTATTCGGAGGTGATCACGTCGTCGATCCGCAGGATCATCGTCGCGGCCTCGGTGGCCGACTCGATGGCCTCGCGTTTGACCGCGGCGGGGTCGATGATGCCCGCTTCGACGGGGTCGCCAACCGAGCCGCTGCGGCCGGTCGAGACGATGCCGGCGATTCCCTCGGCGTCGTGCTCGGCGCGGAGGTCGACTAAGGCGTCGATGGCGTCCATGCCGGTGTTTTCGGCCAGCGTGCGCGGCAGGGCGTCGACGGCATCGGCGAAGGCATCGATGGCGAGCTGTTTGCGACCCTCGACACCGGCGGCGTGGCTTCGAATGTGGTCAGAGATAGCAACCTCGGTGCCACCCGCGCCGGGGACGACACCACCCTCGTCAAGGGCAGCGATCACGACGTCGATCGCGTCGTTGAGTGCACGTTCGAGCTCGTCGATCACGTGGTCGGTGCTGCCGCGGACGAACAGCGTGACGTAGTCGGTCTCGGTGCCACCGTCGACGAAGGCCGCGTCCTCGTCGCCGTAGCTCTCGATCGAGACCGACTCGACCGTGCCGAGATCGTCCGTATCGAGGTCCGACAGCGTGCCGAGGTGTTTCGCGCCCGTCGCCTTGGCGAGGGCTTTCGATTTCTTCGAGGAGACGCTCTCAAAGGCGAGGATTCCGGCGTCAGCCAGATAGCCAGCGACGCGGTCGTCGATACTCCCGGTACAGAACAGCACCTCGACACCCGCGTCGGTCAGTGTCTCTGCGTAGCGCCGGAGCTCGCTGTCTTCGGCCTCGACGGCGGCGTTGAGCTGGTCGACGCTCGAAATCGAGTACTCGGCGTCGGCCTCGCTCGTCCGGACTTCGAGGTCGGCATCGAGAATCGCCGCGGTGGCGTCTTCGACGCTGCGGGGCATGTTGGCATTGGCGGGCTCCTCGCTGAGCACCACGCCGTCGACGAGTTCGGTCGCACTGCTGGCTGCGCCCGTCTGGGTGTGGATACGGATGTCTTCGCGGTCGGTTCGCTCGCCGCCGGCGACCTGTTGGACGGCCCCAACGACCTGTGCGGCCAGCACCTCGGCGGTCACGTCGCCGGTCCCTTTGCCGGTCATGCTGGATTCGGCGACTGCTTCGAGAATGTCGCCGTCGAGGTCGATGTCCAGGACCTGCTCGTCGATGGCCGCTTGGGCGAGGCGGGCGGCCTCGTGATAGCCCTCGACGATCACTGTCGGGTGCAGATCCGAGTCGAGCATCTCCTCGGCCTCCGAGAGGAGTTCGCCCGCGAGGACGGCGGCGGTCGTGGTGCCGTCGCCGACCTCTACCTCTTGGGTCTCCGAGACTTCGACGAGCATCTGTGCGGCGGGGTGCTCGATATCCATCGTGTTGAGGATGGTTGCTCCGTCGTTGGTGATGGTGACATCACCCGAGGAGCCGACGAGCATCTTGTCCATCCCCTTCGGGCCCAGTGTCGTCCGTACCGAATTGGCAACGGCCTTCCCGGCGCGAATGTTCGAGTCTTGGGCGGCCTGTCCTTTCGTCCGTTCGTTGTTCTCCGAGAGAATGAACAGTGGCTGTTGACCTCGTGATGACATTATGAATACCCTCACTACCAGATGGTTTGCAGTTCTATATAAAATTTTCTATTCTTGGTTTCGATAATCACCCGAGGGAGCGGCGGTCGACGACAGACCGTGTCGAACAGCCGACGCCATCCACCATCGAACATCCGGCCACCGGTGACAGTCGACTGTGCTGAAACAACTATATGCGAGGCGGTCCGACGGGGAGACGATGTTGGAGTTGGAACACGGCTTTCGCGTGGTCGACTGTCACGCCTATCTCGACCACGACGAAATGGCCGTGACGACCTACGGTCGGGACACCGGCCCCGACCAGCTGGAGCGGGAGTGCCATCAGGCCGGTATCGTCCGGGCGGCGGTCTCACCTAGCCCCCACGCCGAGGCCACAGGCTATCTCCGGGCGAACAACGCGGTCGCCCGGCTCAGCGTCGACCGACCGTTCCTCGCTTTCGCCCGACTCAATGGCCCGCTGGATGCCACGGGCGGGGCGATCGCCACGATGCGAAATATGCGGGCCACGCGCGAGAACGACCACACCCGACCGGGTGACATCGAGCAGTATGCCTACGACGACCGATTCCACGGGTTCGTCCTCGATCCGGCGGTCGACGGGCTGCCCGACGAGGAGGTCCGCGACGAGTTGGGGGCCGTCGACCTGCCGGTGATCGTCTACTGTCGGGATTCGTTCCCGCCACGGGCGGCCGAAGGCGAACTCATCGGCGAAGGGTTCCCTGTCGTGCTTGCCGGTTTCGGCGGCTACCCCATGGATCGACAGCGGATGGCCGAATCGCTCGACCTACTGGATGCTTACGACCGGCTGTATCTGGATACATGGGCGGTCCGCTCCAGAGAACTGCTCGAACGCGGCCTCCTCGAATATCCTGACCGTCTCCTCTTCGGCAGCGGTACGCCACAGGTCCATCCGAACGTCGCGATCATGGAGATCCTCACGCTCGATGTCTCCGAGGACGCGATGAACAAGGTATTCAACAAAAATCCGACGCGTGTGATTCCCGGCTTCGCTCCGCAGTAGCCGCCGCCTACTACTCCCGCCAGTCGTACCGTGCGACGGCTCTGTCGGCGCGTTTCGAAATGCCATGGGGGTTCCGCGAGGAGTTCCGGTCCCGTGCTCGGGCGACCATCCCGTCCGAACTCCCGGTTGCGATGCCCGAGATCACGTCTCGACCCGTCCCGAACCACGCGGTGGGCTGGCCATCCCCACTGACCACGTCCCGTGCAGTGGCCGCAGCATCGCCCAGCGCATGGGAGACGGTCCGCCGCAGGACGGTCGGGCGCAGGCCATAGTTCTTGACTAACCGGTAGGCCAAGGCGCGATACTTCCAACCCCAGTCGCGCTGTGTCTGACCGCCGTCGGCCTCGAACTCACAGCGAACGCTCATCTCGGGTTGCCACGCGACATCGACCTCCATTCCGGCCAGCCGGTGGGCTCCGTCGCGTGCGCCGCCGGTTTCCAGATACTCGTCGAAGCCGTCGAGATCGTCCAGTATGTCGGCCTCGAAGGCGACGTTGCCGCCCGAAAAGTAGGTTACCTCACGCCCGGCAATCTGCCGCTGTTCGGCCGATTCGGTCGTCATCCCGCCGGTTACCGTCCGGTGGGTCGGCCCCGTGACGACCGGCGCGTCGGTGAGTCCGTCGACGAGGGCTCGCCGCCAGTCGTTTTCGACCCGTAGGTCGTAACTAACAAAGGCAATCACCTCGCCGGAGGCGACTTCGATCCCTGCGTTGCGAGCGACGTTGACCGTCCGGGCCGAGACCTCTACCAACACGTCGACGTCGTCTCGGTCGCGTACCATCCCTGTCGTCCCGTCGGCCGAGGGCCCGTTGACGACGATCAGCTCGGCGTCCGGAGCCTCGGCTGCCAGCCTGTCGAGGCACGACGACAGCTGATCTCGTCCGTTAAGGGTTGGAACAACGACCGAAAGCCGCATACTGGCTGTTTCGAGAGAAAACATATAAAATGGCGGATTACTAATTCCTACAGAAAAAACAGTGAAAGATACGGTATTGTTTCGTTAGGTATTGAGATAGTACACCTGTTTACGTGCGTCTTTGAAACTGTAGCGCGAGCCGACGAGCTCGGACTCCTCGAGTCGGTTGAGTGCGTACCGCACCGTCCGGTCAGGAAGCAGCGATTCATCGGCCAACTGGCCCTGTGAGAGTGGCTGGTCGGTTTCGAGAACTTTGGCGACGAGTTTGGCACTCGGCGGCAGTTCACGGAGTCGGTCACGGAACTCGGTTTCTGACAGCTCTACATGACCGCTGGCTTCGACCGGACTAGTGCTCATGGTAACCCGAATCAAACGCCCGGTGGTAAAGGTTGTCTACATATCTCGCAAATCAGTATATATTGTATAAGGGTGTATTAGTATAAAACCGGAAATTAGCGTCCGAACGGCGTCGGTTCTCTGTTCGGATGTGTATCTGCGTGTGACGGTTGTATCCAGTACGGTTTTAGTGTTCCAGTGTGCAAATTCGGCTACTGTGAAAGGCAAAGAGTGGTATCAGGCCGACGATGTCGCCGAGGAGTACGACGACAAGCGGTTTTCCGAAGGTGGGGCGTTTATTGATCGGCGCGAAAAGGAGGCCGTCCTCTCTGCGCTTGGTCCGGTTGAGGACAAACAAATCCTCGAAGTCGCCTGCGGCACCGGTCGGTTCACGGTGATGATGGCCCAGCAGGGTGCGGATATCATCGGACTCGATATCTCACCTGCGATGCTCACACAGGGTCGACAGAAGGCCAAACAGGTAGGTGTCGACGATCACGTCGAGTTCATGCGCGGGGATGCCGCCCGGCTGCCGTTCCCCGACGACCACTTCGATGCCGTCTTTGCGATGCGGTTTTTCCATCTCGCGGACCGTCCCGTGACCTTTCTGCGCGAACTCCGTCGTGTCTCGAAAGGACAGGTGTTTTTCGATACGTTCAATCTCGGCAGTACGCGCGTGATCTACAACTGGCTGTTGCCGATGGGCTCGCGGCTCTACTCCCGACGCGACGTCGAGAGCCTCTTTGCGGACTCGGGGCTCGAACTCCAGTCGGAGTCACACGACTTCATCCTCCCCTACGGCCTGTATCGACAGCTCCCCCGGGAGATCGCCCGGCCGCTCCGGCGGCTCGACACCGGACTCGGTACGAGCCCAGTTGGCGACCGGCTCGCATCGGTCTCCTACTGGAACACGACGAAGTGACCACTGGTTAGCTGGGCGGACGCGTGGTTCGGGGCCGAAAACACTGATTTGAAGCCCCCTCCGGTCGACGGCCAACTATGCACCAGGACGTAGAGGCAACGATCACGGCCTACTATGAGGCACTGCGGAGCGGTGAGTCGCTGTCGTCGTTTTTTGCGGAGGCACCCGGAGTCATCAAGATCGGGCTCAGCGAGCGGCTGGTCGGCTACGCCGATGTCGCCGCCGGGCTCTCCGAGCAGACCGCGACGACCGACGACTGGAGCGTCGAGAGCCATGAGCTGTCGGTCTCGGTCGACGGGACTCTCGCGTGGTTCAGCGATCAGGTATCGATGAGGTGGACCGATACCCAGACCGACACCGACTACGAGTTCGACACCCGGTGGACAGGGACACTCAAACGGCGTGAGAACGACGAGGAATGGCAGTTTGTCGGTCTCCACGTCTCGGCTCCCACAGAAGAGTTGCAGAACCCCGAAGACGATCTGTTTAGTTGGGATGGCTAATGGTCGGCTCGAGCCTCACGGATGACGAAAAGACGACCGCCAACAGACGTCTCAAAATCGGGTTCGTGCTCTTGGTTGCGGGATCGATGGCCCTGATGTCGCTGCAGATCGATCCGACACCGCTCGAAGTCGCAGCCGTCTTCGGGGTCGGTATGGGTGTCGGGCTCGTCCTGCTGTGGTTCGTGTTACGGAACTTCCGGGAGTTCCGCCAGTCGCTCCGCTGAGCTTACCTCTTAGCCCTCGACACGATGGAGCCACCGTCCCGGACTGTCGAGTTCCTCGCCGGTCGGAAGGTTCTCCGGCCGGTCCCAAACCGCGCTGGCGGCTGCCAGTCCGCGGGCGTCGGCGATCGCCTCGAAGAACTCCGCGCCGCGCTCGTACTGCTGGCGTTTGAGTCCCAAGCCGAGTAGCCGACGCATCAACTGCACAAAGGGGCCGCCGCCCTGTCGACGGGCGTCGAGTTTGGCCCGGAGATCGGCGTACTCCTCGTCGAAGGCCTGATCCATCAGCAGTTCGGCGTACCCCTCGACGGCGGTCATCGCGGTGTTGAGCTCCTGAAACGCCTCCCGGTCGAGATTTCCTTCCGAGAGCGCACTGACCGTTCCCTGCATCCGGTCTTCGAGATAACCCGGCAGCCACGGGGCTGCGCCGAACTCCGCGGCATGCGAGACCTCGTGGAACGCGATCCACCGGCGGAACCGCGGGTAGTCGACGTCCAACTGGCGAGCGACGCGCTGGATGTTCGGCCGAACGAAGTACAGCGAGTGGTCGTCAGTGTCGGCCAACAACAGCGGGTCGTACTGGCCGAGGACGTTCCGCCCGAGGAAGCCCAGCGTGACCGCCATCGTCCCGGTGTTGATCGCTCGGGAGACGCCGGGGAACATCGTCGTCTGCTCTTCGAGGGGTTCGACGACCCGGCGGAAGGTCTCAACGTTGGCGTCGATCCAGTGGTGTCGGCTCTGGATTTCGATGGTTTCGGGCAGGTCGAACGAGACGCCCCCGACCGACCGGAGTCGATCGCGGGCCGCACGGACGTCGGTTCGGTACCCCTGTTGTTCCTCGCTCGAAAGCCGGATGTCGCCGCTCGGCGTTGCGGCTTTGGCGGCCGCAGCGACGGCGGCCCAGTCGACGATGCCGTCGCCGCCGGACTCGGCCACCGCCTGCACGCTGCGAAAGAGATCCATGCAGTGGCCGAGGGCGCGCGCAACCAAAGTCCTTGTGCGGGGGTGTCGGTCCGCCGTCAGCTGACGGGGTTAGTCGAAGCCAGCAATCTCCTCGTCAGCGTCCTCGCCGAGGAGTTTGGTCGCCATCAGAACCAACACCGCGACGACGCCAACCACCAAGAGTAGCGTTCCGAGCGAGCGGCCCCCCGAGTCCTCGACTGTCTCAGCGGCCGGGTCATCGGCCTCGGCGGTCGTGCCGCGAAGCGATTTCGGACCGAGTTGGATGTTTCCACGGGGGTTGAGTTCGAGCAGTGTAATGTCTCCCATACATCAGTATACGCCGAACCAGCCTAAATCGGTTGTGGCGTCTCGCAGCTACCGCCGGCTCCGGCTGACGGCCACGCGAAACGCTAGGTTGATAGGTGTGCTGTTAGTTGCCACAGATATGAACGAGACATCCCGTGAGTTCCTAGAGAGACTGCTGTCGACGCCCAGCCCCTCGGGCTACGAAACCAACGGCCAGCGGGTCTGGATCGACTATGTAAGCGAGTTCGCCGACGAGGTGTGGACCGACGACTACGGCAATGCCGTGGCGGTCCACGAGGGATCGGGCGATGGCCCCGAGATCGCCTTCGGCGGCCACGCCGACGAGATCGGCTTCATCGTCCGGGATATCGACGACAGCGGTTTTCTGCGAATCTCCCGGATCGGTGGCTCCGACCGCACCGTCTCGCAGGGCCAACACGTCACGGTCCACACCGACGACGAGCCGGTCCAGGGTGTGATCGGCCAGACGGCGATCCACCTCCGCGACGTGGGCAAAGAGGAGTACGACGACATCGCCGAGCAGTTCGTCGACGTTGGCGCGACCAGTCAGGAGGAAGCCGAAGCGCTGGTCGAAGTCGGCGATCCCATCACGTTCTCGACTGAGCTGTTCGAACTCAACGGCACTCGGCTGTCGGCCCGCGGCATGGACAACCGCGTCGGCACGTGGAGCGCGGCTGAGGGATTACGGCACGCCGTCGAGAACGATGTCGACGCGACGGTCTACGCCGTGAGCACTGTTCAGGAGGAAGTCGGTATCAAAGGAGCCCAGATGGTCGGCTTCGATCTCGATCCCGACGCCGCCATCGCGGTCGACGTCACCCATGCAACCGACAACCCGGATGTAAAAGGCAAACACAAAGGCCCAGTCGAGTTGGGTGCGGGACCAGTCGTCTCACGCGGGAGCGCGAACCATCCCAAGGTGGTCGACCTCGCTCGACAGGCTGCCGAGGGTGCTGACGTGGATATCCAACTACAGGCGACCGGAACCAGAACAGGCACCGACGCCGACGCCTTCTACACGAGTCGCAACGGGATTCCCTCGCTCAACATCGGGATTCCGAACCGCTACATGCACACACCGGTCGAAGTGATCGATACCGAGGATCTCGACGGTGTCGCCGCACTGCTTGGCGGCATTGCGGAGGCCGCAGGCGAGGTCAACTCGTTTGCGGTCGTGTTCTGAGTCGGATTCGGGTATCGGCGCGCTGAGAGACCCAACCGTCTGTCACAGGCTGCGGTACAGCGACCCATTTCTGTTCGCTATTGATGACGAGAGATCCGGCTTGTGGTGTATGCTACTAATCCACGTACTGGCGGCCAAAGAACAACCGTTAAAAGCCGAGCCCGGTTTCTTCCCCGTATGGCTGGAACTATCGAAGTACTCGTCGCTGGCGGGCAGGCCAACCCTGGCCCACCGCTCGGTCCGGAACTCGGTCCGACGCCGGTCGACGTCCAAGCAGTTGTACAGGAAATCAACGACGAGACCGACGCCTTCGACGGGATGGAAGTCCCGATCACCATCGAGTACGAAGACGACGGCTCCTTCGAGATCGAAGTCGGTGTCCCACCGACATCGGAGCTCATCAAAGACGAGGCCGGATTCTCCTCGGGCAGCGGTGAGCCCCACGAGAACTTCGTCGCCGATATGTCGGTCGAGCAGCTCAAAAAGGTCGCCGAGCAGAAGTCGACCGACCTGCTGTCCTACGACGTGAAAAACGCCGCCAAAGAGGTCAGCGGGACCTGCATGACTCTCGGCGTCACCATCGACGGCGAGGACGCACGCACGTTCAAAGAGCGCGTCGACGCAGGCGAGTTCGACGACGTACTCGTCGACGACGCCAGCGCCTGATTTTCGGCGACCGTTTTCTGCGTTCGTTAGCTGTTGAGTGCAAACAGTCGATACTCCGCCCCGGTAAGCGCGTCCTTTTATAAAAGCGGACGGCGGTAACGGACGCGACGGTAAGTCTCCGGTCGGATTCAGACGTTCGCGTCGACGTCGATCCGGCGGACGAGTTCGACAAGCGAGTCGAGCTGTGGGAAGGTGTAGACCGTCAGATCGAGGTCGGTGTCGTTGGTCGTGATCTCCGAGTCGAGCACGAACACCATCTCCTTGTCGGGCCAACCGCCCATTTTGTCGATGATCTTGTCGGTCGACCCGTAAGTAAAGGTCGGCGTCGTCATGTTGACCGTCGTGTTGAGCACGTTCGCCCAGCCGTCGATGTAGCTGGAGGTCATGATGTTGCCGATCTCCTGGATTGCCGACTTCTCCATGCTGCTGAACCCACCCGAGTCGTCGCCACCCATATCGCCCGGAATCATCGACTGGGCGAGTTCCTTGCTGTCGCGTGGGTCGAGGAGGAACAGGACGTTGCCGTACGGTGATTCGGTCAGCTCGATGCTGATGCCCACGGCGTTTCGGTTGCCGATGTGTTTTTTGACGTCGTCGATGTGCAGAAAGTTGATCTTCGCCATCTCGATTTCGGCGTCCATCCCCGACATCTGACTCAGACTGTCGGCGACCTGAATCGATCCCTGTCGACAGATCTTATTGAAAAGCTCCAGTTTGCGAATGTCGACCTTCAGACTCATTTCGTGTATCCTGCCGTCGCAGGCTTAAAACACTGTATGTAGCGCTGTGACCCCGGCGAACCGACGGGCGAGCGGCCGGTGAGACAGACAGTCACAAACAGCCGATAGATCGTGTGAAACACCCACAGACGGTTGAATCGGGTTCGACGGGTTTATACCGCTCATCCGCCACTTTCCGGTGAGACAGGCGTAGCCTGTGTCACTGACCCGTAGGAGCAGTTCCTGCGTACTACGGAGGTGAATAATGGCAGACGATACGATAGTACAAGCAGTTTCTCGCGCGCTCGACGAGTCGCCACCACGGAATTTCCGTGAGACCGTCGACCTCGCGGTGAACCTGCGAGACTTAGACCTCAACGATCCAGCGAAACGTGTCGACGAGAGCATCGTGCTCCCGTCCGGAACCGGCCAGGAAACACAGATTATTGTGTTTGCCGAAGGTGAAACCGCCCTGCAGGCAGAAGACGTTGCCGACGAGGTGCTCTCGGGAGACGATCTCGAAGACCTTGGCGACGACTCTGACGCCGCAAAGGACCTCGCCGACGAAACCGACTTCTTCGTCGCGGAGGCCAACCTGATGCAGGACATCGGCCGCTACCTCGGGACCGTCCTCGGTCCACGCGGTAAGATGCCGACACCGCTCCAGCCCGACGACGACGTCGTCGAGACTGTCAACCGGATGAAAAACACCGTACAGGTTCGGTCCCGTGACCGACGGACGTTCCACACCCGCGTTGGTGCCGACGACATGACCGAGGAGGACATCGCCTCGAACATCGACGTGATTATCCGCCGGCTCGAAGCGAACCTCGAAAAGGGACCCCTCAACCTTGATTCGATCTACGTCAAGACGACGATGGGCCCCGCCGTCGAGGTGAACGCCTAATGAGCCAGAGCGAATCCGTCCGCAAGACCGAGACGATCCCACAGTGGAAACAGGACGAAGTAGACGAGCTCGTCGACTTCATTTCGAGCTACCAATCGGTCGGCATCGTCGGCGTCGAAGGCATCCCGAGCCGACAGCTCCAGGCCATGCGCCGTGACCTTCACGGCAGTGCCGCCGTTCGGATGAGCCGCAACACGCTCGTCGAGCGCGCACTCGATGAGGCCGACGATGGCCTCGAACAGCTCACCGAGTTCGTTTCCGGACAGGTCGCCCTGATCGGCACGAACGACAACCCCTTCGGGCTGTTCAAACAGCTCGAAGCCTCGAAGACCCCCGCGCCGATCAGCGCGGGCGAGGTCGCGCCCAACGACATCGTCATCCCCGAGGGTGACACCGGCGTCGACCCCGGTCCGTTCGTGGGCGAACTCCAACAGGCCGGTGCCGACGCCCGGATCCAGGAGGGCTCCATTCAGGTGCTCTCCGACAGCACCGTCCTCGAAGAAGGCGAGGAAGTCGACCAGCAGCTCGCAGGCGTGCTGGGCGAGATGGGCATCGAGCCCAAAGAGGTCGGTCTCGACCTCAAGCGCGTCTACTCCGAGGGCGTCCTGTTCACGCCGGACGAACTCGAAATCGACGTCGAGGAGTACCGCGCGGACATCCAGTCCGCCGCCTCCGCGGCCCGGAACCTCTCGATCAACGCGACCTACCCGACTGCGCAGACCGCGCCGTCGCTCATCGCGAAGGCGACCGGCGAGGCCAAATCGGTGGCCCTCGCAGGCGCTGTCGAGAGTCCCGAGGTTATGGGCGATCTCGTCGGCAAGGCCGACGCACAGGTCCGT
>Ga0102930_1000201_pt1 | contig 19859 bp, 18 predicted proteins | sample SalPon1_B_H2O_MG_FD_84514 | JGI IMG/M metagenome (GOLD analysis project Ga0102930, IMG submission 84514) | Salt pond water microbial communities from South San Francisco under conditions of wetland restoration - Salt Pond MetaG R1_B_H2O_MG | ecosystem: Environmental > Aquatic > Non-marine Saline... | reverse complement strand
TAGTTTCTTTTAGATTATATATTATATTTCACTCACCCCCTCCTTCACAAAATGATCACAAAACCCAAATATTTTTGTGTTTTACTTTTTTGTGTAACCACGCGAAAAAACTTAAATACTGTGAACTACCCACCGACTAAAGATCGGTGGGTAGTTCACGTTTTTCTTAACCGTTCAAAATGAGATTATGGAATTAACCCGCGGTATCAGATCCTTCATAAGCATTACCAATAACAGCTGAATCTAAATCAACTCTCTCATCGGTCCAGTAATCTACCACGAAGTTAGCATTAACTGACTCTATAATGTTCGTGTTTTGTTCGTGGTTCACATCATTTAAAAAACCAGTTAATTGTTTTAATTGGCAATTATGTAGGGTAATTCTTCTTATTACAAATCCTTTTCTATCGTGGTGATTTACTATTATAGTTCCAACGATATCTCTTTTATAATGAAGGCTTCCGTTTTGAGAATTCCATCCTAAATCATACCAAGCCCGAAGAGTATTGTAATTAAATACATCACCAGCGTTTCCGACGTTTACATTAAATCCTATCTCTACATTATCAAATGACGTATCTTGTGGCATAGTAAGAAACATTCTGGTTGAGTATTTAAACCTTTGTTTAGCGCTACCGAGATCTTTATGAACTTCTATCCCTGATATTTTAGTTGTATTTTCAAGTAAAAGTAGAGTATCTCTACCTTGATTTTGAACAATCTGGGGTAAAATAAAACTCACCTCAAATAAAGAGGGATATACTGGTTCAAATAATTGTTTAGTATTTGGATGGGTTGACCCATGGGATTCTACAGTTGTAAAATGTGGTAATGGACTCATATAATAATTTTTTTTCTATATATTAAAACTTTTTTACTTCGAACTAAAATCTGTTGATTTGTAGAACTATTAACTTTGATGTTATATATTATTGTTTTAAAATGTATTTTTTCTGGGTTAGGACATTTAGTTTTTTTGGTGGGGTGAGATATTTTCACTAACTTTGACATGTTAAATCAAAAAGGCAACCTAAATGAACACTTTATTTACTATTATTCACTACCTCATAAGACTTATTATGGCTACTATTGGTTTTGGTTTGTTCGTAGTCTTAGAGGTTTATGTTATTAACGCCGCTGATATGATACTTATAGAAAAGGGATATAATTTTTCTATAGTATTATGGGGAGTGTTTTCTATTCTTTTTATACTACAAATTGTCAAATTTTTTGTTAGTTTTGTTAAGAAAATTATTTTAGACATTTGGTATACTATTTTTTAAATACCTTGTGGTTATTTTTGTTCGTGTAGTTTACATCGAACTACTCACCGAACAAAGATTAATGGACCTAACCAACTCTAACTTTCTCTCTACTAAGAGGAATTTCTCAATTATTTTTAAATCTGGGTCCAGGTAGAGGTTTCTTTGACGTTCAATATAGATATCATTCTTCTCTGATTAGGCTAATCAAATCATCTTTTCTTATTGTGGATGGAAACTCTTTAGTGGGACTCTGGTTAGTCAACACCCAAGTATTTTTATTATTAGATCGATAAATATAAACTAAATCTCCCCTTGTAACTTCAACGAACTTATTAGATAACTTTTCGTAAAAACCTTGGAAATTACCATTAATTTTATATAATAAACAGTCTTGGGTTTTGTCTATTTCTTTATATTGTTGAATTATTATATAATCTGGGTATTGTATAGAATTTTTACCTTTATTTTTTAAGGTCAAATACTTAAAAGGTGTTTTGATGAACGTTTCAAAATCTTTAGTATCTTTCACTGAACTTTTTCTTAAATTTTTAACATCTAAAATTTCATTAAATTCAAAGTTGAGATTAAGATAATCTATATTTGAAAAATCTAAATCACCAAAAAAACTCTTAATAGGTATAAACTCCCCCTTAAAACTTTTTATAACATCTTCGATATCGACTGATAATTCTTCGAATGAGAAATCTTTTGTCTCACCTTGGTGATCTTCAAATAGTTTAATATATTTCATATTTCAATATATATTAAAAAATTAATATTCTTGATTTTTGATATCCTTAATTTTTATATTGAACGTCAAAGAAAACACAGAAGTCTTTAGCTTCTGTGTTTTCTTTGACGTTCAATATAAATTTTAACCAGGTACATGAACCCCCTTAAGAAAAAAAAACTACCCCCGAACAACAATCGGTGGGTAGTCTCTCACGGGACTTAAAACCAACAGGTTTGTTTAGACTGGTTTTAAATAAATTTTTCTGTTTGTTTTATCCAAAGAAACAACTTTCACTTTAACATCAGTTCCGGGTTCTTTTGATAGTAAGCCTTCATTGACTTCTGATTTATGAACAAGACCAGTGGTTTCTTGGTCTAGATTTACCAATGTTCCAAAGTCAAGGTGATTTTTTATTTCTCCTTCTAATATTTGGTCATTTTTTATATCATCCCAAATCGTATAGTTGTCAAGTTGAGTGAGTATGATTTTAGGTTTCGAACCTTTTTTACTAATCACATCTTTAACCTTAAAAGAAATTGGTTCGCCAGGTTTTAGAGTTTTAAAATTTTCTGAAAACTCACTATTAAGGTTGCTTTTATGGACCAAACCTGTCAAACAATCTAAAAATTGAACAAATACACCAAAAGGAGCAGTGTCGGTGACAAAACCCTGATATGTAGTTTCTTTATCTAATTCTTCTAAAAAATATGGAATTAGTTGTTCAAGGTAACTTCTTCGAGAAACTATCCAAGTTTTCTTTTCTTTGACATATCCATCAATACACATGTTATAGACATTCCCGACTAAATCGTTTTTATTATCTTCTGGTATTTTATTAACCCCAGCTAGAATTTGAGGTAGAAAAGCCTCGATTTCACAAACATCCATGAGTATTGTGCAATTATAACCACCAGGAGATATCTCATCAACCCTGACAGAAACATAATCTTTTTTCCCCATGTTTTTTAATATTTCTATAGCTTGTTTTCTATAAATCTCGGAAACTGATCCATTAATAGTGTAATCTTTTTTGTTATCTAATGATTTAATATAAACCATTACTTTATCCCCAAAAGAGTAATTAGAGAACAACTCTCTTTCACTTTTTGTTTTAGGAACCCTAACGGAATCTTTAAACCCGCAATGAATATTGAAAGTAGAATCGGTATCCATCTCGTAAATACCTTCGTAAGTAGCGCCTACTATAGGAACTTTAACAGATTCTTTTATCATTTCAATGTAATCTGAAGGGTAGTCTTGTTGGTTGTTTTCATCAAAGACATCCATCATGTTTGGATCACCAACTTCTTGATTAATTTCACTCATATTTATTATTTTAAAAATTTTTAATTATATAATTTTTTCTTTTAAAGTTTTTGCAAAAGAAACACTGAGTAATTAATTATATCGAAATAATTAGATGATATCTCATCTTCAATTACCAGACAATCACTTTCTTCTAAAGGACCATCTGAAAGTTTTGTCTCTAATTGTTTTATTCTAAATAATTTCACTAATATTAGGTCTGTAATTGAAGTTAATCTTAATTCTCTCCAAGCTTCCCCGTAATCATTGTTTTTCTTTTCCATCAAATGAGTTGTTTCACTTGCTATCTCATTATAGTATTCTTTAAACGTATTTAAATTATCATTATTTAAGTCTTCAGGGGTGTTTGTAGGGTTTAGTTTACGTTGAATTTGATGAAAAATCGAATAATTTATAATAGAGGTAATTGTTTCGACTTGGTCTTCTTCTACTAAATTTCCTTCTTCTTGTACTGTTCTAATTCTTTTTGCTTTGATGTATATCTGATCTGTTATTGAGGGTGGTCTAAAAATTCTCCATGAAAACCCGTATTTTTCAATTTTTTCTTCAACTACTGACAAGCATTTTGAAAAGATTTTTTCAAAATTAATTTTTTCTTGGTTATATTTTTCCATGTTATTTTTTTGGTTATACTATTGGAGGGAAAAAAGTTTTTTCATTAAATAACCAATTTTAAATCTTTGAAAACTTTAAATTAAAATAATAATCAAAAGTAAATTCAGTTGATAATTTAGGTTGATTGAATTCTATTTCTAGTAATTGCTCTTGTTGGTTGTTTTGTAGTGAAAAACTATCGAAAAGGTTTTTTTCGTCGAAAATACTTGGGTTAAAATTTACTTGAAATTTTTGAGAGTTTTCCAAAAGACTTTTATTGACTAAATAAAGCTTAACCCCCTGAAGTTCATATCTTTTTAATATATTCAAATCAATATACTCGAATATACTATCATTAACTGATGATCCAATCAATAAAGAATTAGTTAATCCTTGAAAAGCTCTTGATTTTTTAATACTTGAGAAAATATAATTTCTTAATATAGTTTTATGAGATATAGTCAATTTCCATTTTGTGAATGTTGAACGATTTGTATTAGTCTGTCTTCCGGAAGTTTTTATTACGTGGTTATTATTTTTATCACTGCTGATTGAATAAATTTTTGGTTCGTTTTGCTGCTCTATGTTCAAATCAATTTGCTGGTTGGACTTATTTTCAAAATATGATATAAATCTATCGTCTAAGTCTATTTGGTCTTCAGTTGTCAAAATCTTGGAACCTAAAAAAGACTTCTTTTCTGTCATATCTAAAGTTCCGGGTGATCCTAATTGTCTGTATTCTGGAGATATTCCTGTTTTTTTCATCTGTTTACAATAGTCTTTTTATAATATTTTTTATCAAAAAGTGATTTGAAGATATTATGAGAATCGACAAAATAACCTATCTCATCGACTTGTGGAAATATTGATTCAAATTGACTAGTTTTAAGTCTAAGTAAGTCTTCATTTTCATTAACCTTTGATTTTATAATTTCACTAATTTCGCCAAAATTATCTAAATTTTCGTTAAAATTTTTATTATCGTCATCAAATAAAGGTATTGATTTTAAGATGGGGGCATAATATCCATTATGTCTGAATAAAGTTTCTTTTTTCGAATCAAAATTAAAATTTCTATTTTTATCAATCTCAAAACTAATTGGTCTATCCGATAAGAAATCTTTTTGATTGACACTATCAAATTTATTGTTAGGTAATTTTTTATTTATTCTCAATATACTTTCGGGTATATTAATTGGTTTTTCAATTAACCCGTTTTTAAAAATATCTAAACCAACCGGCCCTTCAACTTGAAGTATATGTGGTAGTTGATGTATATTATCTCTTTTGTATGTCTGAATTTCCCCATTTTTTATTATATGATATTTAACAGGTTTTATTAAATTCGTATCTCTAGAAGGATCGTTTATGTCGTCAATAAAATTATTTGCGGTGAATTTAAATAAATTGCTATTGTAATAGTTCGCTCTATTATCTGAAAAGTTAATTAAATTATTATTGGTAAAAATATGGATTAAAATATTTTTAAAATCTTCATTTATATAAATATTAATACCATCTTCAAACACACTATCTCTTTGAGGGGAAATATAAAATATTCCAGAATCTTTAATTATTTTATAGGAGTCTATTTCGTTATTATTATTTACTTGGAAACTATGTATTAATCTTAATTTGGATGTTTGTTCTTCAAAGTAGAACAATTCACCATTTAAAGTAAATAATTCATTTTCTTGATGATTTTCGGTTTCTTTAAACTCTTTTATCTTTTCCCAAGTTAAAACCCTTTTATTGTTTTGTTGTGATATATTAATAAAATCAGGAGATTTCCCGATTTGTTTCACTTTACTTTTATAGTAGTTCCCCTTATAAAATGAAACATAATTTTTATAATTAACATCCCCATTTTCTTCACTGATCATATCGCTGTAAGAAACCGAGGGTCCCCATTCTTGGTATTCTCTATTAGGTTGATAAAATATGATATTATTACCACTCGGTGGGTAAGATACCCAACTATCTATATTATCTTCTAAAATACCATCAGGGGAATTAACTGAATTTTCTTCTAAACATTGATACAAAGTATCCTCTCCATTGTTAGGTCCTTTAGGAGGTGTCTCAGACAATTGATCATTTGAATCAGTCTGGAAGGGTTCTATCTCCCCGTTCGGAAATACATAAGGCTCTAATTGTTCCTCTCCTTGACTTTGAGTTAAACCATATCCCGGGAATCCGTATTGTGAATTTTTCTTAAACTTACTTCCTTCATATAAAACAACATCACCTGGAAAATAAGTCTTTCCCCTCTCCCATTTTTTAATAGGAATCCAAATATTATCGGTTTTCTTTTCTATGAAATCATCTTCTATCTCGTAGGGAAGGTCGTCAAAAATTATCGAAAATTTATACCCAACAAATTTATTGGAGCTACTAACTTTAATTTTGTTTATTTTCTTAGAAACATCATTAAAGACTGAAATAGAATCAACATCGTATATAGAAAATTTAAGTCCCTTAAAGTTTGTTACATTAGGCAGATCTTGGTCACCAGGTAAAAACCTTGAAAATTTTTGTTTTCTTTTTTGGGTTTGATTATAACTTTCTGTATAATCAAAAACCTTCTTGAAGTGGTCTTGGTTTGTCTCAATTCCAAAATATTTTTTTAAGTCAAATTTATTCTCCCCCAAAATAGAGAGACTTTGTTGAGACACTAAAGAATCAAAACCAAAATTTGTATCGCTTGGAGAGAAATTATAAAAATAGTCTAAGTTTTTTGCCGATCTATTTGGTTTTTTAAGTGATACATTAGTGGTTCTATTATAAAGGCCACCATTCTTATTATTATTGAAAAGATAAGGGTAGTCGAAATTTGAATTACTTTCTTGAATACCCCACTTAACTAAAGATTGATTTTTCTTCCAAAGAATATTTGGTTTTGTTTGGTTATCTGTTATTTCGAATAATTCAGAAGTTGCTAAAAATTCACTAGATAGGGGTAGAATTTTAAGCTTATTTTTGAAAATATATTGTTCTGGTGGTTTTAAAGATCCCTTGAAATTAAAATTTTTTTCATATAACTTTTCCTCATCTGTATCAACTATTTCATCTTCTATATCATATTGAAACTTAGCAAATTCTGTTCGAAGTATATCATTATCAAAATTCTTTATATCATTAAATTTCAAAGAATATACCTCAAACTTTAAGGGAGGCTTTTCATCACTTACTTTGTCTAAATTTATAGTTTTGTTAAGACTATTGGTTGGTGAATTATGGAGTTCGATATTAAGGAAATTATTAAAAGTAGTTAAATGAAAATCAGATAATATTTTAACTTCAGAACCCTTAGATAAAACTCTGTAAAAACTCTGGTCTATTTTAATTAAAGTAATATCGGAAATTCCTTGGATATTTAAATCACTTCCGTCTTTATTTTTTAAAATATTACCCTCTTCTATGACAACTTGATTTTGATTGAAGTTTCCATTTACGTTTTCTGGTAATTCTCTGTCTGATATGACTTTAAAGGTATTACCATCTCCGATTTTTTTAACTAAATAATAGTCTCCAGAAAATTCAACATAATTAGATTTATCGGATTGAAAACCTCCTAAAAAAGGGTCTGTTGGAACACCATTTAATAAAAAAATATTATCAACGGATAGTTTCAAATTTTCTTTGAGTTGAGGTGGGTTGTAGACGTTTAGTTCTGTAATTTTTTCTAAATTACCATAAAAACCTAAATATCTATTAAAACTATAGGGGTTTGTTAATCTTGTTACCTCATCATCGAATTTATATTCAAAGTTAAGTATATTTGGATATATTATTTTATTTTCTTGAAAAGCATCCGTTAATAACTGATGTCCTTCTGAAAATGTCATCTCATTTTCCAATTCATCTGAGAATATTTTTGCTTTTTTTATGAACCCTCCGTTTTCTAAGTCAATACCAGATATATAACTAAACTCATTTTCCTGGAAACTAAAATCTATTGAATAATCAGGAAAGTCTTCTTGAGATACATAATTATCAATGAACTTACTTAATTTAGTCTCAAAATTCAAGTTAAAAGATTGAACAACTTTGAGATTATCAAATACCGATTGTCTTATGTTTGAACTATCGATTTCATCAAGTCCAGAGCCTTCTGCTTTAAATATGAAAAAATAATCACTGAAAGTATTTTTACTAACATATAAAGGCGCAAAAAAACTAAATTCTTCTGGATATTGGTTATCTTTATTATACTCAGCTCCACATATATATTCATCATCTATTTGATTAGAATATTGTTGATACATCACATTATAATCTTCATCATCTTTCAGCTTATACACAAAATTATCTTCTATTTTACTCCAAAATTTTGATAGCTGTAAATTGAAGGGAGTTTCTGGGTTAATTGAAACTTTCTTTAGGTTATCTTTTCCTAATTGTTCTATAGAATTACCCAAACTACCCATAAACAGGTCTCCTTGACTTTGGATTATTTTTACATTGGAGGTTAATTTTGGGTTAGTTTTTAAAATACTAAAAGTATTCATAGTTTAATTAGTTATTGAAAGATTTGAATTTAAATTGACTACTTCTTGTTATTTTATTGGACTGAGACAATTTTTGAAGCGATACCTTACTTCTGTTTATATTGAATTTAACTTTAAATATAAAAGGGTTATTTTTTGATTCGTCTTCAATAAAAAATTTCACCTTTTTGATATGTCTGGTTGTGCTGCTTGTTTTGTTTAAATCAATATAATCATATCCCTTTCCTGACCCTTCATTGGGGTTCAATGAATTCATTTTGAAATAAATGTTAATCGGAACAATAAGCTCTTCTTGTGGTTGAAAAGTTTTCGTTTTATCTTCATTTGTCTCAACTAAATCTTCTAGGTTTTGGACTGAAGGGTGGATTGTTGTTAATAATTTTGATGAAGACTCTACATTAGGGGTCTCATCAGACCATTTATTTACATCTATTAGTGAATTATTATTATCTATAAATTCTAATATTTCATTCTCACCATATCCTAGATTATATTCTGTTTGTGATAAAATATTTGTTACACTGTTTGAATTTTGATTTATGAAATCATTTCCTATATTATCACTTAATTTATTGAAGGGGTCATCACTGGAGTTTGAATCGAAATTTACACTCCAAATATATTGATTGTTAAGTTGGGTTTTTGTTCTTCCCGAGGAATTGTTGGTTATAAGTTCGTCTCTATCATTTACAAAAAACACTTGAGGAGCATTAGAATTGAAAATTTTATTGTCACTTTGGTAATTTCTGTTAGATAAAAGTCCAAGAGGTGATTGATTTGATGAGTTTTCAATTTTCATGTAAAAATCTTTAATAGTGTATATGTTGTTTCTATAGACCCTACCCGAAACATCAGGATCTTCGTTGTAATCATCTAAGTAATCCTCACATTCGACATTGAAGTTTAATTCTTGATTATTTTTGACTAGAAATTCCTCATCATCTCTATAGAAGTAAACTTCTAATTCTCCTTTAGTTCTTTCGATTTTTTCTTCTAAATTTTTGATTTTATTTTCTAAATTTCTAAGATAATTTAGAAGTGATTGTTGATTACCTTCACTATCAGGTATTAATGATAAAATCTTATCTGTTCCATGAAAATAACTCTCCTCACCAACTGTTATCTCATCATTTAGGTGTTGGTCAACATTATTGAGGCTATTTTTAAGGCTAACTATAGTATCTTCTTTGGAAGCTTCTTGTAGAATGAACTCGTCTTCACCGACTATAGAAGACAAATCTTCAGGAAAATCAATGGTTATTATATTACTGAATTGACTCTCTAAAGGAGCTTCAGGATAACCAACCTCACTTATTGATTTCACTCTCACCTCAACTCTCTCATCATTTGTTATTGGTATATCAAGTTGATTTATATTTGGTGTGTCAGCGTCTGATACGTCTACTACTTCCCATCTAAAAATGTCATTTTGTCTATCATAAACCCTTTTCCTTACATCTGTTTTGAAGGTTTCCCAATTAGAGAAAGCAGCTCCTGTTTGTGTGCTCCCATCAGAATTAGTTACATTAAAGGTCTCTGTTTGGTTTTCGTTTCCGTTTTTATTTAAATATCTATATTGAACTTCAAATTGAACTACTTCTTGTTCTCTTGTCCCTCTGTTTAATTTAGGTTCAGGAATATTCCAAAAACCTCTAACGCGGTATTTTGGTTTTACATCTTTAACTGAATTTGGTGAATTAGAAATAGATATAATTTCATCGGTAACAGTTTTTAATAGGTTACTACTGGATTGTTTCTTTCTAGATAAATCAATAATTTCATTATCAAAAACTTTAGATTGTCTGGGGGATTTAAAATTAGCCAGTCTTGATTGTTTCTTTTTAGAACTAATCGATTGATCAATTTGATCTAACTCGCTTTTTACTTCTTTTAATTTAGAGTATTTTTGAACTAATTCTTTTTTATCTGAATTATCTGTAATGTGTTTGTTAATTTGAACGACCTTGAAGTTGTCCCTATTCAAGGAAGGAGCATCAGGTGATAACCCCAAAGAAATGGGTTTTTTCGTTTCACTTAACTCTTTAATCAATCTACCATAATCGTCTACCTTTTCAACATAAAACTGATCCATTGTTTTCCCGTTATCCGAATCATTGCTTCTTAAAGAAAGGTTAGAGGTGAAAAATCCAAGACCTCCCGAAAAAGAACTATTAACTACATTGTTCTCCCCATTGACCGGTTTGATAAATAAAACACATCTTTGTTGGTAACCAACTTTAATTTTTATATTTTTATCTCTAAATACTTCACTATAAATTTTAATGGTTCCCTCTCCTACTGGGATAGTTTCATTACCTTGAATTCTTTCCAATACCACTCGAGGATTACTTTCATTAGTATTGACTTCTTTTACTTGATAAATAGTTGATGTCTGTGGTCGGTTAATAATAAGTTTGTCGCCTTGTTTAAGATTCCTTACTTCTCCGGTTTTATTTACTCTATATTCAAGGGTGTTTAATTTGTAAAAAAGTTTGTTATTTGTGGGATCTTCATCTATTGATAAAACAGAGAAATTGCCTATTAAAACAACTTCTGGTTTTTTCAGAGGAATTATTTCTTCAATATACTTGGGGGATTGTGGGTTTTTTATCCCAGGAGTGGTTGATAAAAACTCTATAAAATTTTCAAATTGAATGTCAGTCTGACCTCTATATAGAGTGTTGAATAAATTTAGAGCTCTTCTTCCATCAGTAGTTAAATTTGAGTTGGAGTTTCTCTCAAATTCAACGATATATCTCCTAACTAAAACTTCATTTATTTTATTGTCTAATTTATCGTTTAAGTTTAAATTTATGTTTAATGAAGGGTTTAGAAATTCATCAAAAAAATTGTTTTCTTCTTTTTGGAATTTTTCGATTCTATTCAAACCCTCAACTCCGTTGGGTTCTTGATTTAAATCACTTAATATAACTTTTCTAAAAATATTATCAGATGTTTCTACCAAAGCTCCATTCTCGTTTATAGCAAATAAAGAATTGATATTATTATTTAATCTTGTTATCTCTGATTGAAGGTATCCCCAACTTGGCACCTCAAAGGTAGATGTTACGTTATTTTGGTCAGTGAAGTCAATTTTAACGCTTTCATTATTTGACACTAAAAGCGAGTTTAATTGACTTAACAAATTCAATGTGTTATTATTGTAGTTTAATACTTGTTCTGCTATTTGGGGAAAAGAATTTTTTGAAGACATATTTTGTTGTTTTAGGTTTTTGTTCTATATATATAAATATTGATATTATCTCTACTTGTATGAAAATTTTAATATATACCTATTATGGAAAAATATACTGATAAGTTTTTAAATGACTATAAAATTCTTTCCGAAAGCGTTTTAGGGTTTGAAATAGAATGTTATTTCGACATTACATTTTATAAAATTTTGGAACTTTTAAACAAAGAACTACATCCAGTAAAAGTCCATGGATTTAGAAAGTATCATAGTGAGTTTAAACCCGATCATAACAATTTTAAATTAGAGAGAGATTTATCAGGAGGTGAGAATATGGCGGAAATAATAACTGGACCAATGGGTTATTTCAGCGCTAAATATTATCTAATAAAAATATTGAAATTTATAGAAAAGTATGGTTTCACCTCTGATAAAAGTTCAATACATTTTAACTTATCTTTTAAAAATAATAATATTAATGATTTAGATATACTTAAACAGATACTAAATACTAAGGAAAATCAAATATATCAAGATTTTCCTTCCAGAAAAAATAATGTGTATTGTAAATCAATATACCAATTAATACCCTATAAAAGTTTTGACTATTCAGATGTTCCGATAGGAGCTATAAACAATATGATCCAAGTTCCAAAATCTAAATATTATGGTATAAATTTTAAAAATATAAATGACTTAGATAATGGTCGGTTAGAATTTAGGTATATTGGGGGTGAAAATTATCATAAAAAACTTGGTTCAATTTTTGAACACTTAGATAGATTTATAGTGGATACTTATAGAAACCTCACACAAGGTTTTAACCATGAAGATGAGGAAAAATTACATAATTACCTTAAACATAAGATAAGTATATATCAAAAGTTATCAAGTTATGAAAGTTTCTTAGTTGAATATCCAAATATAGAACTGCAAATAAACCAAGATAATAGACATGAGATAGTATCTAGTTATTATGGTAAAATATACACTAAACTATATAATTTTTTAGAAGGGGTAGAAGGTATAGACGAGTGTATATTAAATTTTCATACCGAAACAAACAAGCTAGAGGTAGTAGATTCGAAGTTTTCTCCTTTTAAAGAACTAAACAACATAGATTTTATTTCCTGTGAGATATCGGGTGGTATAATCTCAAACTCAAATCTTTACGACTGTAAGATACAAAATTCTCAAATATCAAACTCAAAAATAGATAATTCCACTATAAACTACTCAAAACTATTCTCATGTAATGTTAAAAGTTGTGAATTGACAGATTGCTTCTTTGAGAGAGGGTTTTTAGATTCTTATATGATAGGAGGTGTATTTAGAAGTGGGAGGATAGGCCCTTTTGCTAAGTTTAGTGAAACAACCCGTATAGTTGGGGAAGATAAAAAGAAAAACTTTTTTCAAACTAAAAGTACCCAACAAGACCCAAAAAAATTAAAACCTTAAAAACTATTTAAAAAAGTTAACATTCTCCACAGAGATACAACTTCAACTTTTTCTGAATTTGGTATATGTTATTTACCACTTTTTTTAAGAGATTATCTATATGGAGAAACTGAAATTCAATTTAAGATTCGACAAACTCAGTGAGTTTAACCAAGTAATAGAAGATTTATCGAAGATAAAACCTTTAGTTAGGTTTAAATTTGAAGAAGATAAATTTTTTATATACTCCTGTGATACACCCTCAAATTCCGTTACTAACAGCCAAAGTATAGTCTCTTTTAAAAGCTACACCTTTGATAAAAATTATTTTTTTGAATTTATAGAAGATTTCAAACAGCCTGATAAAAAAAACTTTGATTTTATAATCAAAAATGTGAAGGTTATCAAGAAAAAAATGTCTTTTTTTGAAAAATCAAAATCTGATGTAAAAGGTGAGTTTCATATCAAAGAAGAAAGATCAGAAAGGCTTGTTAACTCAATAATGATGACCAATGGTAAATTTTCTTTTTCACTTGTAGGTCACAACTCATCTTTAATAAAAGATATTTCTTTGGATAAACTAAATACAATTCTTGATCCAAAAAATTCTGAGTTCTACTTTTCTATGTCTAAAGAAGACTTTTTAAATGTTAAAAAAGCTTCTGAAATAGAACTCGAAGAAATAGTTTCTATTATCATCGAAGATAAAGGTATCTATTTCTCTCAAAGTTCATGGAAACTTTTAGTTTCTAAACCTGAAAAAAGTTACCAAAAAACTATCCATTTTGATAGAAAACATTTGAAGACTATTTTTCCTAAAGAAGAAACTTTACATTTTTGGGTATTTCCGAGGTTTATTTTGTTTAAAGAATATAATAAAAATATGATGATATCATATGAACAAAATTTTTAATATATAATTAAAAACTATGAGAATTCTTGACTTCAAAACTTTTGAATCAAAAAAGAAAAATAACGATTATAACAAGCCAAGAAAAAATAACTCTAAAAGGTGGTCCGTTAAATACAAAAAATCGATAGATTGCGACAACCCTAAAGGTTTCAGTCAAAAACAATATTGTAAGAGAAAGAAAAGAGGAGGAAAATACTCTTCTTGAAAAAACAAAGAAAAATATATCTTTTCGATTGTCACCCTTTCCCCTCTATCATTAATGACTGATAGTGGGGTTATATTTTTTTAATATATATAAAAAAATCATAAGACATATGAGTTATAAAGCAAATATAAATAAGATTGATAATTCTATTAAATCATATTTCAATTCAGTATCTATCGACAATTCCGATTATAGAAATCTATATATCATATCAAAAGAACCTATAAACGAGAAAAAATATAAAAACTTAGAATTACATCTTTTAATTTCTCAAAAATCCTTAAATGGGTTAAACCCTATAGTTGAGTGGGGTTACTATACAAATTCGTCAAAAAGAGACAATGTAATTACTTTTAAAACAAATTTAGAAAGTATTGGAGGTAAATTAAAAGAAATAGTGGATAGCAGAAAATTAGATGAAGAATACTTAAATAACCTTCAAGAAGTAAGTAAAGTAAATGAGTCTAAAGATACTCCTGTTGGATTCAATGAAAGTATCACCAAATTAAACAAGACCTATAAATTAAACTATCAGAAGTTGTCTATAGAAAGGGAAAAAATAAGAAGTTTCTTATATAATAATTTCAACGTCGAAACAAAAAAAGATAAAATTTTACTGGAATGTTTTGATGTAACCAGTGGACAAAAAAAAGAAAATAATATTTTCAATTCCTTTAAGTTAGGAGATGAGTTTCATTTTTCTATCAAAAACATGAAATACACAGATAATGATAGGCAAAATATCAGTTCTGAAGATTATTTAAAGATTAAGAAATCATTATCTTCATTACCCTTTGTAGAAGATGTATTTATTAATACTAATAGGGGTGATTTATCTGTGGTATTTTCTATTAAAATATTAGTTGAATTGGTCTGAAAATAGATTAAAAATATGGACTTTAAATTAACAGAAATTACTTTTTCTAAAATAAAAGGAGAGGTAGAATTTTACTTAAAAGATATCTATAATAAAGCTTCTCAGATATTCTCCCCTGCTTCTCCTTATGGTCAGATCTTAAGAGTAATTCAAGAGTTACATCAGTTATCAATTTTATATCTTAAAAATGCTATAAATCAATTTGATTTAAGTAATAATAACGTCGATAATTATGATATAATCCAAAGTGCGGCTGTTGTTGCGGGACATAATCCATCGAGAGCAGTGTCATCCTCAGGGACAATTAAAGTCAAGCTGAAAAGCTCTTCGTCGTTATCAGAAATTCCTCAAAATAAAATAAAAGTTCTAAACAAAACTACTCTTAAAAATAATACTAATTCACTTTTATATCACATCGATTTAGGAGGAAGTGATGAAGAAGTATTTAACATAGATAATGGGAGTGCTTTTTTTCTAACTTTAGCTCAAGGTGAATGGAAAAATGATGAATTTACTGGCACAGGGCAACCCAATCAATCCTTTGAGGTTGTTCCAGAGGATAAAGAAATTGAAAATCACAAGATTGAAGTATCAGTCAATAACGTATCTTATGAGGTTAAAAACCATTTATATGAAATGGAACCTCAAGAAAATGCTGTTGTTGTTAGAACTTCATTTAACGGTGGAGCTTCTATATTATTCGGAAATGAAAACTTTGGGAATATTCCCCCAGTGGGTAGTAGGATCAGAGTAGATTATGTAGCTACTGATGGAGCCAGAGGAAATATTTTCAGAAGAACTACTAATGATTTTAAATTAGTTGATGATATTTTAGGAGGCGATGGTGTTAGTATAGACTTTGAGAAATTTTTTGATATATTTATCGAAACAGATATTACATTTGGAGTTGATAAAGAAAGTTTAGAACTCACTAAAAGTTTAATACCTCTTAACACAAATAACTTTGTGTTAGCTTTACCTAAACAATACTCATATGCCATAAGAAGACTTGGCGTATTTAGTTATGTGAATGCTTACCAAGAAAACCAAACTATAAATATTGTCGCTACTCCAAATGTAAGAATTTTTAAAAATAAAAATTCTGATTACTTTACCGTCGATGAAAGAGCATTTAGGTTAGATAATTTTGAGAGAAGTAAATTAGATGAGTATCTTAAAAAAAGTGGGTTTATTCAATTAACCCAAAAATATAGAATAACAGGTCCTAAACTCTCATTTTATGTTATGTTCATAAATTTGAGAATATTTGATGATGTGAATGAAGACAACGTGAAAAATCAGATAATTGAATCTATTTCTGAATATTTTTTAGACTTAAAAAGAACAGACAGAATTCCAAGAAATGAAATAATATCTATTATTTCTCAGTTAAATGGTGTTGATTCAGTCGATGTTAGGTTTGTATCTAAAAAAAATGAAGATTATCATAAAGAATATCTAAGAAAAGATGCCAATTCCAGGATTGTGAATGGGAGCTCACAACAAGTTCAAAGAAAAGATTACCAACCTGAAACTATTTTAGGGTTAGATCCTCTTTTAGGTGACATTGTATTTGAGCCACAAGAATTCCCAATTATAAGAGGAGGATGGAGTGATAGAAATGATATATTTTTCTCAGAAAAACCACTTGAAGGTTTTTCATCTATAAACATAAAAATAGAAGGGGTGACCAGAAGAGATGATACAAGAAGATAATACAACCACTGATCAAACAATAGTGGTTTGCTTCTTTTTTAATAATTTCTCACAAAGATAAAGAAGTGTATTCAATTTTTTTTCCTTTATGAATAACCAAAAAATCTTTTTTAAGAAATAAATTTTCTTGATAATATCTACTACTCTTAAAAAAAGTTCTTAAATTGGGTATATCCTCTGAGTTTTTATTTATTCTGTTATAATCTACCATACAACATAGAACTTTTTTATCGTCTTCTGATTCATAATTAATCACAGAGTCGTCAAAATCTTTATAAAGACCTTTTTTTTCATAAGAACCAAAGGTGATTTTAAGAGATTCATTTTTTGGTTTAAGTTCTAAGGTTATTTCATCACCTGGTTCAAATCTGTCATCTTCCTCACTTAGATAAATTCTTATCCAAAAAAGTTCAAGATGATTTTCAATAATATTTACCTCAGTTTTCCTTTCATCTGATAGTTGGTCTTGAGAAAAACCTGAATTTTTCAAATAATTGTAAAAATTTGTCTTATTTGTTGTTTTTAATTCCTTTCTGCTTTTAAACATGTCTAATTCTTTTTTTAAATATTGTATATACCTTGCCCGTCATTAATGTTATCTAAACTAAAGGTCTTGAATAGTCCATTTTCATTTCCTTTCTTTTTATGAAGTTGGTTAAGACCTTGTGTAGCCCCTCTTTTGAATATTTCAGTAAGATAAGCAAAAGCGTTCTCAGATCTTTCTTCGTTAAATAAATGCCAATTTTTGAATAAATTATAAACCCCTTGTTGGTAACAATCTAACTTATCTTCTTGTTTGTAATAAGTAAATTTATTAATTGTGTTATCAGATAACAAGATAAGCATTTTTTCACCTTTTGGGGTAAGTTTACCTTTAGCAATGGAAAATTTTATTTCACAAAATAAATCTCTTGAGTTTAAATACATAAATGTTAAACAATTTCTTTTTGGATATGGTCATATAGTTTTTTAGAAAATTTAATAACTAAATCATTCATTGGTTTATAACCACTTGGGTTAAATTTATCAAACTGAAATACAAACACTTCACTATCTAAAATTATTTGCAATTCAGAGGAATCTTTGGGTTCAAAAAATTTTTTGATTAAAAATCCCTGAAACACTTTTTTTACCTTTTTTGATTCCTTATATATTACTTCATTTAAATCTTTTAATATATTTATCAAATCTTCACTTAATTTTATTGAGTCTTCATCACTCTCATCCTCATCGAAGTTTTCTGAATTATCATTTTTATTTTTTAAACTCAGGTAAGAACTTCCATTAAAATTTTTTCCAAGAAAGTCAAAATTGTGTTTATATCTAACACTGCCACTGATTACATTACAACCTGTTTCGGCTTTCAATATAAAATTCTCTATTTTTTTCATTTTTTTCATTTTTTTTTAATCGTGATAAATTTAACAGAAGTAGTTAATTTTCTAATATATATAAGATTATCTAAAAAAGTTTTTAAAAAGAGGTAAAGTTACATCAACACCGCATTCACCGATAAAATTCACTTAGTGTGTATCCCAGAAAAAATATATACTTTAAAAAAAATAAAAAATATGTTAAGTTTCGAATATAAACACTTTTTAAGACACATTTTTAAAGATGTAATTTACAACTTCTTTTTAAGTATTAAATTAGAATTGACCAAGCATGTAAAAGGTAATGAGATAAACCCGCCAACCGGGTATCAATTAGTTTTTGAAGATAATTTCACCTCTCAATTAGATACTAATAATTGGGGTTATGGACAACCTTGGGGGGAGTTTCACCCCGATTACCCCCACCAAAGGTATGATACCGATGGTAGTTTTAGTTACACAAAGGATGGTAAATTAAATTTAGAGATAAGAAATGACCCTAAAAAATTTAACCAAAAAAATTTACCTGAATATAGAAAAACAGATAAGTTACCACAAGAATTTACCATTCCAACTGCAATAGGTATGGTTCATTCAAAGCAGTCTTGGAGATATGGTTGGTTTGAAGCTACTGTTAAGCTACCAGTAGGTCAATCATATTGGAACGCCTTTTGGCTAGCTGGTGTAAATACATGGCCCCCGGAGATTGATATTTTTGAAGCTTACACACATTTTGGACCAAATTATCAGGCACCAACAATTCTTAGAAAATATTTTTTGTCTGCTAATAGAAGAATAAGACCTAATCTACACTATGGAGATGTCCCGGGAAACAAAAAACATTATGTAGCTTTTGACGTCCCTGTTCACAAAGCTACAGAAAGATACGTTCAGTATGCTGTATTGTGGGAAAAAGATAAAATTGAAATATATTTTGATGGTAAAAAAGTCCTAAGATGCACTGACCCTGAAATACTTAAATATTATAATCGAGAAAACAGCCAACAACAAATAATTTTAAACCACGGGCAACATTACGCATATAAGTATAGGAGTAAACTCGATGAAAGTATAATGAAAATTAAATCAGTAAAAGTGTTTAAAAAAAAGTAAAATAAATGAAAAACTGGAGTGTGGAAGAATTCGAAAAACAAAAAAATTGGGCTTTGTCCCAACAATCAAAGTATGTTGAATATGATAACTTGTGGGGTGAAATATACTCACCTAGAACACCCACAGAAGAGTTAATGAAGAGATTAGCTGAATATCAGTGAACTACCTACCAATCTCTAGTTGGTGAGTAGTTAACTTGCTTGTTCACTCGTAGTCTGTGTTTTAGTTACGTTGTGAATTTCACTTTGTTATTTTTTGATTACTTTAGAGATTATCTCGGCAATATTTTTAAAATATTCGTGGTCATCAGCCCTTTTTGTGACCATCGCAGCACTTCCTAATCTAATACCAGAAGTTTCCCAAACCCCTCTTTTGTCATTGGGTAAACTATTTTTGTTGACAATTATGTCGTGTTCCTTTTCTAAAATATCAGCTACTTCTCTACCTGATTTATCACCGGTATCAATTAAGATAATATGCGAGTCAGTCCCGTTAGTTGTAACTTTAATATCATTTGATATGAACACATCACACATAAGTTTAGCCATGTCAATGACGTTTTGGATATAATGCTTAAAGCTAGGTTGTAATGCTTCGTAGAAT
>Ga0102930_1000199_pt1 | contig 19925 bp, 16 predicted proteins | sample SalPon1_B_H2O_MG_FD_84514 | JGI IMG/M metagenome (GOLD analysis project Ga0102930, IMG submission 84514) | Salt pond water microbial communities from South San Francisco under conditions of wetland restoration - Salt Pond MetaG R1_B_H2O_MG | ecosystem: Environmental > Aquatic > Non-marine Saline... | reverse complement strand
TCATTTAAAATTAATTTGTAACTTGCTTGAAAGTTGTGCATGATTGTAGTGATTTGGTATTCAATACAATATACTACTTTTTAGTAGCTTGCACAACTTTTTTTATAATGCACTACGGGTTATATAAATAAATGAATAAAAAAAAAGCGGTATTTATTACATGTATTTAATAAGCAATGATTTTTTATTTATTGATTAGTCGTGTCCGGATAAAGTATGTGATTTAAGATTTTAGATGAATTTTAATTGTATTATTATCAAATAAATAGATATTTTAAAAGCCATTAATTAGCGTTCTATTAATTATAAACCATTCAGGTTGCTATGAAGTTGAGCATCTCAAATCCTTCATCATAGGTACAAAGCTTTTATAAATTTTAATCTGACATTAATGATTATTAATCAAAAAATACAGCCCCTTTTTATAATTCAATTATATTTGTTGTTTAATGTGTTTTGCGAAGTTATGATATGAAGAATTTTATCGATTCTATTTATAAAAATCAAGCCTTAATTTTTAAGGTTTTGCTTTTCTTAAGCACAGTTTTTTTGATTGTTTATTTCTTTCCAAAAGGGAGTCAATTTAAATACAATATTGTTAAAAATAAACCCTGGCAATACAATAATTTATATGCGCCTTTTGATTTCCCAATTTATAAGTTAGAATCTGAATTAAAGCGAGAGCGATCAAAGGTTATTAAAAATACTTTCCCTGTTTTTGATTATGATCAGGAAATAGTTGATAGATATAAAGATCAACTAGATGAAACCTTGCGAAGTAATATACCTGAAACTGTGTCTGCTGTAGCTTCTCAAAAAATTAAAAAATTCGCGAAAACTACGCTTGAATCAATATACAGGCAAGGAATTCGTGTAGATACCGATAGATATGATGAAGATAGAATTATACTGCTTAAAAAAGGTAATACGATAAGGCAAGACTTATTGAGTAATGTTTATAAGGAATCAGAATTAAAGGCTGTTTTAGAAAATAAAATAGAAAACAGTCAGTTAAGTGATTTTGAAAGCTCATTGTTAAACACCTTTTTTGAACTATTAGAAGTAAATGTTAACTTAAATGAGAAACTTACCAAGCAGCGATTTCAGCAAAAACTTAATCAAATATCACCTACTCGAGGCGTTGTTAAGAAAGGGAGTAAAATCATTGGAAAAGGAGAGATTATAGAGGGAGAAAAATATAAAAAACTTCTGTCTTTAAAAAGAGAATATCAATCTCAAAACTGGGAAGAGTCTAGTTTTTATGTAGTTGTATGCGGTTATACCATGTTAGTAGCACTGGCTTTATTGATGATGCTCTTTTTTATTAAACAGTATCGACCGGAAATTTATGATAATCAGAACAAGCTCACTTTTGTTTTTTTTAATATACTATTCATGGTTTTTCTTACGTTGCTGGTGATGCGATTAGAAACCAATTATATATATATCGTTCCTTTATGCGTACTACCCTTGACGCTAAAAGCTTTTTTTGATGCTCGCTTAGGTTTATTTACCCATGTGATTACCGTATTGATTTTAGGATTTATCGTTCCTAATTCTTATGAATATATGTTCTTGCAAATCATAGCTGGCATTGTTACAATATTAACAGTATCAGAGCTATATAAAAGAGCTAATCTCTTCATATCTGTTGCTCAGATTACGTTTGTTTATATGTTTTCTTATCTGGCATTTAATATGATACAAGAAGGAAGCGTCTTAAATATTAATTATGAAAATTTATTACTTTTTCTCTTAGGTGGCATAGGTTTGTTATTTGTTCAACCATTAATATACACCTATGAAAAGCTATTTGGGTTAGTGTCAGATTTATCGCTTTTAGAGTTATCAGACACCAATACAAAACTGCTGAAAAAATTAGCCGATATAGCACCAGGAACTTTCCACCATTCTTTAAATGTAGCAAATCTAGCCGAGTCTGCTGCTAATGAAATAAAAGCCAATTCATTGTTAGTTAGAGTAGGAGCTTTATATCACGATATTGGAAAAATGAAAAATACATTGTATTTTTCTGAGAATCAAACAACAGATGCCACGCCACACAATGAGTTACCGGCTAAAGAAAGTGCCAATATAATAATTAGCCACCGTAAAGATGGTATAGAAATGGCTAAACGATATAAGTTGCCGGATCGAATTATTGATTTTATTCGCACTCATCATGGAACCACTTTAGTCTATTTCTTTTATTCAAAAGAGAAAGAAAAAACAACGGAAAGTGTTGATGAATCAGATTTTAGATATCCAGGTCCAAAACCATTTAGCAAAGAAACGGCCATTTTAATGATGTGTGATAGCGTAGAGGCAGCAAGTAAAAGTTTAAAACAACCTTCAGCTACAAGTATTGATGAATTTGTAGAAAAGATCATTAATAAACAAATTGAAGAAGATCAATTTATCAATGCCAATATTACCTTTAGAGAAATACAGCAAATCAAAAGTATTATAAAATCTAAATTAAAAAACATTTATCACTTAAGGGTAGAATACCCTGAATAAAACAATAATATGATTATAGCCATAGACGGTTTTTCATCAACAGGGAAAAGCACATTAGCACGCCAGCTGGCAGCTCATTTTAAATATCTATATATAGATTCCGGAGCTATGTATCGAGCCATAGCCTTGTCAGCTTTTAAACATGATCTCATACTAGACTTTAGCCTTCAGAAAGAAGCCTTGATTAAAATGCTGCCGAATATTGAAATTCATATTGAGCATCAAGAAAATCAGCAAAATCAGGTATATTTAGACAATGAAAATGTCACCTCTCAATTAAGAAATATGCAAGTGTCTAATCTGGTTAGTGAAGTTGCTGCTATACCGGAAGTTAGAGATAAGCTGGTAAGTATTCAACGTAAAATATCGCATTCTTACGATGTGGTAATGGATGGTAGAGATATAGGGACTGTAGTTTTTCCTAATGCAGACTTAAAATTATTTATCAAAGCAGACGCCAAAATCAGAGCAAAAAGGCGATGGCTAGAAATGAAAGAAAAAGCTGATGAGGTAAGTTTTGACGATATATTTACCAATATAAAACAACGCGATATTAAAGATACCACAAGAGCAATAGCTCCATTAAAAAAAGCAGATGATGCGGTAGAGCTCGATAACACAGATCTTGATGAGCAAGAGCAATTAAATCAAGTTATACAGCTTGTAAATAATCTAAAGCATTGAAATTGTTTGCTGTATCAAAATAATAGTATTATTTTTGCAATCCTTTTGGAACAATGAGCGGAATATTCAAAAGTCATTATAATCATGTAAAACATCTTCTGATGTAGTATTGTTTAAAATTCCGCGGGCATCAGAATACAAATTTATAAATCAGCGTATGGCTGAAGAAAACAAAAAAGAAGAAGTTCAGGAAACTCAATCTACTGAACCGTCTCAAACTAATCAAGAGACGCAAAACGAAAATGAGCAAGAATCAAAGCAATCATCAACTGATGAACAGTCTTCCAGGGTAGCAGAAAAGCAAGAACCTACTTCAGTAGAAACAAAAAATCCTGAAGAATTTTTAAAAGAATTTGACTGGCATAAGTATGAAGAAGGCATTGATGAAGTTGATCAGGATAAACTGGACAACTTTGAGAAAATGGTAGAAGACAACTTTGTAGATACGCTTCATAATGAAGTGGTAAAAGGAAAAGTTGTTAAAATCACAGAAGATGATGCCATAATTGATATCAATGCAAAAAGTGAAGGTGTTATTTCTTTAAATGAATTTCGTTATAACCCGGATTTAAAGGAAGGTGATGAAGTTGATGTATTTATCGATAAGCGAGAAGATGCAGAAGGACAATTACAGCTTTCACATCGTAAAGCTCGTGTCATAAAAGCCTGGGAACGAGTTAATCAAGCCCAAAGAGATGGTACCATTGTTAACGGCTACGTGAAATGCCGAACTAAAGGAGGTATGATTGTAGATGTATTTGGAATTGAAGCATTCTTACCGGGTTCTCAAATAGACGTAAAACCGATTACAGATTATGATGCCTATGTTGGGAAAACTATGGAGTTTAAAGTTGTGAAAATTAATCACGAATTTAAAAACGTAGTTGTTTCTCATAAAGCACTTATTGAAGCTGATATAGAAGAGCAGAAGAAAGAAATTATCGGTCAGCTTGAAAAAGGACAAGTACTTGAAGGTGTTGTTAAAAACATAACCTCTTATGGAGTGTTTGTTGATTTAGGTGGTGTAGATGGATTAATCCATATTACAGACCTTTCCTGGTCAAGAATTAATCACCCAACAGAAGTTTTAGATGTTGATCAAAAACTTAATGTTGTTATTCTAGATTTTGATGAAGATAAATCTAGAATTCAACTAGGCTTAAAACAATTAAGCAAGCATCCTTGGGAAACCTTAGATGAAAATCTTAAAGAAGGAGATGAGGTAGAAGGTGAAGTTACAGTAATCGCGGATTACGGAGCATTCATCGAAATTAAAGAAGGTGTTGAAGGGCTTATTCATGTATCTGAAATGTCTTGGAGTACGCATTTACGTTCAGCACAAGATTTTGTAAAAGTAGGAGATAAAGTAAAAGCAAAAATCTTAACACTAGATCGTGATGAACGAAAAATGTCTTTAGGAATCAAGCAATTAACTCCTGATCCATGGACTGATATTACCAGCAAATATCCAGTTGGTTCTAAACATACCGGAAAAGTAAGAAACTTTACTAATTTTGGTGTATTTGTAGAATTAGAAGAAGGTATTGATGGTTTAATTTATATCTCTGATCTTTCATGGACTAAGAAAATAAAACACCCATCTGAATTCTGCCAAGTAGGTGATGAGCTTGATGTAATTGTTCTTGAGCTTGATGTTGAAGGTAGAAAATTAAGCTTAGGACATAAACAAACCGAAGAAAATCCTTGGGATAAATACGAAAAAGAATTCGCAGTTGGCACTAAACATACAGCCGAAATAAGTGCAATTGTAGATAAAGGTGCTACTATTCAGTTTAATGAAGATGTGCTGGCTTTTGTTCCTAGCAGACATTTAGTAAAACAAGATGGTCAAAAACTGAATAAAGGAGAAGAAGCAGAATTTATCATCATTGAATTTAATAAAGAATTCAAAAGAGTAGTTGCTTCTCATTCTTCTATTCATAAAAAAGAAGAAGAGCAAATTGTTAAAAACGCTAAAAAGAAACAAGAAGACGCTCAAAAAACAACCATTGGTGATGCCAATGCTGAGCTTCAAGCGTTAAAAGACAAGATGAATAAGAATCAATAAATTAAGTTTATTCTTATATGATTAATAAACTCCCTGTTTCCAGGGAGTTTTTTTATGTCTATTAAAAAGAAGACAAAATGACAGCTTTTAAGCTTAAAAAAATGTCAAAATGGCAATTTTTCTTCTTGGTATCTCATTTGTATAAATGTTTGTAGTAAAACCCTAAAAATTAAAAGCCATGAGTATTATAAAAAGAAAAAACACTAACAATTTATTTCCATCATTTTTAGATGATATGTTAGGAAATGATTTATTAAATCCTTCAGCAGATCTTGGAAATGTAGGATTTAATGTTCCGGCAGCTAATATTAGAGAATATGAAGACAAATTTGTGTTAGAATTAGCTGCTCCAGGTAAATCAAAAAAAGATTTTAATGTGGAATTAGATAATGATGTATTGACTGTATCTGCTGAAAAAGTAGATAAGAAAGAAGATAAAGATGATGTAAATTTCACTCGTAAAGAATATAGTTACGAGTCATTTACAAGAAGTTTTACTATACCCGAAAGTGTTGATTCATCAAAGATTAAAGCCAATTACCAAAATGGAATTTTAAAATTTGATTTACCAAAACGAGATGAAGCAAAAACTCAACCTAAAAGGATGATTGACATCTCCTAACGAATTATGATTGAATTAGCCAAAACCGTCTCTTTTCAGAGGCGGTTTTTTTATCTTTTTAAAGTAATATTTCCGGTGAAGATTTTACGATTAACTTTAAGTTTATACCAATAATCAGATGATGGTAGTTTTTTACCTTGAAAGGTTCCGTCCCAGGCAAAAGATTGATTTGTTGCTGAAAAAATCAATTTACCGTATCTGTCAAATATCTTAAAACTAAAACTTTCACTTGCTTCAATATCATTGATAATAAATCTATCATTAATCCCATCTCCATTAGGTGAAAATAAATCTGGTATTATTAAGTGTAAAAAACTTTGAGTAGCTATTCCACAACCATTATTTTCTAACACACTAATGGTGTAAAGACCACCTTCTACATTATCAATTATGGGTGATGGCGTAAAGTTTACGCCATCAATAGAATAACTATAATCCCCAGAGCTTGCTGTAATAATTTTAATATCATGATCAGAACTAATGATTTCTTCAATAACCGGAGATTCAATACTATTCACTGTAAAGTTTTGTGTTAAACTACATCCCTGTTCTGTGCTTATTTCAACACTGTACACCCCATCTTGATCAACTGTTATCTCAGGGCTTGTTGCCCCATTATTCCATATATACTGAGCCGCTTCATCATTAGTTGATAGGTTTACTTCTTCTCCCTGACAGCGCGTAATTTCTTGATCTTCAACATCAGGAAGTTCATTTACTGTAAGCTCAACTGGAGTTCTCTCTGCTATGCAGTTACCATTAATGGTTATCGACTCTGCATAATAGGTTCCGGCATTATTTGTTTCATAAGTAAAGGAATCAGCTATTAGCAAATTGCCACCTATTTCCTGATCATACCAATTAATTCTGATTGAACTATCTTCCTGAACAGCTAAAGTAGCCATTTCACCCTCGCAAATTTCTTGATCGCCTAAACTAACAGCCGGCACAGCATTTTCCTGATTTAATTCAAAAACATTAGAAAGGCTGTTACATAAAGTATTATTTACATTGACAGGATCTTCAGCGACTAATGTTCTATAAAAACCCTCTTGAAATGTATTGATAATTAATTGTTGATTAGTTTCCCCTGAAATGTCAGTCCAGTTTAGGTTATCCGGACTATATTGCCATTGATAAAAATGAGTATCATAAACGCTAAAATCCGGTTCTGCTGTAATTGTAATAGGATCATTTAAAGTATCATTGCCACATAAGGTAATCATTTCATCATTAGTTTGACTGGAAACGTCTGTAGCATCTCCACAGGATCGAAAAACTATGTCGTCTATTGCCAGATCATTTCCACAACCACCTTCTCCATTGTTTAACATTTTTAAGATGACTGCATTTTGATTATCTAAGGTGGAGAAAGTCAAAGCAAATTGTTGCCAGTTAGGAGTGCTAGTTCCATTGATATCACTAGTATTGCCTTCAGCTAAAATAGAGGTGTTTGTTTCATCCCATATTTGAAACTTAACGTTAACCGGTATTCCTGAACCGTCACAAGCACCTGAATTGCTATTATATACATTCATTAAATAGGCAGAAAACTCATAGGAGTTATTTTCGCATAAGCCTTGAATGGGAATCTGGTAGAAAAGACCCGGATCGAAACTTGCGTTTACGATAAGGGCTTTACCATTTGTGTCTGCCGTATGATCTCCCGTATTATGCCAGGTGTCTAATTGATTAAGATTTTGTGATATGGTGTATTCTCCATCTTGCGGTGCCTGATTGACAAAAGTGTAAGAGGTGACATCAGCTGCGAGTGCTGGTCCATTTGTGTTTCCCTGACCAAAAGTTTCTTCAAAAATGGGATCACCTGTATTTCCCGGACAAAAACTCAATTGCGCAGTGAGATGTTGAGGTAAAAAACTTAAAACCAATAGACTAAAAAAGCTTATGTATTTAAACATAAACCTTGCATTTAGTTGATTTTTTTGATTTTAAAATCAGGGTGTTTTTTAAGTTTTTTCTGCATGGATGTATAATCATATAAATTTACATTTGCGTTGTTAGCAAAATCAGCCGGTAATATAGCAATTCTAAAGACTTGATCATCTATAAAATCAAATGGAATTGTATCTAAATTAGCATTACCATCTAAAAATAAACTAAGGTCTAAAAAAGTATGATTAAAGTTATACACAAGTTCGCTACCGTTATTTAGAAAGAAAGATTGAGGAAGCGGCGTCCAGACATCAATAGGTCCGCTTGAGTCAGGAACTTGCGTTTCTAACAAATAAACCATCACCACATCACTTTCAAAGACTTCAATGTCTTGGGGGAATTCCACTAAAACTTCATAATTATTATTAGGAGAAAAATCTACGTTTACTTCAAAAACCTGACCTAAGATATTTGTCCCCGGCGGTCCTTGTGGTCCTTGTGGCCCTTGATCACCTTCACAGGAAGTTATCAATAATATAAATATGCATAAAATGCTAATTTTAGTTTTCATAACTATTTATTTTGAAATTGTAAACTTAATGAATTTACGCAATATCGCTGACCTGTTTCTGTAGGGCCATCGTCAAATATATGTCCTAAATGACCTCCACAATTAGCACATAAGATTTCTGTTCTGACCATCCCCAATGATTTGTCTTTTTTATAACTGACCTTAGCATCAATAGCCTGATCAAAACTAGGCCAACCGCAATGGCTTTCAAATTTCATATGGCTTTCAAATAAGGCTTCATCACATCCGGCACATTTGTATATTCCATCTTCAAAGTGCAAATTATACTTCCCGGAAAATGGAGTTTCCGTACCTTTATTGATCAATATTCTTTTTTGTTCTTCTGTTAAGTGTTCTTTGTTTTTCATAATTTACTTTTTCTTAGGTCTAAAATTTAAAGCAACACCATTAATGCAATGTCTTTTTCCGGTTGTTTCTTGAGGTCCGTCATTAAATACATGTCCTAAATGACTTCCGCATTGGCTACAAAGCAATTCTTTACGGGAATATCCTAATTTTTGATCAGAATCATAAGCAATACTGCCTTCAATAGCCCTGTCAAAACTTGGCCAGCCTGTTCCACTTTTAAACTTGTGTTTTGTTTTGTAAAGCGGATTTTTACAAGCAGCGCACACAAAAGTTCCGGGATTTTTTATTTTGAGAAGTTCACTGCTATAGGCTCTTTCCGTGCCGGCTTCTCTTAACACATAATATTCTTGACCTGATAATTCTTGTTTCCATTCTTCTTCAGATTTTTGAATAGGAAAACTTTTTTGAGCTTTATTGTTTTGTCCTTTTGATTGACAACTAACGATTATGATAAAAATGAATAATAATGATTTCATAACTGTTTTTTATGTAAAATAACAAATACTATACCGATAATTATTTCGTTTTAATATTAATTTTTAATTTGTTACTGGTCGTTTTCTACTAATTCTACTAAGCTATTGGATTTGAGATTAAACTCAAGCATTTAATGGTCAATTTATATATGATATGGCCATTACTTATAGCCTGATCAATTGAATTGATTAGTTAGGCGAAAAAACATAAATGTGCTTTTTTGCTCATTGTGATTGATATAGATGGATATTATATGATAAAGCGAAAGTTGATGCGAGCCTAACAAGATTTTAATGAAATATATGTTAATTTGCAAAACAAAATATTTTGATATGAAATTATATAGATTTAGTTTATTGATACTTCTGTTAATCATTTCCTGTAATACCAATCCTTTTACTGATAAAAAGACATTAGCAATTGTACCCAACTCTAAGTTAATTCCAATGTCTTTTAAACAATATGATGAAGTACTGAAAGAAGAGAATATTATCACAGGAACAAAGGATGCCAGAAGAATTGAAAAAATAGGTAATAGAATAGCAAATGCTGCTGAAAAATGGTTGAAAGAAAAAGGGTATGAAGATTATACAAAAGATTACAAATGGGAATTTTCATTGATTAAAAAGGACATGATCAATGCCTGGGCTATGCCAGGAGGTAAGGTTGCATTTTATACAGGAATATTGCCGGTTGCTCAAGACGACAATGGAATAGCAACTATCATGGGCCACGAAGTTGCTCATGCATTAGCTAATCATGGACAGCAAAGAATGAGTGCATCACAAATTCAACAAGCCGTAGGTACGGCCGGAGCTTTAGCTATAGGGAGTGAGAATCAAAAGGAACAACAAATATTTCAGGTAGCGTATGGTTTAGGAAGCAAAGTAGGTGCTATGTTACCTTTTTCAAGAAAACATGAGTCTGAAGCCGATAAAATAGGTTTAACCATTATGGCCATTGCCGGCTATAACCCTGATAAGGCTTATCAATTGTGGGAAAGAATGAGTAAGGCTTCGGAAGGAAAAAAGCCACCTGAACTTCTTAGCACGCATCCATCTAATAAAACTAGAATTAAAAACCTTAAAAAATGGAGCCCTGACGCAAAGCAAAAAGCAAAAAAGTTAGGGGTAACCACTTTTGAATAAGCAGATGGAAATTAACTTACCCAAGGGAGATAAAAAATTAATTCGTGCTTGGGCTTTTTACGACTGGGCTAATTCTGTTTATAGTTTAGTAATATCTTCTGCTGTTTTTCCTGTTTTTTATGCAGCTTTAACCGTAATAAAAGATGACAAAGGAAATATAGTTAATGATCAAGTGGATTTTTTAGGCTTTCAGTTTAATAATGATGCACTTATTTCTTATGTAACCGCCTTTGCTTTTATTATCATTTCTTTGATGAGTCCTTTCTTAAGTGGAATAGCTGATTATCTGGGAAATAAAAAAAGCTTCATGAAGTTTTTCAATTATTTAGGAGCCTTAGGTTGTATTGGATTATATTGGTTTAGTTTAGATTTTCTCTGGTTTGGACTGCTTTGTTATTTGATGGGACTAATCGGTTTTTGGGGTAGTATCGTTTTTTACAATTCTTATTTGCCGGATATAGCTTATAAAAATCAACAAGATCAGGCGAGTTCCTTAGGTTTTTCTTTAGGCTACATAGGAAGTATTATTCTTTTGATTATATGTTTAATTATAATCCAGAATCACGAAACCTTTGGCTTTTCTTCAGAGAGTGCCCCAACCCGTTGGTCTTTTGTCTTAACCGGTATCTGGTGGATAGGATTTAGTCAATACACTTATGCAATCTTACCCAAATCCAATAAAAAAACAATTGAAGGGCATCATTATTTATTCAATGGTTTTAGAGAATTAAAAACTGTTTATCGAAAGGTCAAACAAAACCCCTATTTAGAAAAATTTCTTACTGCTTTTTTTATTTATAGTATGGCTGTTCAAACCATTATGTTGATAGCTACTTATTTTGGGGTAGAGGAGATTAAATGGGGAAATACAGATAGTACGACCGGTTTGATAACAAGTATTTTACTAATTCAGCTTGTAGCCGTTGCCGGTGCTTTTTTAGCTGCTTTGTTATCAAAAAAAATAGGTAATTTAAATGTACTTATCATCATCAATATAATTTGGGTTTCTGTATGTATTTACGCTTATTTTATTTATACACCTATCCAATTTTATATAGCGGCATTTTTTGTAGGACTCGTTATGGGAGCGATCCAGTCTATCTCACGTTCTACTTATTCAAAATACATTCCAGAACAGGAAAAAGACACAACCTCCTTTTTTAGTTTTTTTGATGTTACTGAAAAAATTGGTTTGGTTATAGGCATGAGTTTTTATGGAATTAGTGCTGAATTGACAGGGAGTGTTAGATATTCTATTTTTTTCTTAATGATATTTTTTATAATTGGTATAGTTTTCTTATTTCAACTGAGAAAAAAACATCACTTAGCTAAAAAATAGTTAATTTTACGGCAAAATTAAATCTATATGATTCAATACAAATTACATTTTTATATCGCCATCATTTTCGTGATCAGCTTAATAAGTTGTGATAATGAGCCTTATGAAGGCTTTGAACAGCCACAGGATGGTGGTGGCGGATCTGAATTAAACGCTGTTTTTGAGGCTACTTTGTCTGATACAATTGATTTTAGTGCAAATGAAATTACTGCTGAATTAACAGAGGATGGGTTGCAGTTCTCAGGGACTATGAATAATAAACGTATAGGTTTTGTAGTACCTAACCCTACAATTGGACCAAAAGATTTTTCCTCAATTGATGCTGATGGCTTTTATAAATCAAATGTAGAGGAAATAAATTCTGAATTTTACACCGCTCAGCAAGGTGTATTAGATATGGAGAATATAGATACAACAAGCAGTATGATTTCCGGTACTTTCTTTGGTGACTTTGTTGAAATAAGTTCTAATGACACTTTAAGTATTACTGAGGGTGTTTTCTCAGAAATTACATTTGTGAATAACACCTCTTCACAAGATGAAGCTACAGGAGGTTCCCTTAGCGTTGATATTGATGGTGAAACGAATACCTTTGAACTCTCAGAAAATAATTTCCCGGATGATCAAGATGTAGCTGTTTATTCATTTATACAAGTAAATGAAGATAATCAACTCAATTCAAAAGTTATAAAATTGGTTTTACCATCTAATTTAAATCAAGGCAGTTTTGATATCAATAATTTTCAAGATCAGGGCTCTGTGTTAAATCCTTATTCGATAAGGTATGATAACCCGGCAGATAGTTCAATTTTTAACTCTATTGAAGATACAGGACAAATTAATTTAGATACAGTTTCAGAATCAACGATTGAAGGAACATTTAATTTTGATGGTCAAAACATTGTTAACGAGGAGGTTATGTCGTTTACAAATGGTAGTTTTACTATTGAATTAAATTAGAGATCAATCATCAAAAAAAGCACTTACCGCTTTTTTGATACCTAGAAATATCATGATCATAGCACCAATGGCTATAATAATACCTACTATTAATACCGGAACGTAAAGTGGGTGTTCTTGATTTTTAAAAGCGCTATATATAATGCTTGGTCCTGTAAAAATAAGAACAAGTGATATGGCTAAATACTTGATGCCTTTAGCCAAGCGCTCTTTGTTCGTTTTTTTAGTCATGATGTAGAGCTTTTCTTACGCTTCCATATTTATTCAGTAAATTTATAGCTTTTGTGAGCTCTATGTTTTTTTGATCTGCAATAATTTTAGCTCCTCGTTGAAACAGCTTCTCATTAGACAGCTGCATATCTACCATTTTATTCCCCTTAATATGACCTAATTGAATCATACATGCTGTTGAGATTATATTTAAGATCATTTTTTGTGCTGTTCCGGCTTTGAGTCTTGAGCTCCCACTAATAAATTCTGGGCCTAGATCAACGGCAATAGGTGTCTCAGCTAACTTAGCTAAAGGCGAATTATCATCAGCGGTAATGCAGCCGGTTAATAGTCCCTCTTTTTTAGCTTGTTTAATACCGCTTACAACATATGGTGTTTTACCGGAAGCAGCTAGACCTATGACTACATCATTAGATTGAATATCAAATTCCTTTAAATCTTGCCAACATTGACGCTCATCATCTTCTGCTTTTTCAACAGCATTTCTGATAGCTTGATCACCACCGGCAATAATACCGATGACTTTTCCTTGCTCCACACCAAAAGTTGGCGGACATTCACTGGCATCAAGTATGCCTAATCTTCCGCTAGTTCCGGCGCCAATGTAAAATAATCTACCCCCTTTTTTTAATTTTTTTACACTTTGATCTATTAATTTTGAAATATCATCCTGTACAAGTTGAACCGCAAGGGCTACTTTTTGATCTTCTTGATTCATTGCTTTTACAATGTCATGACTCGACATTTTTTCTAAGTTACTATAATTTGACTCAGCTTCGGTTTTAGGTAAGTAGTTATTTTTAATGCTCATCTAACTTCATAGTTTAGCGTATCAACTTCTGATAAACTAAAGTATCCAAACGGATAATTATTTTCATCAGATAAGTTAATAATATTTCCTCTAACAGTAGCCGGTCTGGTTTGAAATGGTCCACCGCTATCTCCAATTTGACTTAAAAGTAAGTTTAAATAGTTATAATATTGTTGAGATACACCTTGCATTTGAATGTTAATGGTGTTACCGGTTTCTAAATCTTCTTCCTGATAGGTTGAAAATATTGGATTTCCATCATTAAATTCATCATCAAATATTTCTAGAGTAGGTATTTGTATAAATGAAACCTGATAATTAAATAAATAGTAGTTTTCAACACCTGCAGGATCAGTATAATGGGTTTTAATTTCTATTTCTTCTCCACTGAACCCCCCATCGTTTCTTTGGGTAATAGAATCAATAGGAACTACCGGCTTTAAAATTTCTGTAGCCCTATAGTTTTCTCCTTCGGCTTGAATATTGAGTTCATATTCTTGACCAATCACCGGCTCAAATTCATCAGTAATATAAGTTCCCGGATTTTCATCATCGTTAACAAAATTAAATGTGTTTTCAGCTGTTGAAATGCTAACATTGGCTTGAGTAACCGGAATAGGGTTTTGCTGATAGAAACCGCGAGTTTTGCTTAATTTAATTTGTTGATTATTTCCATCAGTTCCCTTTATCCATTTGATGGAAGCCTCTACAACTAATCTTTTTTCAGCTTCTTCTAAATCAACTTTAACTACTTCTTCGCAACTGCTTACGATAAAAAAAAGAAATAAAAGAATAACCCAATTATTTTTCATGTTATTAAAATTTTATTTGATAGCTAACAGCTGGTACTATTCCAAATATCGATAATCTAACCGCTTCGTTAACCCCTGTGTTTCTGTTTTGTTCAAAACTTAGTGCTGCTGCATTCATTCTATTATAAACGTTATAGATGCTAAAATTCCAGGATGCTTCCCACCAACTATTCTGCTTTTTTGGCGTATAATTTGCCGAAATATCTAATCGATGTATAGCTGGCAATCTATTTGAATTTCTTCCCTTAAAAACAGGGATATTTAAGCCCTCAAACTCAAACTGACCAACCGGAAAATTTACCGGTAATCCGGTTTGAGCTATAAAACTTGCGTTAAACCTCCATTGTTTATTCCAATCGTAATTGGCTACAATAGAAAGATCATGAGTTTTATCATAATTTGCTAAATACCAGTCGCCATCTGCAATTCCTGGCTCATCCGGAGTTCTGCCCGGTGTTCTTTGTTCAGATCTGGAAAGCGTATATGCTAACCAACCGGTAAAATCACCTTTGTTCTTTTTAAATAAAAATTCTACACCATAGCTTCTAGCCTCTCCATTTAATATGAATCTTTCTACATCGTCATTGGCTATTAGGTCAGCTCCGTCTACATAATCTATTTTATTATCAATAGTTTTATAAAAACTTTCAATTTCTAAAGAGAATCGCTCATCATTTAATTCTTTAAAAAAGCCTACGGCAAATTGATCTAACTTTTGCGGTTTTATAAATTTACCGCTAGGCGTCCAAATATCAAGTGGAGTAGGTGATGAAGTGTTAGAAATCAAGTGCATATTTTGCACCATTCTGTTATAGCTGGCTTTAACTGATGAGTTTTCCGAAAAGCTATAAGCGGTTGATATTCTGGGTTCCAGATTATAAAATGATTCAATAATTTTTGTGTTAGATCTGTTAAAAGTCCTTATAGGTTCAGCTTCCTCATATTTATTAGTCGTTTCATTATAAAGTATGGGGTTATTATTTTCATATACTGGTATTTCATTTTGCCCCAAGCGATAAAAAGCACTTAAGCGTAATCCATAGTCTAATTTTAAATTTTCAGTTATATCCTGAGATACCCCAAAATAAGCTCCGTTATCAAAGGCATATTTTCTAGGTAATTGATCTTCTTCGATTCCTGATGATGCTGAAGTGGGTCGAATATATCCAGGATTAAAAGTATGATAAATACTTTCTAATCCATATTGAAATTGAATATTACTAGATATGTAATGTTTCATATCATAATTGATATCAAAATCATAAATACCATTATCAAACTCAAAACCTACAAATTCTAAATTGAGTCGATATAAATAATCGGTAAATGTAAAAGATAGATCACTATTCATATTATCATTAAAACGGTGTTTCCATCTTAAATTAGCAAATGCGTTACCATAAGTGTTTTTAAAACTTTTGTCTAATGAGAAAACATCTCTGCCCAAATAACCGGAGAAATATAGCTGATTATTTTTATTAAATTTATGCTTTAATTTCAAATTCATATCATAAAAATAAGCAGAATTAGAATTATCTGTTAGTTTTAAGAATAAATGGGCATAAGAGCTTCGCCCGCCTACATAAAAAGAAGTTTTGTTATCTTTAATTGGTCCCTGAAGATTTAATTTACTGCTTACAATACCTATGTTAGCATCTGCTTTAAAATCTTTTAAATCACCTGATTTTAAATCTACATCTAGTACAGATGATAATCTTCCACCATATCTTGGCGGAATACCCCCTTTATATAAAGTAAGATTTTTTACAGCATTAGGATTAAATACTGAGAAAAGCCCAAATAAATGAGAGGAGTTATAAATAGTAGCATCATCCATTAATACCAAATTTTGATCTGCTCCACCGCCGCGAACATTAAACCCTGATGAACCTTCACCGGCATTGGTTATCCCCGGTAGCTTTATAAGACTTCTTATCACATCAGCTTCACCTAAAACTACTGGAACTCTATTTATGGTTTTAGCAGTTAATCGATTCACACTCATCTGTGGATCTTTAATATTAAGTCTTTCAATGTCCTCTTTTAATACTACTTCTTCTAATGACTCAGCTTTGGGTTGAAGCAATATGGTCAATTCTTTATTTGAAGTTAATGATATTTCTTTTTTGTAAACTTTATAGCCTAAATAATTTACATTAATTGTATAATCACCAGGCTTAAGTTTGGTTTTGAATAAACCATTTTCATTGCTTTTTATAGCCTTGTTAATGGGGGTAATAAAGAGATATGCATCTTTTATAGGTGTATTATTGGTCTCATTTACAACTTTTCCTGATAATTTTATTTGTGTATAGCTATCATAACTTATGATAACCAAAAGTAGGAATAAGAAATTTTTCAATAATTTTTTTGAGCAAAAATAATTTAACAAATGAATTTAATATAAATTTATGCTTTAATAATTCCTTAAAATTTTTTAATCAAAAGCTGCTTTGCAAAATGCAAAGCAGCTTTTGATACTTATTGTATTTTTTGAATAATTGTTATAAACTCATCAAGAGCTATACAAAAAAATCAAAATCTATGCTTACACGAGTCCTGACTTAAGCTAAGTCAAAGAGCTGAGGCTGATTACTTGACTTCTTCAAAGTCTACATCTTCAACGTCATCGTTGCTTTTACCGCTATCAGAAGACTGGTTTTGTGATGCATCTTGCTGGCTACCACCTTGTTGTTGATCAGCTTGAGCTTTATACATTTCTTCAGAAACAGCTTTCCATGCTTCATTTAATTTATCTAAAGCAGGCTGAACTTTATCTAAGTCTTCAGACTTATGAGCTTCTTTTAACTCTTCTAAAGCATCTTCAACTGGCTTTTTCTTGTCATCACTTAGCTTATCACCATGCTCTTTTAACTGACTTTCTGTTTGGAAAATCATAGCATCAGCTTCATTAAGTTTGTCAACTTTCTCTTTTTGTTTTTTATCCGCATCTGCATTAGCTTCCGCATCTTTCTTCATTTTTTCTATTTCTTCTTCGGTTAATCCGGAAGATGCTTCTATTCGGATATCTTGAGATTTACCGGTATCTTTATCAGTTGCACTAACTTTGATAATACCATTAGCATCAATATCAAATTTTACTTCAATTTGCGGTTTACCTCTTGGCGCAGGTGGAATTCCGTCTAAGTGAAATTTACCTATTGTTTTGTTGTCTTTCGCCATAGGTCTTTCACCCTGAAGAACATGAATTTCAACACTTGGTTGGTTATCTTGGGCTGTTGAGAAAATTTGTGATTTATTCGTTGGTATTGTTGTGTTAGCTTCAATTAATTTAGTATTAACACCACCCATAGTTTCAATACCTAAAGAAAGTGGAGTTACGTCTAAAAGAAGCACATCTTTAACGTCACCGGTAAGAACACCACCTTGAATACCTGCACCTATGGCAACTACTTCATCTGGATTTACTCCTTTGCTTGGTTCTTTACCAAAGAATTCTTTTACTGCTTTCTGTACAGCTGGTATTCTTGTAGAACCACCTACTAAAATCACTTGGTCAATATCGCTTGCTGATAAATCAGCATCTTTAAGTGCTTTTTTACAAGGTTCTATGGTTCTTTTAACTAATGAATCAATCAACTGCTCAAATTTGCTTTTGCTTAATGATTTTACCAAGTGTTTTGGTCCACTTTGAGTAGCAGTGATATAAGGTAGATTAATTTCAGTTGATGAAGCAGAAGATAATTCAATTTTAGCTTTTTCAGCAGCTTCTTTTAAACGCTGAAGGGCCATTTTATCTTGCTTAAGATCAATATCTTCATCTTTTTTAAATTCTTCAGCTAACCAATCAATTAAAGCTTGGTCAACATCATCTCCACCTAAGTGAGTGTCGCCATCTGTTGATAATACTTCAAAAACACCGTCACCTAATTCAAGAATAGAAACGTCATGTGTACCACCACCAAAGTCAAATACAACAATTTTTTGATCAGTATCTTTTTTATCTAATCCATAAGCTAATGAAGCAGCCGTTGGTTCATTAATAATTCTTTTTACTTCTAAACCAGCAATTTCACCGGCTTCTTTTGTTGCTTGTCTTTGTGAATCATTAAAATAAGCCGGAACAGTAATTACCGCTTCAGTAACTTCCTGACCTGTGTAATCTTCTGCTGTTTTCTTCATTTTTTGAAGAATCATGGCAGATAACTCTTGTGGTGTATATTTTCTACCATCAATATCAACTCGAGCGGTATCATTGTCTCCTTTAATAACTTTATATGATACGCGATCAGCCTCTTTAGATGATTCAGAATATTTATTACCCATAAAGCGCTTAATAGAGCTTATGGTCTTTTCTGGATTAGTTACTGCTTGACGCTTTGCAGGATCACCTACTTTAATTTCACCATCTTCAACAAATGCTATTACTGATGGTGTTGTTCTTTTTCCTTCAGAATTAGGTATAACAGTTGGCTCGTTACCTTCCATTACAGAAACGCAAGAGTTGGTTGTACCTAAATCAATTCCTATTATTTTACCCATAATTATTTATTTTCAATTTTCTTATTAGGTTCAATCTTTATGCCAGTACACATACTATGACAAGCTGTCAGTATTTCTTTTTTTTAATTGGTGAGTTAATTGTAATTTTACGAGTTTAAAATGATAAAATGACTAATCCGATTATACCTAAATTAAAGTATAGATCTGCCGGAAATTTTTTTCTTATTGCAGGACCTTGTGCTATTGAAGGGGAAGAAATGGCATTTGATATTGCTCAAAAACTTGTTGAAATAGCAGATAGCTTAAAAATGCCATTAATATTCAAAGGTTCTTACAGAAAAGCAAATAGAAGTAGAATAGACAGTTTTACTGGCATAGGTGATATAGAAGCTCTTGAAATTTTACAACGAATAGGAAATCAATTTGACATTCCGGTTATTACAGATATACATGAAACTAAAGAAGCAGCAATGGCTGCCAAGTATGTTGATGTACTTCAAATTCCGGCTTTTTTAGTTAGACAAACTAATCTAGTTGTTGCTGCTGCTAAAACCGGAAAATGGGTCAACTTAAAAAAAGGGCAATTTATGAGTCCCGAAAGTATGCAATATGCCGTGCAAAAAGTTAAAGACAGCGGTTCTGATAATGTTTTGATCACTGATAGGGGAAGCATGTTTGGGTATCAGGATTTGGTTGTTGATTTTAGAGGTATCCCAACATTACAAAAATATGCACCTAGTGTGTTAGATATAACTCATTCACTTCAGCAACCTAATCAAACCAGTGGTGTCACCGGAGGTAAACCTGAGATGATTGAAAATATTGCCCGTGCAGCAGTGGCTAACGGGATAGATGGGTTGTTTATTGAAACCCATCATAATCCGTCTCAGGCTAAAAGTGATGGTGCTAATATGTTAGAATTATCTAAACTGAAGCCTATGCTTAAAAAATTAATA
>Ga0102930_1000198_pt1 | contig 19962 bp, 15 predicted proteins | sample SalPon1_B_H2O_MG_FD_84514 | JGI IMG/M metagenome (GOLD analysis project Ga0102930, IMG submission 84514) | Salt pond water microbial communities from South San Francisco under conditions of wetland restoration - Salt Pond MetaG R1_B_H2O_MG | ecosystem: Environmental > Aquatic > Non-marine Saline... | reverse complement strand
GGTCGTCGACCGACTGCCATTCGTCGAGGGTCTCGGTGAACTCCGTATCGAAGCTCGGCGGCGCGCGATGCTGGATCCGTTTGAGCAGCGCCGAGTGGGTTCCCGATCCGGTCGAATACCGGACCAACCAGAGGTCGACGTGGCTTCCCGAGCCGCGGGATTTGACCGGCTCGAACGCATCGCGTTTGGCGTCGACCGCCGGTGGGGTCGGCGGCGGCTCCTCAGGTGGGCGGCTCCGCTGTTCGCGTTCTGGAGGCTCCTCGGCCGGTTCGGGATCGTCGTCGACCAGGCCGAGGCCGTTGTACTCGGAGGGTTCGCCGGTGCGTTTCGTGACCGATCCCGAGAACTCGCGGCCACGAACCGCCGCGATGAGCTGTTTGTAACTGGTGTCGTCGCCGAGGTCGAGGTCCTCGATGGCGTCCCGGACGAGTTCCGGGAACTCGGCTGAGACGTAGCTCAGTGCTCGGAGAATGTCGTTGTGGTTCCGTGTGGGTTCGCTTTCGAGCAGCGAGGCGAGTGCGCGAACCGAGCCCGAGACGGCCTCAGGGTTGGCCGACACGACAAGACCGAGGGCCCACGACGCCGAAAGCCGCACCGTATCGTCGCGGTTCTCGAGGAGATGGAGAACGCGTTTGATTTCCGAAGAATTGAACGTTTCGGGTTCGGTGACTGCAGCGGTTAAAAACGTCTCCGCACTGTGCTGTTCACTCCCCGATGCATTCATCATTTTATCTAAATAGTTTTCTACCATATAGTTTCTCTGAATATGTGGTCGAGGAAACAGTCGTGACCGTAGCGAGGCGGTCAGAGATTGCTCATCGCCGGCAGTAGTTCCGACCTGTATCTCCTGTTTCCGGGTGGTAAAACAGCCATAACTAGGGAGTAGCCACTGATTACCGCAGAGGGTTTACTTGCCTCGGGAGCTAATAACATATGTGAAAAAAACCGAACTCGTTCATTTGCATGCACTCTTAGTGCTGTGCTCCGAGCGGGTCGTCGACCGGGAGATCGTCGACCGGTCGTACTTCGAGCCGTACGCCGAACTTGGGGTGACGCCGGTATCGTTTCGCGCGCGGCGGGACCACCACGAGGCAGCAGTGCTCCTGCTCGCCTCACTGCTTGCGGCGGCGGTGAGCGACGAGTACGAGCCACCGGCGGATGTCGAGGCTGTTCGGACCGACTCCGACTCCACGTCGACGCGGGCTCCTGACTGTTAGCCCCACGTCCACGTCGCATCGAGAACGAACCGATAGATGCCACTGACAAGGATGGCAACCCCGTTGCCCACCAGAACGATGACAACCCCATCGCTCGCCAAGTACGGAACCAAGAGCCACTCGACGAGCGCATAGAGGATTCCGAGCTGGATGGGGACCGCCGAACCACGAATGAGATTCGTTTTGAACAGACCGACCAGATACGCGACCCTCCCGGTGTTTCGGGAGCGATTGAAGGTCCAGGCGTTGTTGAGAACATACGAGAGGATAATCGTCAGCTCGATGGCGATCAGCGCCCCCAGCAGGTAGTTCAGGCCGCCCCAATCGACAAACAGCCACAACAGGAGCTGTTGGACGCCAGCTGTGAGCGCACCCACGATAACGAACCGGCGTAGCAGTTGGGTGAGGGGGCCGTGAGTAAGGTTTCGAAGAAACGATCTGAGCATTTATTTGTAGCCGAGGGCTTCGAGGCGTGCGTTGAGATCCTCGTCGACGGTCTCGGCGGTCGACTCGTCGTCGTCCTCGTCGGTCAGTATTGTTGCCACGTGGGCTTCGACGCGCTCGCCGAACCGATCGATTATTTCGGCTTGCTCGGCGGTCGGATCATCCGAGAGGTCGGTTTGCTGGGTCGGATCCGACGGCCGGTGGTAGAGCTCCTGCTCGTCGGCGTCGATGTGCTCGATGTAGATCCAGTCGCGATCCCGGACACTCACCAGTAGCTCGCCGTCCGACAACGACCGCGGGATCGGCTGTGAGGTGACCTCCTCGCCGCGGACGGTCACCGAGACGACCGGCTTGTCGGCGGGCTGTGCGTTGCTCGACACCGTGGGCGCCAGCGAGTCACCCACCCAGTCGGGATGGGGGTCGACGCCGAGCAGGTCGGCAACGGTCGCCGGAATCGACGCGAGGCTGACCTGTGGATCGACACAGCGCGGCGGCTCGCCGGGGACGTCGACAATGAGCGGGACCCGAATCAGCTCGTCGTACAGTTTGGGGTAGTGGGCAAGGTGGCCGTGTTCCTGGAACTCCTCGCCGTGATCGCCAGCGAGGATGATCGCTGTATCTTCGGCCAGTCCATTGGCTTCGAGCGCCTCTCGAAGGCGACCGATGCTGGCGTCGACCTGCCGGACGGCCGCCTGATACAGGGTTCGAAGCTCGTTGAGCGTGCGCTCGTCGACGTCCCAGCCGAGCCCGGTTCGTAGATGGGCATGCAACATGCGGTGGGTGCCGAAGAAGTTCGATGAGACCTCCCGGATGTACCGCGGGGCCGGGACGTAGGGGGTGTGGGCGTCCATGTAGTGCACCCAGAGGAAAAACGGCGAATCGGCCGTCTCGAGGAACGACATGGCGGCGTGCTCGACATCAAACATTCGAGAGGTGTCGAGAAACGGTCTGTCGTCGGTGCTGCGCCGGAGCCACGAGCCGGCCCGCCGGAGCGGTGAGGTGGCCAACTGCACCCACGCCTCGACGGTTGGATGGGTCGCCAGATACTTGCTGTAGACGCTCGATCCGACACTCGCCACGAAGGGTTCGAACGCGTCGAACCCGGCGTCGTATCCCCAGTGAGAAGTCAGAAAGCCGTTGGCCGCGTTGAACCCTGCCGTCGAGATACCGGCCTCGGAGAGCACCGACGCGAGCGCCCGCTCGGCGGTGATCCCGATCCGGTTCGTGTCCGCAAACACATGCCGCGAGGAAAGCATCGCTGGAAACGAAAACGGCGTCCAGTTGCCGGTCGCAAACGCCCGCTCAAAGACGGCCCCCTCCTCGGCGAGCGAATCTATGACCGGGGTGTGTCGACGCTCGTCGTCCGCGCCGACTGCATCCGCCCGGAGCGAGTCAACCGTCAGAAGAACGACATTTGAAACGGCTCCAGAACCATCCATAATTTTCAGTGAGTACCAGTATCTGAGATATAGCTGCGCTTGATATTTTCGGTTGCTCGCTTAGATCACCTGACTGCGGTTTTATCACTGAAACAGGGGTTCGCCGCTACTGGAGCTCGTCGACCAGCCTGCGGAGCGTTGCGAGGTCGTACTGGCCAGGGGCGGTCGCCCCTTCGGGGTCGACCGGCGCGTAGCCGATCTTCGAGCCGTAGAGTGGCGCGACTGCTCGCGTGTGTTGGCCCGCCGCACCCATCGCCATCGTGGCGACGGTCCGACCAGCCTCAACGACCCGGTGGGTCGCCGACAGTACCGCGAGGGCGTCGCTGCGGTCGACTGCGGTGACCGCGAGTTTGCCGACATCACCCTCGTCGCTGGCCGTTTTTAAAAGATCGACCAGCCCGTCGACCGAAGGCGTCGACTCGAAGTCGTGGACCGAAGCGATGACTGCGATCCCCGCCCCACGGGCGGTCTCCCGCAGCTCGTGGGCACGATCGGTGTCGGCGGCCGCAACGCTTCCGTCGAGTGCACCACATTCGAGGTCGACCGCCGCGACCGCCTCGTGGTCGAGTGCGGATTCGAGCGTGTCGAGCCGCCGGGTTTCGTTGTCGGCCTCCCCGCCCTCCCACGCGGCGCGGTTGGTGACGATCAGCGGCAACTCGCCGTCGTAAGCCGCCAGCTGATCCAGGGGATCGGTGGCGAGATCCAGCCGGAACTCGACGGCATCCGCGTCCTCGCGGGCCGCGGGCTCCGCTGCGAGGTCGTCGGTCGCCGCCGCGAGCACGAACGAGTCGAAATCGAGTGTCGACATACCTCGCTGTTCTCGGCGATCCGCAAAACACCACCGTTAGGCGGTGGCTACTTATACAGTCGTGTCGATGGTCAGCTACGTTCTTCGAGAATCCGGTCGACGATCCGGCCCGTCGACAGTAGCTCGTCGGGATGGTCCTCACGAGGGGTTGCCCGCTCGACTCGGCAGTCGATTCCCCGCTCGCCGAGGGCCGCTCGAATCCCCTCAGCGTCGTGGTGTTGGTCGTAGCCCAGCACGATCACGTCAGGTTCGATCTCCTCGATAGGGACGAAGATGTCGTCGGGGTCGCCGAGTCGGGCGTGGTCGACGACCTCGAGGGCCCGGACCATCTCGACGCGCTGGCGGTCCGAGAGGATCGGCGGGGCTTTGTGGGTGACGTTGTCCTTCCGGGCGACGATCACGTGGAGTTCATCCGCGTAGCTGGCGGCGTCCTGTAGGTAGTGGACGTGGCCCGGATGCAGGATATCGAAGGTGCCCTGGGCGACCCCGCGTGTCGACCTGCTCATAGTTCCTCGTCGATGTCTTCTTGGGTGAAATCAAAGAACTGCTCTTCGGGCAGCGGTACGTCGAGCACATCCAGCGACCGAGACTCGCCGCTGCTGTCGAAGACCCGCCAGTCGCCCCACCCGTAGGGCGCGCCGATAATGATGTGGACATCGCCTTTGTGGAAGGTGGCGAGGTCGGCGTCGCTCGGCCGAAGGACGCCGTTTGGGTGGGAGTGAACCGAGCCGACCGCCTTGATGTCGTTGGGCACCATGTTGGTCTGGACGGTCGCACTGGTCGGGTCGGATTTCGTCCCGGGGATGACAAGCACGTCGGTGATGATCTGGCCCTTCCTGTCGAGGCCGAGTTTGCGGGCGTCTTCAGCCCGGAGAAAACCCATATACTCGTTGGGGTGAGTCTCCTCGGAGGCTTCGAGCGCGAACTCCATCGTGTCGCGGGCGATGCCGAGAATCTCACTCGATCTGAAGAGCCGCATTGGCTGATTTCGGTTCGGCGTCCATCTAAATATTCCGAACTGTCGACTCCCTGCTGGGCGGCGCGAGATAACAAGCTTAACACGTCGGTCGCCCAAACGAGGGGTATGACCGACGATACCGCCGGGGAGTCCGGCGAGCGGGACGATTCGCGTCCCGTCGTTTACGATCTCGCGCCCGACTGCACGCTCGCAGACATCGAAGTCGGTGCGAACTATCACGCCGTCGTCAACGGTGTTGTTGCCTACGGCGTTTTCGTTGACATCTCCGACTCCGTTTCCGGCCTCGTTCACGAATCGAATCTCGACCGCGACTACAGCGTCGGCGATCGCCTGATCGTCGAACTCGAAGAGCGGAAAGAAAACGGCGACATCGCCTTCGACATCCCCGACATCGAGGACTACCGCACCGATGTCGTCGACCACGAGCCCGACATCACACCCATTGCCGACCTCGAAACGGGGAGCGAAGCCACCATCGAGGGCTCGATCGTCCAGATCAAACAGACCGGCGGCCCGACGATCTTCCATATCAACGACGGCACCGGGATCGTCAGTGCCGCGGCCTTCGAGGCTGCGGGCGTCCGGGCCTACCCCGACGCCGAGATCGACGATATGGTGCGGGTCAGCGGCAGCGTCGAAACCCACCAGGACGTCCAGCAGATCGAGGCCGACTCGCTTGCGGTCCTGGACGGCGAGACCGAAGCCGAGGCCCACGAAGCCCTCCAATCGGCGCTCGACGACCGAGCCGCAGCCGCCGACATCGAACCGCTGATCGAGTGGCCAGCCTTCGAGCCCGTCTTCGAGGAGCTGAAGGGCGTCGCCAAACTGCTCCGCGAAACCGTCTTGGAGGGTCGACCCATTCGCGTCCGTCACCACGCCGACGGCGACGGGATGTGTGCCGCGGCCCCGGTCCAGTTGGCGCTCGAAAACCTGATCGCCGAGGTCCACGGCGATCCCGAAGCCCCGCGACACCTATTTAAACGGCTGCCGAGCAAGGCCCCCTACTACGAGATGGAAGACGTCACTCGGGACCTGAACTTCGCCCTCGAAGGTCAGGAGCGACACGGCCAGAAACTGCCGTTCCTCCTCATGTTGGACAACGGCTCTACCGAGGAGGACGTCCCCGCCTACCAGAACCTGACCCACTACGACATCCCGATCGCGGTTATCGACCACCACCACCCCGACCCCGAGGCGGTCGAACCGCTGCTCGATGCCCACGTCAATCCCTATCTCTACGACGAGGACTACCGGATTACGACGGGGATGATGTGTGTCGAACTCGCCCGGCTGATCGACCCCTCGATCACTGAGGATCTCGAACACGTCCCGGCGGTCGCTGGGCTGTCGGACCGCTCGAAAGCCGACGCGATGGCCGACTACGTCGACCTCGCCGACGCGGCGGGCTACGACCGCAGCCATCTCGAAGACATCGGCGAGGCACTCGACTACGCCGCTCACTGGCTCCGCTACAGCGAGGGTAAGACGCTCGTTACCGACGTGCTAGATGTCGGCTGTGACGACCCCGAGCGCCACGCCGAACTCATCGAGTTCCTCTCGGAGCGGGCCGAACGCGACATCGACCGCCAGCTCGAGGCGGTCGAGCCCCACGTCGAACACGAGCGGCTCGACTCGGCGGCCCACCTCTACCGGGTCGACCTCGATAACTTCGCCCACCGGTTTACCTACCCCGCGCCCGGCAAGACGACGGGCAACCTCCACGACCGAAAGGTCAAAGAGACGGGCGAGCCCGTCATCACCATCGGCTACGGCCCGGATTTCGCCGTGCTGCGCTCCGACGGGGTTCGGCTCGATATCCCACGAATGGTCACCGAACTCAACGAGGAGCTTCCGGGTGCCGGTGTCTCCGGCGGCGGTCACCTCGTCGTCGGCTCGATCAAGTTCGTCAAGGGTCGACGCGAATCGGTGATTGACCTACTGGTCGAAAAGATGGCCGAAGCCGACCTCGACGAGTCGCTGTCGACGGCCGCACCGCTCGAATAGTCACTGCGGCCGACTGTTGTCTGCGAATTCGAGTCGACGTTTCAGTGCCAACACGGTCCCACCAGCAGTGCCGATAGCGACGACTAGCACACCGACCGGCAGTTCTCGGGTCCCGTCGCTCGACCAGTCGCCGTCGAAGACCTCGGCGTAGTAGTCGGCGACCGCCTCGTCCTCGATGGCGAGCGCTACTTCGCGGTTGTTCCGCAGCGAGTTGTCGTTCCAGTTCAAGCTGCCGACGACCGCCGTGTCGTCGGCGACGATCCCCTTGGCGTGAATCTTGCCGAACCGACCGGTGCCCTCGGCAAGCCGGATTTCGAGATTCTCGGACCCCTCGGTTCGCTCGCCGAGCCGCCCAGCCAACGCGTCGTTTTCCTCCTCGTTGTACCACTGGCTTCCCAACAGGATCCGGACGTCGACACCACGATCAGCAGCCCGCAGAGCCGCCCGAAGGAGCGGGAAGTCGGCGCTGCCGATCGACGGCTGGACGATCAACAGCCGGTCGTCAGTCTCGTTTATAAGGCGGCTCAGTTCCGCGTCGGCGTTGTCGGGCGCTGTGAGCACCGTTACCGAGTCAGCCGTGGCCGTCAACGGGGGGTGACTCTGTGAGTACGACCCTGTTGAAGCCCCTTTGTCAGTAGTCTCGGCAGTCGACCGGAACTCGGGCCATCGGACGGTATCGTTCCACGTCGCGTCGTGGTTGAATACTGCCGCGAGGTCGTCGGCCGTCTCGCCATCCTCGACGGTCACGCCCCAGCCGCGGTTCTCGCGGCCGCCGGTCCCCGAGGGTTTCCAGTTTTCGGTCAGAACGACTGCGCGGTCGTCCGCCACGGCGTACTTGGCGTGGTGGTAGCGGAACCGCGCCCGCTGGCCGGTCATGGCGCGCACCTCGATGCCCGCTTCGGAGAGGTCATCGAGCCGGTCGGCCTGCGTGGTCGACATCCCGCCGACCGGTCCTCCCTCGACGAGCACGCGCACCTCGGCACCGCGGTCGTGGGCAGCGATCAGTTCCTCGACCACCCGCTCGGAGGTCAGCGTGTAGGCCGCCAGATAGAGCCGCCGGTCGGCATCCTTGATGACCTCGACTGGGACCGCAGGAGAGTCGGGCAAGGCGAAGGCTTTGACTGGCGTCGACTGGGTTGTCGCTGGCTCCCGCGGTCGGAAGCCATTGGGTTGCCAGTGTGGATCACGGTCGCGATGCCACCGCTGGCTTTCGGGAGCGTCTCCGTAGGAGACGGTGTCGACCACCCTGCCGTCCCGCCGGAGTTCGAGCCTCTCGCCGCTGACGGCCAGTTGAAACGAACCTCCGGCCTCGATAGCAGTAACGTTCGTATGGGTGGCCGTCTTCGCGGGGTGGCGCGTGATGGCGAACTCGCCGGTCCGATCGGGGAGTCGGGCGGCTCCCTCGCCGTCGGTCACCGTCCAGTTGCCTGCCGCATCGAGGTCGACCCTCACGTACTCGCCGCGGTTCTGCGGCGTTGTCGGGTTGGGATACAGTTCGACGATCCGACCGTCGGCTCCTGCAGTGGCGGTGTGTGTCGACTCGCCAGCGCTATGGGCGACGACGACCGCGCTGCCAGCGACGAGCGCGCTGCTGGCGACCGCGAGCACCAACAGGAGCGTGAGTAGTCGACTGGAGGACGACAGACGGGCCACGCTCCGGGTGGTCCCGTGTTCGTATAAAAATCTCCGGTGGGATGGGCAGCCAGCGCGGTCGACGGTGTACTTATGCGGTTGTCGCCCGAAACGCCGGTATGGTTGAGTTGGTGTTTGCCGTCGCTGTCGGACTCCTAATTGCCGGTATCGCTGGCAGCGTGCTCCCGCTGATTCCGGCCGGGCTGGTTTCGCTGGCTGGCGTCTGGACCTACGTCCTTTTCGGAGCCGAGCCGGTCGGGGTGCTGGTGGTCGTGAGCCTGACGCTGGCAGGGCTGGCTACCGTTGTCCTCGAACACTTCGCTGGCCCGCTCGCCGCCCGCGCCAGCGGCGCCTCGACCGAGGTGACCGTCGCCTCGGCGGTCGGCGGCCTGCTGATGCTGTTCGTCCTCGGGCCGATCGGGATCATCGTCGGCGTCGTCGGTACAGTCTTCCTGCTCGAACTGAAAAACGGGACCGACACCGAGCGGGCTGCAAAGCGGTCGCTGTACACGGCCGTCGGCGTGCTCGCGTCGTCGGTCGCCCAGCTCCTGCTCACGCTGTCGATGCTCGCCGTCTTCGTTCTGTCAGTGACGGTCTTCTGAGACCCTCTGTTTGTCTTTCCTTACAAACTAACGCGTCCGGCGGGACCAGATTGCAGTTCTCGGAGCCGGTGTCGGGGCCGCTGTTTCCACCGACCACAGAGCTCGAACCCGGCACGGCGTGGTCGGTGTTGATCTGATCGGCTTCGGGCAAGTACACGAATATTCCCAAGGAATATGTTATCTTAGTTATTGGGACCAGTATGAAACGACGGACGTACGTCGGAGTGGTTGGTATGGCGGCGCTTTCGGGCTGTTCGGCGCTCTCAGGGAACAACCCGACCGACGATGTCGGCGAAAGCTACACCACCGAAGAGGAGCTTGAACTCACCGTCGACCAACTCGAAACACAGCCAGGTGGGTCGATCACGCTCGGCAACGGGTCGGAGATCAACACTGCGAGCAGTGCGGTCACGTTCGTCATCCCGCATCTCGTCGCGACGAACACCACGGAGTCGACGCTTTCGGTGCCGGATGTCAACAGCTTCGATTTACAGTCCGGCGGACAGCGACAGGATCCCTATCGGGTCGACTACAGGGAGATACTGGATGAGCTCCAGTCGTCGATCAGCGAGCCGGTTTCGGGGCCGCTGTTTCCATCAACTCCCGAGATCGGTCCCGAGGAAGAAGCCGAGGGCTGGCTCGTGTTTACAGTCCCGGAGGCCGGGGAGACAGTGAGTCTCGAACTGCGTCTCAACGGTGATGTCCAATACAACTGGTCGCTGTTAGTCTGAGCAACGCGATCAGCGACAGATCGCTGGAGGTCAGTAGAACTCGCGGACGAGGTCCATCGCGTCGTCGGGCGCGCTATCGGGGATTTCGGCCATGTTTTCGGTGACGCCGTGGGCCTGCTCGTAGGAGGGTGCGCCCTCGTTCTGGTAGAGGACGCCCTGATACTCCTTGTCCATATCGAGGATGAGATCCTTGGCGGCGTTGTAGTCGGTGCGGTCGTGGTCGGTGTCGTCGACATCGACCAGCGAATCCCGGAAGTAGTCGTAGGTGTCGACGTCGTTGAACGTCACACAGGGCGAAAAGACGTTGACGAAGCCGAAGCCGTCGTGTTCGACCGCCTCTTGGACGATTTCGGCGTGGCGCATCGCATCCGACGAAAAGGACTGGGCGATGAACGTGGCTCCTGCAGAGAGTGCCAGCGCCAGTGGGTTCACTGGCGGCTGTTTCGGCCCTTCAGGCGTTGTCGACGTTTCGAAGTCCTCCCGTGAGGTCGGCGAGGCCTGCCCCTTGGTGAGGCCGTAAATGCGGTTGTCCATCACGACGTAGCTCATGTCGACGTTGCGCCGGACGGCGTGGATGAAGTGGCCCACACCGATCGAGTAGCCGTCGCCGTCGCCGCCTGCGACCATCACTTCGAGATCCGGGTTGGCGAGCTTGACGCCTGTGCCGACCGGCAACGCTCGGCCGTGGACCCCATGCAGCGCGTAGCTGTGCATATAGGTCCCGATCTTGCCGGAGCAGCCGATGCCCGCCACGACGAAGGTGTTGTCGGGGTCGTTGCCGGTGTTGGCGAGGGCTTTCATCATGCCGTTCATCGTCCCGAAGTCGCCGCAGCCGGGACACCACGTCGGTTGTTTGTCGGATTTGAAATCCGTGAATCGAACGTCTGAGCTCATTGGGTTACCTCCACTTCGCCGAGCGCAGCCTTGATTTCGGCGGCTAACTCGTCTGCTTTGTACCGCACGCCGTTGTACTTGTTAATCCGTTCCACGCGGGCCAAGGCGTCGTGTTCCAGTAGATCCGCGAACTGACCGGTGTTGTTACACTCGACGACGAGTACGTCGTCGGCGCTGTTGATTTCGTCGCTCAGGTCTGGTCGCGGGAAGATGTAGGGCACCGAAATGAAGTGGACGCTGATGTCTTCCTCGTTCAGGAGGTCGATGGCTTCGACCATCGCGCCCTCGTTGGAGCCCCACGAGACGACCAGATTGTCGCTGTCGGGATCGCCGAACTCGCGCGGACTCCAACTTTCCTGCTCTTGGGCCGTTTCGACCTTCCGGTTCCGTTTGTCGACCTGCTCGACGCGCATGTCAGTATCCTCGGTCCGCCGCCCCAACTCGTCGTGTTCGAGGCCCGTGGTCATGTGGGCACCCTCGGTGGTCCCGGGGAACGCCCGCGGACTCACGCCGTCGTCAGTGAGCGCGTGGGGTTTGAACTGGCCTTTTTCGTTTTGCCACTCCTCGATCGTCTCCTCGTCGACGACCTTCCCGCGGTCGATCTCGACTTCGTCCATGTCGAACGCGTCGGGCGGGAACGTCTGTTCGGTGACCGCCAGCGAGAGATCGGCCGTGAGGTAGACGGGGATCTGGTACTTTTCGGCGAGGTTGAACGCCTCGACGGTTTTCCAGAAACACTCGTCGATAGTCGTTGGTGCGAGAACGAAGCGCGGAATCTCGCCGTGACCACCGTACAGCATCTGGTTGATGTCGCCCTGCTCCTGTTTGGTTGGCATTCCAGTAGAGGGACCCGAGCGCATCACGTTACAGATGACAAGCGGCGTCTCGCTGGTGGCGACCAGACCGAACGTTTCCGTCATGAGGTCGATCCCCGGTCCGGAGGTTGCGGTCATTGCGCGAGCGCCTGCCCGCGCGCCGCCGAGTGCCATATTGATCGCTGAGAGCTCGTCTTCGGCCTGCACCACGTGGCCGCCGTACTGCTCGATCCGGCCCGTGAGGTACTCCATCACGTTGGTCGCTGGCGTGATCGGATAGCCAGCGTAGAACCGACAGCCCGCGGCGATCGCACCCATGCCGATTGCCTCGTCGCCGTTGATCAGGACGTAATCCTCGTCGGTGGTTTGGAGGCCGTAGTCGAAGGCGTGGTCGTACTCCTCGAGAACGTAGTCCCGACCCGCGCGGGCGGCTTCCTTGTTGTTGTCGACCAGTTTCTGCCCTTTCGAGCCGAACCGCTTCTGGAGAGCGCTATCGAGGTTCTCGATCGGGAAGTCGGCGACCGCACACGCCGCTCCGAGGGCGACAACGTTGCGCATGATCGCGCCGCCTGCCTCCTCGGCCAGCCGTTTGAGCGGCACGTCGAGGCCGATCACCTCGTCCGGGATGGTGGCGTTCTGCATCGTCGTCCGCTCGCCGTCGTAGATGATGACCGAGCTGTCGTGGAGCTCCGAGCGGTTCTCGTCGATCGTCCGTGGCGTCAACGCAATGAGGACGTCGAGTCTGTCGACGACACTCTGGACCCGGTCGACGGAGGTACGGATCTTGTAGGCCGTGTATCCGCCACGGATGCGTGAGGCGAAGTCCTTGGAGGTGAACACGTGCCGACCGGCCCGTGAGAGCGCCCGAGCGAAGATCTTCCCCGTCGAGTCGATGCCATCGCCAGCCTCTCCGCCGATGGCCCAGTTGAAGTCCGCAGGCATGGTATTATCTACCCTTTCTAATGGTAAATCAAAAGACTTCTGAAAACCACCCCGGTGACATTTCTGGGCATTGTCGAACAAGTATCGGACAACAATGCATACATATCAAATTTTACTTTGTATCATGCTGTATGTCGGCGGCCCCCATGGACACGGTGGAGAGAAGGACCCTTTAGCCCGCAGTGAGTACGGTTGGTATGGACGCCACAGTTACAGTCACTGAGACTGCGGACGTCGGTCCCGATACGGTCTCGATCGCCTTCGAGACCCCTGAGGGGTTCGATGCCCAGCCCGGCCAGTTTGTCAAGCTCAGCGCTGAGGTCGACGGCGAGAGCTACGCCCGTTTTTATACGATTTCCTCGCCGGATATGGTCGCGGAGTTCGAGATCACCATCGAGATCGACCCAACGGAGAGCGGCCCCTTCAGCGAGCATCTCGCCGGCCTCTCGACGGGCGACACCATCGAGATGAGCGGGCCGTTCGGCTCCGACTACTACGAGGGCGAGCCCCGTGTCATCGTCCTCGCCGGCGGACCGGGCATTGGCCCCGCGGTCGGGATCGGCGAGCGCGTCATCGACGACGGCGGCGAGCTGGCTATCATTTATACCGACAACGCGCCAGCACACGAAGACCGGCTCTCGAAACTCGATGCGGCCGGCGCGAGCGTGGCGATTACCGACGGCGCGATCACCGAGGCCGTCGACGCTGCGCTGACCGGCCACGAGGACGAACAGGTCTTCGTCTACGGCTTTGCCGACTTCGTCGACGAGGCGATCGAGGCGACCGAAGCCGCCGGTGGCGATCCCAACGCGGTAAAGGTCGAGAACTTCGGGTAGGAACCGCCTACTAGACAAAGAACCGAAGTAGAGACCGGCTACCACTCGGCGGCACTTTTACTGGTCGATCGACGACCCGCTTTCGGCGTCGGTGGCCTCGTTATCGGCTTCGGTCTCGGGGTCGACCGGTTGGGCACCGGTGATCGCGAAGCGACTCCCACTGTCGGCGCCGTCCTGTGCGGTGATCTCCCAGCCGTGTGCATCGACGATTTTGGCGACGATAGACAGCCCGAGTCCCGATTCGGACTCGTGGGTATCGCTATCCAACTGCGGCGGGCCGTCCTCGAAGCCATGGCCGTCGTCGGCGACGGCGAACCAGTCGTCGTAACACTCGACGGTGATCGTCAGCTCCGGGCCGCCGTGTTCGACGCTGTTGCGGAACAGGTTCTCGAAGACCTGCTGGAGCCGGGGGGCGTCGGCCTCGATGGTGAGTTCGCCCTCGATCTCGAGATCGGCGTCCCGGGAGTCGACCGACTCCCAGGCCCACTCGGCGACTGTCTCGACGTGCGTGGGACCAACCATATCGATGATTTCCCCCTTCCGTGCGAGCAACAGCATATCGTCGATCAGCGTCTGCATCCGGTCGTGGGCGCGTTCGACCGCCGCCAGCGTCTCGGTATTACCGGTGGTTTTGACCTGATCGATGTAGCCCTGGGCGACGCTCAACGGATTCCGCAGGTCGTGTGAGACGTAGCCGGTGAACTCCGAGAGGCGGTCGTTCTGTCGCTGAAGCTCGGCCTCGCGTTCGACCCGGACCATCGCCGCGCTCACGCTGGCCGCGAGAATCCGCAGCAGGTCGACTTCGAGATCCGAAAACTCCCGCTGTTCGAGCGTCGCCGTGACGAGGACGCCGTAGGACTGGACCGGTACGATGATCTCGGATTTGATGTCCGTATCAGTCGGATACCGGTCGGGTTCGGCCTGCACGTCGTCGACGACCACCACCGAGTTCATCGCATACGCCTTCCAGATGAGCCCCTCGCCACCCTCGAATCGGGGCTGGCTCTCGAAGTGGGCGTCGGCCTTTTGGGTCTGGGTCACCGGCAACAGCGCCTCGGCCTCGTCGTCGTGCTCCCAGAGTGCAGTCAGCGGGAGTTCGAGGATCTCGGCGGCCGCCTCCATGGCGAGTTCGGCGACTGCCCCGTCGTCGTCGGCGGTCAGGAACTCCTGGGTCGTCTCCTGGAGCTCCCGGAGCTTCGACTCCGTAGAGCGGCGTTCGAGCTGGTAGCTCACCCACTTGGTCAAGACTTCGACGAAGGCGAGTTCGGTGTCGGTAAACGACTGCTCGCGTGGATCGTCGTCGGCGAACCACAGCGTGCCGTACAGCCGGCCGTCGATCCGAATGTTGCCGCCGAGATAGCAGTCGAGTTCGAACCGCTGGTAGGCCGGATCGTCGGCCCACCCCTCGGCCGGTGCGTCTTCGAGCCTAAACAGCGAGTCCTGCTGGATCGTCTTCCGACAGTAGCTCTCCGAAATCGGGGCCGTCGCCCCCGGCTGGAGCCGGTCGTGGTCGCCGTGGGCCGAGACGATCTGTCGACGGTCGTCCTCGATCGTCGACAACACGCCGTAGCGCAGGTCCAGCCGGTCACAGGTCAACTCCAAGACGCGATCGATCCGGTCGGCGAACGATAGTGTCGTGTCGGCCGACAGCTGGTAGAGCCGCCGCAGGGAGTCGACGTTCTCCCGAAGCTGGGTTTCGAGCCGTCGGCGCTCGGTGATGTCCTGAACCGAACCGATGATCTCGGTCACCTCGCCGGCGGTCCTCTTGGGCGAGCCATGAATCCGGACCCACTTGTGGTCGCCTTCGGGCGTCCGGAGTCGGGCTTCGAGGTCGGCTGGCTCGCCCGCCCGAAGCCCGTCGAAAGCCTCCCGAACCGCGTTGGACGGGTCCGGATGGTATTGGAGGATGTTCTCGATGGTCGGATCGAAGGAGTCGGGGAGTTCGTAGATCTCGTAGACCTGGTCGGTGACCTCGACCGCGTTGTCGTCGAGATCCCACGCCCAGCCGCCGATGGCCGCCAACTGCTCGGCCTGTCGGAACAGATCGTTCTGTCGCTCCATCCGGCGCTGTTCGGCCAACTGCTCAGTGATGTCCCGACCGATGCCGACGATGCCGACGATCTCGTCGGCCGAATTCCGGTAGGGATGGGCTAACACGTCAGTCGTGTAGGTCGGTGCGCCGTTGGGATGGTGGGTAAGCTGGATGCGAAACTGCTCGCGGTTCCCCTCGAGGAGTTCCCGCAGTCCCTGCTCGAATCGGCCGTACTCCGGGCCCTCGAAGAGCGTTTCGTTGAACACGCCGGCGAGGGGCTGGCCGATGAGATCACTCGCCGAAAGGCCGAGCCGCTCGATCAGTCTGTTGTTGACGTAGCTGATCCGGAGCTCGCTGTCGAGGACCCACGCCGAATCCTGCATCTGTTCGACGATCGCCTCGTGGAGCGCCGAGGTGTCGACCGCCTCCGCGCCGGCGGTTTTCGACATCGGCGTCTCGGTGTCGATCCGGGCTTCGAGTTTGTCCGCACTCTCGGCTCCGGCAGGCACATAGCCGTCGGCTGCGGTCACCAAGACGTTCCGCACTGCGGTCGGGTCGTCGGATCCGGCGACGATAAACGGGATCGAAAACGGCTCGGGGAGGCGGTCCAACACGGATTCGAGATCCTTGATGGTGCTCGACCGCCACCGGTAGACGACCGCGGCATACCGACTCGCCGTCGACTCATCGGTGAGTTCGTCGACCGAATCCGTATGGTCGACGTCGAACGTCGACCAGAGGGCGGTGTAGAACTCCGATTGGTAGGAGCCGACGACATCGCTCGCGGGGTCGTAGACGAGTATCGGCTCTTTGTCGGTCTGTATGTCGATCATCGCTACTCAGATCCGGCTTGTCATTCTGGTGATGAAGGTTTGCGTCTGAATAAAGCCATTGATACCCCTCCTCGAACGCCCGAGCGGTGGTTAGTGCGTGCATCGAGACTCCCGAAACGTGCCCTCGGTGACCTGTCAGCAGAGAGACTACAGTTTCGTCTTTTATATACTGACCTATCTCACAAGGCGACGATTGGCATAGGTTTATCATTGTCAATACAGACAGTTACGGCGTATGTCTGAGACAGATGTCGACCTGGAGGCCAGACTGGCCGAACAGGACTCGTTCGAACCCCCCGAATCGTTTGTCGAGCAGGCGAACGTCTCCGACCCCGGAATCTACGACGATTTCGGGAACAACTGGCCGGAGTGCTGGGAGGCTGCCGCGGATCTCCTAGAGTGGACGGACGACTACGACCAGGTCCTCGACGACAGCAACCCGCCCTTCTATCAGTGGTTCACCGACGGCGAACTCAACGCCTCGGCGAACTGTCTCGACCGTCACCTCAACAAGCGGGGCGACGAGGCCGCCATCGAGTGGGTCGGCGAGCCAACCGACGAGGAAAATCGCACCTACACCTACAACGACCTCCACCGCGAGGTAAACGAGTTCGCCGCCGCCCTGCGGGATCTCGGTGTCGAGGAAGACGACGTCGTAACGTTGTATATGCCGATGATCCCCGAGCTGCCGGTCGCCATGCTGGCGTGTGCCCGGATCGGCGCACCTCACTCGGTGGTCTTCGCCGGCTTTTCGGCCGATGCACTGGCCACCCGGATGAACGCCGCCGACTCCGAGTATCTCGTCACCTGTGACGGTTACTACCGCCGCGGCGACCCCCTCGACCACTTCGACAAGGCTACCACCGGCCTCGACGGCGTCGACCACGCGGTCGACACCGTGGTCGTCGAGCGCCTGCCGAGCGAGGACGCCATCGCCCACAACTGGCCCGAATCCACCCGCGGCTACGACGAACTCGTCGAGAACCATGCGGGCGAAACTGTCGAGCCGGTCGATCGGGACGCCGAAGACATGCTGTTCCTGATGTACACCTCGGGAACAACCGGCCAGCCAAAGGGTGTCAAACACACGACGGGTGGCTATCTCTCGTGGACGGCGTGGACCTCCCACGCAGTACTGGACATCAAGCCCGAAGACACCTACTTCTGTGCGGCCGATATCGGCTGGATTACCGGCCACTCGTATATCGTCTACGGCCCGCTCGCGCTCGGGACGACGACGATGATGTACGAGGGAACGCCCGACTACCCCGACCGCAACCGCCTCTGGGAGATCATCGAGGAGTACGAGGCCAATCAGCTCTACACTGCGCCAACCGCGATTCGAGCCTTCATGAAGTGGGGCGAACAGTACCCCGCCAACCACGATCTCTCCTCGCTGCGACTCCTCGGAACCGTGGGCGAGCCGATCAACCCGCGGGCGTGGAAATGGTACTACCAACACATCGGCGACGAGTCCTGCCCGGTCGTCGACACGTGGTGGCAGACCGAGACGGGCGGCATGATGTTGACGACCCTGCCAGGCGTCGGCGAGATGAAACCCGGCTCAGCCGGACGGCCGCTGCCGGGACTCAGTGCCGACGTCGTCGACATGAGCGGCAGTCCCGTCGGCGCGGGCAAGGCGGGCTACCTCGTGGTCAACAGGCCGTGGCCCGGCATGCTGCGGACCCTGTACAACAACGACGACCGCTTCATCAACGAGTACTGGCGCGAATACTCCAACGTCGACAGCGACGATTCGGCTGACTGGGTCTACTTCCCCGAGGACGGCGCGAAGATCGACGAGGACGGCTACATCACCGTACTGGGCCGTGTCGACGACGTACTCAACGTCTCGGGCCACCGCCTCGGGACGATGGAGATCGAATCCGCAATCGTCGGCGTCGAGGGTGTCGCCGAGGCCGCCGTGGTCGGCGGCGAACACGACATCAAAGGCGAGGCCGTCTACACCTACGTCATCACCGAAGACGGCTACGAGGAAAACGAGGAGCTCCGGGAGGCGATCATCGAGGGCGTCGAGGACGCCATCGGGCCGATCGCTCGGCCCGAAGCCGTGATCTTCACGCCCGAACTCCCCAAGACGCGGTCGGGGAAGATCATGCGCCGACTGCTCGAGAACATCGCCAACGCCGAGGAAATCGGCGATACGAGCACCCTTCGCAACCCGGATGTCGTCGAGGACATCCAGCAGAAAGTACAGAGCGACTAACTACTGTATAGCCGACGGCTACCCGACCCGTAGCCAACGACTACCCGATAGTATGCGGCTCCCTCCGGCCGCCCGCCGTTTCAACCACCCTACGAGGGTGGATGGCAAGGCCGAAACTATCACGATTAAACCATACAAAACGATGAACGAGACAGACCCTGACGAACGGTCCCCCGACCCCGCCGATCGACTCGAAGCCGATGGTGGGATGACCGATGTCCAGCGAGAACAGCAAGTCGACTACCTCGATGTCGAGATCAACCTCCTGAAGCCAGCAACTCCGTTTATGCGGGATCACCTCCGTGTTATCTGGATCGGGTTTGCGATCTGGACGCTCACCACCTTCGGCCCGATCACGTTGACGCGCATCGCGCCGGAGGTGATGACGTCGACGATGCCGGCGATCGGCTTCCCGTTGCACTACTTCTTGATCGCTATCGGCGGGCCGTCGTCGGCACTGATCCTCTCGGTGTGGTACGCACGCAAGCGGGACCAGATCGACGAGAAATACGGGATTACCCAACGTGTCGAAGAGCCTGAACAGTGGACGGAGACGACCGGCGAGGACGTGACGGCGACTGACGGAGGTGTCGACGAATGACCCTCGCTGTGACCGTGCTCCAACAGGAGCTACTCCCCGAAGGACTCAACATATCGTTCAAACTCCTGCCGGGGATTATCGTCGTGACGATGATGCTGTCGTTCCTCGGGGTCGGCTACTTTTACAAGGTCGCCGACACCGGCAACATGTGGGTTGCCGGCCGCTCGATAGGCAACGTCGAAAACGGGATGGCGATCGGTGCCAACTGGATGTCGGCGGCCTCGTATCTCGGCATGGCCGCGCTGATCGCGCTTTCCGGCGTCTACGGGCTGGCCTACGTCGTCGGCTGGACGACGGGCTACTTCATTTTGCTTATCTTTTTGGCCGCCCAGATGCGCCGGTTTGGCAAGTACACTGCCCCGGACTTCGTCGGTGACCGGTTCAACTCGGATACCGCTCGCGCGCTGGCGGCAGTGACGACGTTCCTCATCGGCTTCGTCTACGCCCTCGGGCAGGCCCGGGGGATGGGACTGGTCGGGATGTACATCCTCGGCGACATCACTACCATCCTGCCGATTCCGGGAGTGAGCGCCTATCAGGCGATGATGATCCTGTTCATGGTCGTCACTGTCGGCTATCTGGCGCTCTCTGGAATGTTGGGCGCAACCAAGAACATGGTCCTGCAGTTCGTCATCCTGATCGGCGCGTTCCTGATTGGACTGCTCGTCACCGGCTGGTCGGCCGGGTTTTCGACGGTGCTGCCACAGCTCGAGTACGGCGCACTCATAAGCGAACTCAGCGCGGAGTTCTCCGCGCCGTTCGCCGGTGGAAGTTACTACCTGTGGGTAGCGACCTGTTTCAGCCTCGTCTTCGGGACCTGTGGGCTGCCGCACGTCCTCGTTCGGTTTTATACGGTCCAAAACGAGCGGGTCGCCCGCTGGTCCTGTACCTGGGGGCTGTTTTTCATCTGTCTGCTCTACCTGAGT
>Ga0102930_1000197_pt1 | contig 19963 bp, 15 predicted proteins | sample SalPon1_B_H2O_MG_FD_84514 | JGI IMG/M metagenome (GOLD analysis project Ga0102930, IMG submission 84514) | Salt pond water microbial communities from South San Francisco under conditions of wetland restoration - Salt Pond MetaG R1_B_H2O_MG | ecosystem: Environmental > Aquatic > Non-marine Saline... | reverse complement strand
TTTGTGATCTGGCTGGGGCTCGAACCCAGGACCCTCTCCTTAAAAGGGAGATGCTCTACCAACTGAGCTACCAGATCATTTAGGTTTTTTTGTGTTAAAAGAACTTATGAAAAATTAAATACAATTTTAATTTTTCTATCATATTTAATGTAATAAAGAACAAATTTATAGATGTCTATTCCTCCTGTGTCAAATCTAACTCGAAAAAAACACCGCTCCTATGAACTTCATTTTGTGAAATAATAAAATTCCCTGTTTCTTAGTGACCCATCCATATCACTTTGTGATCTGGCTGGGGCTTCCCGATTTCTCGGGATAAACTTCTCACCCATCCATATCACTTTGTGATCTGGCTGGGGCTTCCCGATTTCTCGGGATAAACTTCTCACCCATCCATATCACTTTGTGATCTGGCTGGGGCTCGAACCCAGGACCCTCTCCTTAAAAGGGAGATGCTCTACCAACTGAGCTACCAGATCAAAATTTGGATTTGCAAATATAACATCTATATTTGAGTACACACACCTTAATTCTATATTTTATTAAATTTTTACATTAGTATCTGAATATAATTGAAAAAAATCCATATAAAAATTTTAAACTTCTATAATGAAATTAGCCTTACAAGACTTAAATTAATTTAATAAGTATAGATAGAGTGAGTAATTTTATTTGATATTGGTCATTTTCTGCTTTGATTTTTCATACATGGCAATTCCGGAAGCTACGGATACATTTAATGAGCTAGTTTTACCATATAATGGAATTCTCAGACTGTCATGACAGGAACTAAGGGCTTTTTTAGAAACACCCTTACCTTCATCTCCCATAACTAATGCAGATCGTTTAGAAAAGCTATAATCATAAATTTTCTGGGTAGCCTTTTCAGATATGGCTATTAACTGAAAATTTTCAGATTGAAGATACATTAATGCATCTGAAATATGTTTGACTTTACAAAGTGAAATATTAAAAATAGAGCCTGCAGAGGTTTTTACGGTAGTTTCATTGATCGTTGCCGTGTTATTCTCTGGAATGATTACCGCATCAAAATTCATACTTTCAGCACTTCTTATAATCGCACCAAGGTTTCTCACATCTGTAACGCCATCTAAAATTATATAGCTTATGACTTCTTTATTAAGGTCTTTTTCTATAAGATTTTCAATACTGATAAAATTCACAGGGGATAAATAGGCTATAATTCCCTGATGGTTTACTTCATCAAATTTTTTAAAACCCTCACTTGGCAAAAACTGAATTTTAATGTTTTTAGAAAAAGCTTGTGATTTTATATCATCTATCGCCCAGGTATTTTTGCCTTTTTGAAGTAATATTTTTTGTATGGGTTTATCTGATTGAACAGCTTCTAAAACCGGATGAATGCCAAATATTTTGTTGTCTTTGTACATGTATATTTATAAAAAAACATCCCGCTGGTGGCGGGATGTTATTAAACTTATGCTTTAATTCTACTTTTTAATTATTTTTTTAACCATTGAATTATTATTTCCATCAGTTAATTTAATTAAATAAACCCCTTTTGTAAAGTGTTGTATATTTATTTTATCTTGACCATCTTCTATACTACCAGTAGCAAGCTTACTTCCTTTTAAATCGTATATAGAATAATCTAAATTAGAAGTAATAGATGATTTAACATGAAGGATATCTGTGGTAGGATTAGGCCATATCTCAAAGCTAGCACTGTCAAATTCTTGATTGCTTAGCGAAATATTTTCACCTGTTAATATTAAAGCAAAGTCTTGACTAGCTGGGTCGAAAGGTCCACCTTCATTGCCTACTAATGTATTTTTATGGCTAATGGTCAAAGTATATTGTCCTGCAGAAGCAGAATCGATTTCAATTTTTTCTACATTATCTCTTATATTATCGCCTTTTGAATTGGAGAAACCATTATCCGGCGAGTAATCAAGCTTCCATGGGAAAAAAGTATCTTGGCCATTAGTTATTCTTAAATCAAGATCATTTTTAAGTCTCGGTGTCTGATCATTTAATGCTCCATCAGAGACAACCTCGCCCGGCATATCTGTCCAGCATATAGTTGCTGTGATTTTAGTATTGGCTTGTGCGCTAAAGGTAAATGTGTAAGTATCGCCGTTGTCAAGAGTTAGTTCATCTAAAACAGCAGAGTTGTTACCAGCGTCAGTAATTATATCTGCTGAAGCCTCTGCATCTAAAAATCCCCAACCAAAAGTTGGATCAGGTCCGGGTTCTGTTGCATTGTCAACAGCCGTATGACAAACTAATCCTTTTAATGTTGAAGAATTCATAAACTCGCCATTTAATTGTTCATAATACTCCTGTAAAAGAACTAAAGATCCGGCCACATTAGGAGAAGCCATAGAAGTACCATTAAATGATTCATAATCATTATCTGGCACACTAGAATAAACACCTGTACCATCTCCGGCAATATCCGGTTTAATACGCAAATCATCCGTAGGGCCCTGACTACTGCCGGTGCTGATATTTAAAGATTGTATTTCCCCGGTAAATGGAACTAAAGTTGGGTTAGCATTAGCAACAACTAGATTATTTTTAGCAACACTTGATGACATCAACTTATCATAGTCTGGGAAAAGACCATCTTCATAAGACACGTTACCTTCATTTCCAGCTGCATAAACAATAAGGTACTTTGGATTATTTCTGGCGATATCATCAATATCCCTAGCTTGTGAATCATAAGAACCAATTCTCCATGCATCAATGATACCATTTGGTTGATCGATAGGGGTTCCATAGGAATGATTGGATACTAAAATTGGGTTTGTTGCATTTGCAGCATTAATCATTTCAGATTGATCATTTGACCAATTATAGGATAGAATATTTACATTGACTGCCATACCTTTTGCATCAGTATCAACTCCTTTTGCTCCTACAGTGCCTGCAACGTGTGTTCCGTGTGAGCTGAAATTACCATCTCCATCTACATTTGAATTGTCAAAAACTGTAACTCTTGAATCTGTATCTGAAGCATTAGCAAATTCTACATGAGTGTCCTGAACCGGTCCACCATCCCATACTCCAATATACATATCTGTTCCATCAAGTTCTAACCCGGAACTTCCACCAGGCTGTAAATTATTGGTCTTAGTTGCTTTACCTGAATCTGTATTAAAAGTCGATCGGTAAATAGGCTTATTGTCATACACATCATAAATGTAGACCGTTTTATCCTTTGTACTTAGTGATGCTTTAACTTTTGGATTAGCTTTGAGAAAACTATCAACTCGATTTAATCTTTCTTGACGTTGTTTTTTGAATCGTTTAAGCAATTCTATATTACCTTTTGATAATTTTTTTGGAGCTTGTTGTGAAAAGGATAAATTGAATACACCTATTAAAAATATGATCAACAAGTGAGATTTAAAATTTAACTTCATAATTTTAATTTTATTTTATAATGCAATATAATAAAGAAATAAAAAAAAAAGCCACTTCATAAATAAAGTGGCTTAAAAATTAACATATTTTATTTTTTTTATTAATCAACTGTGAAAGTTACTGTAGCTTGATCACCTTCTAAAGTGGTTTCTTCTACTAAGACACCACTTGAATCTGAGACAGAGTATGTAGGTCCACCATCGCCAAATGAATCATAAATAGCCAATCCATAATCACCGGAAGCTAAACAAAATAATTCAGCATCTATATCTTACGTATTTTGATAAGGACCTCCTGATTCAATTAAAACCGGATTATTCGGGTCGTTAAGATCGAACAATTCCCATGAAGTTTCTTCAGGGAAGCCATCAAGCGTTAGGTTAAAGGTAACTAAATTTTCAAGACATTCTTGAGCTGCTTCAATAGAAACAGGCTCTCCAAAATCGGTATTTGGTTCATCTTCAAAATTAAAAGTCAAGCTTTGTCTGGTAAAACTTAGACTTTCATCATCCGTTAAATCTACACTAATGGTTGTTTGTTTAGAATTTGCCGGTATAGTCACTGACTCAGGCAAATTAAAATCAGAAGTCAATGTAGTTTCCTCTTCGTCTATAACAATATTAAATGTTCTGTCAGTGTTAACACTTTCACTAGCTGCTACAGTTACTTCAATAGTTTTAGTCGTGTTTTCAGGTATATCAACTAATACCGGAGCAGCTTCAAAACTTACAAAACCTTGTAAATCTGTTTCTAGGCTATCTTCTTCTTCACAACTTAAAAGTGAAATTAAAAGAAAGACTGATAAATATCTAAATAAATTATTCATAATTTTAATATTAATTGTTTTGTGAATTGATTTCTGGGTTATTATCAATTTCAGTTTGAGGAATTTCAAAAGACAGTTCATCATCACTAGACTGGAATGTTTGTCCAGCTCTAAATACATGATTAGAACCTCTGGTTACTGTTGCGTCATTTCTTTTCATAGCAAGATAAACCTTACCTTCTCCCCAAAGTTCAATTCTAGTTTGAAAATAAATTTCATCCTGTAGAGCTTCGCCGGATAATGAATCTACGTAATTATTTGCCTCAGTGGCACTTCCTAATCGATTAGTTAAAAGCTCTACTAATCTAGATTTAGCTGCCGCTTCATCACCGATTTTCGCTGCGGCTTCAGCACTAAGAAGGTAGAATTCATCTACTCTCATCCAAATAAGATCTGTGGTAATTACTTGTTGACCACCTCCTGTTCTACCTGGATCAAAAAATTTATTAATTGGTTGTAAAGCAGTAAATCCTTGACCATATTGATCTTTTCTAACATCATTATCAGGAATTTGACTGTATAAATTATCATCTATTGATTTAGCATCACCAGCAAAGGCATAACTAAAAGTAAAATAATCAATTTGCCCCCACCAGTCTATTAGTTGGTGTCCTAAAGCTTCAGTAAGGTCAAAACCCCAAATCCAAGACGGAGAACTAAGAGAGTTAAAACCGGAGCCTGCTCCGGGATAAGCTGATTCTCCCTCAGTAGTTAAAGGATAACCGGAAGCAATAACTTCGTCAGCTTGTATTTTAGCATCTTCATAATTTCCCATTGCAGCATAAGTGTAAGCTAACAAACCTCTAGCAACCGTTTGATCAATTTGATTTTTACTGTTACGTTGATAACCATCTAAGGTTTCAACTGCAAATGTCAAGTCGTTGATTATCTGGTCAAAAACCTGAGAAGCCGGAACTTTTTCAATGATGGTTTCATCAGCTGTATAAAGTGGTAAAATAGGCTCATTCGGGTCATAATCTCGCTGAAATATTTGTGTAAGATAAAAATAAGCATAACCTCTATAAGCCTTAGCTTGAGCTAAAATGATTTGATTTTCTGCATTCTCAGGAGCTGCATCTTCACCACCTAATGTGTTTATTACTGCATTGGCTAAGCCAACTACTTTAAAATAAAAGTCCCATATAATTTGATTTTCTTCCTGTGAAAAATCAGTCTGAGCTACAAGATTAGCTGTACCATTATACCATCCAAATGAACTGGCTGAAAGAGCCATATCACCAGTGGTTATATCTAACCATATATCAACTGCTTTTTGACCAAAGTCATAATGACGACCATCATTTACAGCTTCATCATCAGCCATAAAGCCCGTAATACCATCTAAGGTACCTTTAACAAGATCTGGATTATCTTCTGAAGCTTCAGCCAGATTTTCACTTGTTAAGTTATTCGTGTTTCTCTGAGGATCTATAAAGTCCTCACTACAGCCTGTGAATACTATCAAGGCTATACCAAGTAATAAATAATTAATTCTATTATACATAATCTTTTTTTTTAAAATTTAACATTCAAGCCTAAACTAAAGGTTGATGTCGGCATATAAACACCGGAGTTAGATGTACCAACCATAGTAGTAGGATTTAAACCATCTCTAGCACTAAATAACATAAGATTATCACCAGATATGAATAATCTCATCGTGTTGATTTTCATTTTATCTAAGAACTTTTGTGGTAATGTGTATCCTAAGTTGAAGTTATTAAATGCTAAGTAATCTGCACTTACTAAAAAACGATCAGAAATTCTTGCAAAAGAAGTGTCTGGACCATAACCGGCAGATAATCTAGGAACATTTGTTATATCTCCGGGCTTTTCCCAGGCATTTCTAGCGTCAACATGATAATTATTACCACCTATTAAGTTTCTATTCTGCATTAAAGTAGAGTAACCACTATCATAAACTTCACCACCAATACTATATGCGAACTGGGCGGATAAGTCAAAATTCTTATAAGATGCATTAAGCCTAAATCCACCTCTTATGTCAGGAATAGGTGAACCTACGTATTTTCGAGTGGCATCTCCATAATTATTAGTAAGGGTTTTCTGGATGTTGGCATTTGGATTATCAGCTCTATAATTAACAATGTCAGAAATTGTTTCATCACCTGCATTTAATATGCCGTCATTGTTTACATCATTAAAGTATTGATTCCATAATCCTGCACCGGTTGCCGGGTTAACACCAGCCCATTCTCTCATATAAAAATCAAAAATTGATTTTCCTTCTGAAATACTTACAAAAGCATTTCTTCTATCTCTAATTTTAGGTTCTCCGGTAAAGAAGTCGTTTGGCATTTCTGTGATTTCATTATCAAAGACTTCACCATTAATATTAAAGGACAAACTATAATCATTTTCTGCTATGATGTTCGTCTGTAAATTAAATTCTAATCCTGAATTTCTTAAAACACCATCGTTAAATTGGATTTCCTGAAAACCACTAGATCCCGGTAAATTTTGAGTAAAAAATAAATTTTCAGTATTTTTTATATAATAATCAACATCTAAATTCACATTACTATTAAACAGACTACTTTCAAAACCAATTTGTGTACTTTTAGAAGTCTCCCAGGTTAAATCTTCATTTGCTTTTGTTGAACTCTGTGTAAAGGAGTAACTACCGTCAGAAGTATTATTGATATCAAAGAGCTGATAACCATATCTAACCTGATCTCCCTGGTCACCTATAACACCCCAACTACCTTTTAATTTCAAGAAATCAACAAATTCAACATCATCCATAAAATTTTCTTCGGTCATAATCCAGCTAACTCCTACAGAGCCAAATGTACCCCATTTATCATTTTTAAATCTAGAGGAACCGTCTCTACGTATAGAAGAAGTAAGAAAATATTTTCCTTGGTAGTCATAATTAAACTGTGAAAAATAACTATCTAAGGAGTTTTTTAATGTAAATGAATTAGCTCTACCAAAAGGAGTTGTATATTGAGCTAAGTCAAGAGTATTTGGTAAAATAGCCGTTTGAGCTCCGGCACTAACTCTTCTAAACTCATTGCTTGTAGCTTCATGAGCAGCAAAAACCTCTACTGAATGATCACCATATTGTTCATTAAATCTCACTAACTGAAGGAAGTTTTGATTGATATTATTATCATTAGTCAGGAATAAATTACCCCCTACACCGGCAGCACTTCCATAAAACGCATTCCCTCTATTGGCTTGCTCCTCGCGATCGTATTGACCACTATAACGAAGCTCAAATGACAACCAGTCTGTAATGGTAAAATCAACATTAAAGTTACCCACTAAAGTGGTAACATCAGTTTGATTAAGGTCATAGGTTGCATCACCAATTCCATTGGTACTAGTCCAAACCCTTCTACCTGTTTCAGAACCATAATCAAATTGATTACCTCCAAAAATCGGGTCTTCGATAAGATTTCCTTCAGCATCTCTTAAAAATACATCATAAATAGGAGGTGTAGTACTGGTTAAAGCAAAAATATTACCAGAAGAACCTTCATCACCTTCTGCACTAGAAGAATTTGTAAACCTTGCTCCTGTGTAAGCTAAATTACCGCCAAGGGAAACCCAATCTCTGGCTTCATGCTGAACATTTATCCTGGTTGTGTACCGCGTATATCTTGAATTAATGGTGTAACCTTCATCATCTAAATAACCAAATGATGTAGAAAATTGTGTTTTTTCACTTCCACCGCTAAATTGAAGGTTTACTTCATTTCTTATTCCGGTGTCAAATGCCGCATCTCTCCATTTAGTTGGAGTCCATCTTCTATTAACGCCGGAGTTAAATTGACCTGTTTGCGGGTCTATTAATTCTGAGCCCGGTACATCCCATATATTGTAAGCCGGGTTAATTCCTTCTCCTGCTTGAGTATACAGATTATCACTAGCCCATTGCCCCGGATTAGATTGCCCTGTCAATCTACCTTTATTTTTTAATGCTTGCCAGGATAACTCTATAAATTCTTCAGGAGACTCAATAACGTCATAAGTTGGTAAAATCATATCGTTAACACTTGTTCTAAAGTTAACATTGATAACCGAGGTTCCGCTCTTCCCTTTTTTAGTAGTAATGATCACAACACCATTAGCACCTCTTGAACCATAAATAGATGTAGCAGCCGCGTCTTTAAGCACTGTAAGATCAGCTATGTCATTAGGGTTGATTGATGCGATATCACTTTGATAAGGAGCTCCATCCACAATATAAAGTGGATCTCTGTTACCATTAACAGACCCAAAACCTCTAATTCTAATATCAGCTGTTTCCCCTGGTGCACCAGAACGTGTCACTACATTCACACCAGCTACTTCACCTCTAAGAGACTCTGTAACGTTAGATTGAGATTTAGCTTGAATATTTTCTGTCTCTACTTGTGTAGCCGTACCTGTAAAACGTTCTTTTGTTGTATTACCGTAACCTACAACTAAAACTTCATCTAAAGCTTCAGCGCCTTGTTCTAAAGTTACATTAATCTCTGTCTTACTTCCCACAGGCACTTCTTTGGTTTCATAACCTAAGTACGTGAATACTAAGGTCTGGTCTGATCTGGATTCAAGGGAAAAATTACCATCAAAGTCCGTTTGTGTTCCCTGGTCTGTACCTTTTACTTTAATATTTACCCCGGGAATGGGTAAATTATCAGCATCAACTACCGTTCCGGTAATTGTTTTTTCTTGTGCAAAACTGAGTTGCACGACAAACGCTAATAATAGCGTAAGAATACCTCTTAAATTTGTCTTCATTTTATATTTATTTGAATTAGCCAATAGCAAAAGTGGCAATATTAAAGTAATCACACAACTTTTTTTAAAATAAATTTAATATTAGAGTGTTAAAACTTAACTTACAGGTAAGCTTTAAGTTAAAAAACACTCGAAAAACTGATATGGAATTGCGTTTGATCAAATTTTATGTTTTGCCCGCTCTCGTTACCATTAGCTATGATTAATCGCAATAATCCACCCTGTGTTTGAAGGCCAACACCCAAGCCTAAACCATATAAATTTTTGTCGATTTTTTGTCGTTGATTTTCATAATAAGATAAGTCTAAAACAGAGTGAACAAACAAATCCGGGCTTAAAATGTATCTATATTCCGTTTGTAGCACGGTATAAAAGTTAGCAAAAAGACTGTTTTCTGAAAAACCGCGTATGTTTTTCATACCGCCAAACCTAAACATTTCATTGGTTACGAAATTATCTGAAACCAACCAACGGTTATAATTGCCTAGGTAAACAAATTGCCTTTTGTCAATGGGGATAAACCATTGGCTGTCTAATTTAAAATTAAATTGTCTTACTCCATCATCTTCAGGATTAGATATACCTAGCAAATTCCTTTTGCCTAAGGTTGTTTCAAAATCAATACTATTTTTAATCGGGAGCCTGGTATTAATATTTGAGGGCATATAAAGAGAAGAGCCTATCATGAGTTTACTTGACTGATAATCTACAACTGAAGTATCTATAACAATACTTTGTTCATCTTGTAAAGAGGTTGATCTATAAAATTGAGCACCGGTTTTTACACGCCATCGTCGATTTAGCTGATACTCAAATTTAATATGCTGTGCCGTTGTGGAAAAAGTAGAATCCTGTCTAAAAAAATCTAAGCCTAACGCTATGCTAAACGGTGTATTAAACAAAAATGGCAGTTCAACCCCTACAGCAAACTTCTCCTGATCTGAACCATTGTTTTTGTATTGAAGTTGAAACGCTTCTCCGTAATTAAAATTGTTCACTAAACTTAAATCAAGATCACCGTTTAACTGCAAGTCTTGTTGATCATCATTAGTAAATCCTAAAAAACCCTCAAAGCGATTGCTTTTTTGTTTTTCAATATACATATATAGTACTGTAGAATCTTTTGTAAACTGAACTTGTGGTTCTTTAGTCTGATTAGCAAAAACCAGCTCATTAATTCTATTTGATCTTTTGACAATTTCATTCTTATTAAATATAGAAGATTGTTCAATGCCTAAATAATATTTTAAAAAACTAACCGGAAATTGCTGATATCCTTTTAGCTTGATGGCTGAGATATTCCTTTTTTTACTTTTAGCTACTCTAATATGTCCCGCTAAGGTTGAATCATTTTTTATATTTAATCGACTTAGTTGAACCTTGCTAAATACTCTTCCTTTTTCTGAAAGTTGATTTAAAAGTTGATTAACATACTTTGGGTATTGACCTATGGGTAGTAGTATGGAGTCGTTTTGTTGAACTGCTAATTGATCAGAAGCTATTGTTAATTGCAAATAAGGAAACCTTGAGCCTAATTCTCCCTTATAAAAGATGGTATCCCCTTTCATCCCGGAAGGCTTCAACTTAGGACTAATAAAACCGCTTTCTTGTATGCGTCTGATAACTTGCTTCTTAATATCCTTATCTTTTGAGACATGAAAAAACTGCTTAAATCGCTGTTGTTGAGTGGTGTCAACTACTTTTATAACGGCTTTTTGCTGACTATAGGCCACCGTTAAGCAACACAACATCTGGATTAGCAGAAAAGCTCTCATAATAAGCATCTTATAAAATAATAATGTAAAATTAAATGAGATATTGCTTATAATATGATTAAAAGTTTTAATCACCTCATCATGTATTCACATACAACATCTAGGACATTTTATGAGCTGTGATTTTTAGATGTAGTGGTTCCAATTTTTTTATTGACGGCTAAAATTAACAGCAAAACACCTAGTGCAATAAGTGGTAAGCTTAATAATTGACCGGTATTAAATAACCAATCAGCACGTTCTGGAACCTGAGGCGCTTTCATATATTCTACAAAAAATCTTATCGTCCATAATAAGGTAAAGAACAAACCAAATAAAAACCCAAGTGTTTGCGAACGTTTGGTTTTCCAGTAGATTATATATAAAATGCTAAATAAGACCAAATAACTAATCGACTCATATAATTGCGCCGGATGTCTTGGAAAATTTTCACCTAATTGTACAAAAACAACTCCATAATCACTATTTGTAGGCTTACCTACAATCTCAGAATTTAAAAAATTACCTATTCTTACAAATATAGCCCCAAAAGACACCGGAAGCACAATACGATCTAAAATCCATAAAACATGTCGTTTAAGTATCTTTTTTGAAAATAATATCATAGCTATAAAAATCCCAATAGCAGCACCATGACTAGCTAAACCTCTAAAGCCAGTGAATTTTACCTCCGGGACAAATTGAAAGGGTAAAAAAACTGATAGTGGATCTTGTAAAAAAAGCTCGGCCTGATAAAAGATAACATGCCCCAAGCGAGCACCTAATAAGGTTCCTACAATGGTATAAACAAGTATTTTATCTAAAACCTCCTGTTTGAGTCCTTCTGCTTTAAAAATTTTTTTCATGATTTGATACCCGCCTGCAAAAGCAATGAGAAACATCAAACTATAATAGCGTAGCGTTATAAAACCAAGGTCAATACCAATAGATGGATCCCAGTGAATTTCGTAAATGATCATAGCAGTAGATTATTGGGCGAATATAAACAGAATAGAATTTTCAATTGTAAGCTTTACCTGATTTTATATGAGATTGCATTAGTCTTCTTATAAAATTACATCTAATAGATTTATAATTGGTGAAAGAGGCTCTTATTGTGTTTATGCTTTGTTATTCAATTCTACTTATTAAGTAATCATGTCTATAGGATTAATAATGCGTCTTATTTGATTATAATCTGAAACTCAAGCTTTATTCCGTTCAGACAAAATCCTAAGGCTTTACAGGATCAGATAAATTAGAAAAACAGGAGTAATTAGGTTGATTAAACGAATGTATAAGGCAGAATATACGTATTTTTGTGCAAAATTTTTAAATTCTAATATGCGTTTAAATCTTCAAAATGAAACTAACACATTAAAAGCAGTAATTTTAGGAACTGCTATTAACAACGGGCAACCACCGCAACTAAATGAGGCTTATGACCCTAAATCCCGGGAACATATTAAAGCAGGAACATATCCTAAAGAAGCAGATATGATCAAAGAAATAAAATCTGTTAAAAACATACTTCAAAAGCACAATATAGCGGTCTATCAGCCCGAAAAAATCATAAATTGTAACCAAATCTTTACAAGAGATATAGGTTTTGTTGTAGAAGATAAATTTATAATAGCTAATATTCTTCCGGATCGGGAAAATGAGGTGAAGGCATTACAGCCAATTTTAGATAAAATAGAGCCCTCTAAAATCATCAGAATGTCAGAAGATTGTCATATAGAGGGTGGTGATGTCATGTTAGCTGATAACTATATATTCATAGGAACTTACAGAGGCAGTGACTACCCTGAGTTGATAACAGCCAGAACCAATCAAAAAGCGGTTGAGGCGATGAAAAAACAATTTCCGAACAAAAAGATAAAATCTTTTAATCTGAGAAAAAGCAATGATGACCCTTATAATAATGCACTGCATTTAGATTGTTGTTTTCAGCCGGTAGGAAAAGATGCGGCAATCATCCATAAAAATGGATTTTTAGAAGAAGAAGAATATCAATGGTTGGTAGATTTCTATGGAAAATCTAATATCTTTGAAATTACAAAAGAAGAAATGTATGACATGACCAGTAACATTTTTTCAATTTCGCCGGGAGTGGTTATATCTGATTATCATTTTAGTAGGTTAAACACCTGGTTAGAAAATAGAAATATACAAGTAGAAAAGGTGAGTTATAGAGAAATCGCTAAGCAAGAAGGCTTATTAAGATGCTCTACTTTACCATTAATAAGAAATTAAGTTATGACCCAAAGTACAGATAGCATTTTAATGATTCGTCCGGCTTCATTTCGCATGAATGAAGAAACAGCAGTCAACAATTATTTTCAACAAAAAGACGATCATGTAGCAACGGCTAATGAACTGGCTCAAAAAGAATTTGATGCTTTTGTGGCAGAACTACGTAAAAATGGAATTCAGGTCATAGTAGTAGAAGATGACAAAAAATTAGATACTCCGGATGCCTTATTTCCTAACAACTGGGTTTCATTTCATGAAAATGCGGTGGTAGGATTATACCCTATGTTCGCAGAAAACAGACGCAGAGAAAGGCGAGAAGAAGTTATTGAGCAGATAGAAAAAAAGGGGTTTCAGGTAAATAATTTCATCGATTATACAGATGCTGAAAATGATGATGTTTTCTTGGAAGGAACTGGCAGTTTAGTATTAGACCGAATAAATAAGAAGGCCTATTGTGCTATCTCAGATAGAGCCAGTGAAGATTTGCTTATGGAGTTCTGTGAAGACTTTGAATATTTCCCGATCATGTTTCACGCTAATCAAACGCATCAGAAAAAAAGATTACCTATTTATCATACCAATGTGATGATGTGCATTGGAACAGAGGTTGCTATAATTGCATCTTCTACCATAGATGATCAGAAAGAAAAAAAAATGGTTCTTGAAAATCTAAAAAACGATGGCAAAATCATCATAGAGATAAATGAAGATCAAATGCATCATTTTGCCGGAAATATGCTAGAAGTAAGGAACAATTCAAACGATAAAATAATGGTGATGAGTGATCAGGCTAAATCAGCTTTATCTGATTTACAACTTGATCAACTGCAAAAGCATACTACAATAGTTAGCGCCAATTTATCAATTATAGAGAAATATGGTGGTGGAAGTGCCCGATGTATGATGGCAGAGATATTTTTACCTAAAGCTGATTAGTTAGCCACTTCACTGGTAAATTTGATTCTGTAGAGCCTTAACTCCTCTTCGTCATAATCGCCATCAAATTCTTCTAATGCTTCTTCTATATCACCGGTTTCTGATTCTAAAAAGAAATCATATAACTCTTCTTGCTGATCTTCATCTAAAATCTCATCTAAATAATAATTGATATTCAGCTTAGTACCGCTATAAACAATGGCTTCCATCTCTTTAATAAAATCTTGCATAGACATTCCCTTGCTGTTTGCTATATCCTCTAAAGGCAATTTTCTATCTACATTTTGAATAATATATAATTTGTTACCACTATTAGCGCCTGTACTTTTAATTACTAAATCTTCCGGTCTTATTATATCATTCTCTTCCACATAATTTTTGATAAGTTGAATAAAATCTTTACCAAATTTTTTGGCTTTACCATCGCCTACACCATGAATATTAACAAGTTCATCATGATTAACCGGATATTTTAACGCCATATCCTCTAAAGAAGGTTCCTGAAATATCACATAAGGTGGTAAATCTTTCTTTTGGGCGACTTGCTTTCTAAGCTTTTTTAGCATAGCAAGCAATTTTGAATCTGCTCCACTACCTGCTGAAGCTCCATTTGAAGAAGGTGCATCACTTTGGTAATTATGATCTTCTGTCATCATAAAAGAGCGAGGATTTTTTAGAAAATCTCTTCCTTTATCAGTTAAATGAAGAACGCCGTAGGTTTCTATCTCTTTACGGATTAAATCATCAACTAATATCTGACGGCTTAAAGCCATCCAGTGTTCTTTATTTTGGTGTTTCCCTGATCCAAAAACGGGTGATTCATCAACTCGATGAGATTTGATCAGTGCGTTAGACTTTCCTATTAAAGTTTGCACCACTTCTTTAGTTTTATAAATTTCGCCTGTTTCTTTTATTGCTTTTAGAAGAATTACCACATCATCTTTAGCTTCAGTTTTCGTTTTAGGATAACGCATATTATCATCCATATAGCCGCCTTCACCGGTGGCATTATCAAAATCTTCGCCAAAATAATGTAATAAAAATCTTCTTCTGGAGATAGAAGTTTCTGCAAAAGCAACCATTTCTTGAAGTAAAGCCATACCAACTTCTTGTTCAGCTATAGGCTTTCCACTCATAAATTTTTCAAGCTTTTCAATATCTTTATAACTGTAAAAAGCTAAACAATGACCTTCACCGCCATCTCTTCCGGCACGACCGGTTTCCTGATAGTAGCTTTCTATACTTTTAGGAATGTCATTATGAATTACATATCTTACATCCGGTTTATCAATTCCCATTCCAAAAGCAATAGTAGCCACTACTACATCGATTTCTTCTTTTAAGAACATATCTTGATGCTTGCTTCGTGTCTTAGCATCTAATCCGGCATGATAAGGGATGGCTTTTAGTCCGTTAACTTGAAGTATCTGGGCTAATTGTTCAACGCGTTTACGGCTTAAACAATAAATGATACCGCTTTTACCGGCACGATCTTTTACAAATTTGGTAATATCAGCATCTACGCTATTGGTCTTTTTTCTAACTTCATAGTATAAATTGGGCCTATTAAAGGAAGCTTTAAAAACATTGGGATTATCCATTCCCAGGTTTTTAGTAATATCTTCCTGAACTTTAGGGGTTGCCGTTGCGGTTAACCCAATAATAGGAATATCATCGCTAATCCTGTTAATAATTTTTTTAAGATTCCGGTACTCCGGTCTAAAATCATGCCCCCATTCTGATATACAATGCGCTTCATCAATAGCTAAAAAGGAAATTTTTTCGTCTTTTAAAAAATCTATATAATCATCTTTTGTAAGGGATTCAGGAGCTACGTAAAGCAATTTTGTGATACCGGATGAGATATCTTCCTTTACTTTTTTAACCTGCCCTTTGTTTAATGAAGAGTTTAGGACATGAGCTACTCCATCGTGATCAGAGATTCCTCTTATTGCATCCACCTGATTTTTCATCAAAGCTATAAGCGGAGAAACTATAATCGCCGTTCCTTCTTGAATTAGTGCTGGAAGTTGATAACAAAGCGATTTGCCCCCTCCGGTTGGCATGATCACAAATGTATCAGACTTATTAAGGATGCTTTCTACTACATCTTTCTGCAAGCCTTTGAATTCGTCAAAGCCAAAATATTGCTTTAGTTCTTCTTGTAAATTGATTGCTGTCAATGGGAATCTATATTTTTTTAATATTACATTTGCAAATCTAAATATACAATAAGATTTTAATCTAACAAAAAGTATATAAAAATTTATGGGAAAAAGTGCATCTACAAACATAGCAAAACAAGTTATAAATACGCAAGCTGATGCTATAAAAAAAATGGCTGATTTTTTATCAGAGGATTTTGAAAAGGTGGTAGAGCTTATTTTCCATTCTAAAGGTAGGTTAATTATAACCGGAATTGGTAAAAGTGCCATAATAGCAAATAAAATAGTAGCTACATTAAACTCTACCGGAACTCCGGCTATTTTCATGCATGCAGCTGATGCTATTCACGGCGATCTGGGAACGATCTTACAAGATGATGTCGTTGTTTGTATTTCTAAAAGTGGAAACACACCAGAGGTTAAAGTGTTAGTACCCTTAATTAAAAATTTTAAAAATCCAATTATTGCCATTACGGCTAATACGTCCTCGTTTTTAGCAAAACAAAGCAATTATGTGCTGTCTACTTTTGTAGACAAAGAAGCTTGTCCAAACAATCTAGCTCCCACTACAAGCACTACTGCTCAGCTTGTTATGGGAGATGCGCTGGCTGTTTGTTTGCTAAATTTAAGAGGATTTACAAGCAAAGACTTTGCTAAGTTTCATCCCGGTGGTTCATTAGGTAAAACCCTATATTTACAAGTAAAAGACATCATTGACCAAAACCCAAAACCTCAGGTTGCCTTAGATACGCCCATGAAAGACGTGATTATTGAAATATCTCAAAAAAGATTAGGGGCTACAGCTGTGATTGACAGTTCAGGTATTGTGGGTATCATAACAGATGGTGACATAAGAAGAATGCTGGAATCAAACGAAGATTTTAGTCTATTAGCGGCTAAAGATATTATGTCTAAAAATCCTAAAACCATCAAAGAAAAGGCATTAGCGGTTGATGCATTAGAAGTACTAGAACAAAATAGCATAACTCAGATAATAGCAACTGATGAAAACAATCAGTATTCCGGTGTCGTTCATCTTCATGACCTGATTAAAGAAGGAATTTTATAATGGCTACTAAGCAAACTAATCAAGAAAAGGAAATGTCATTCTTAGATCATTTAGAAGATTTAAGATGGCATTTGATAAGATCAGCATTAGCCGTTATAGTTGCTGGTTTTGGTGCTTTTTTAGCCAAAAGTATTATTTTTGATATCATACTTTTTGGTCCTAAGCAGTCTGATTTTTTTACTTATGAAGTTTTGTGTTACTTATCTAAAAGTATTGGTGTAAATGAAAGCTTTTGTTTTGAGGAACTTCCATTCAGAATTCAGAGTAGAAAAATGTCCGGGCAGTTCAGCGCTCACTTATGGACGTCTATAACCGCCGGTTTTATCATAGCCTTTCCTTATGTGCTTTATCAATTTTGGAGTTTTGTATCTCCAGGATTGTATTCCGGTGAAAAAAGACAATCTAGAATTTTTATTTTCTTCAGTTCTATATTGTTCTTTGCCGGTGTAATTTTTGGCTACTATGTAATCTGTCCTTTATCTATCAATTTTTTAGGAGGTTATCAGGTAAGTAGTGAAATTTTTAACGACATAGATATAGGAAGTTATATTGGTTTAGTGCGGGCTTGTACATTAGCCAGCGGATTGATATTTGAACTCCCGATTGTGATATATTACTTAACAAAATTTGAAATTGTAACCCCTGATTTTTTAAAGAAAAACAGAAAGTATGCAATCGTGATCATTCTGATCATATCTGCCATCATTACTCCACCGGATGTTGCCAGCCAGATTATCGTTACAATTCCGGTGGTGATTTTATATGAAGTCAGTTTAATAATCGCTAAAAGAATTTATAAAAAACAAATAAAAAAAAATGATAGACCAGGTAGATGAATTTGAAGCTTATCGTTCTAAAATGAACGAAAAAATATTGAGCGATAACAACAAAGTGATCAAAAGAATTTTTAATTTAGATACTAACTCTTTTGCTGAGGGCGCTTTAGGCAGTGATACAAAAGAATTGTTAGGTTTAGTGGCTTCGCTCGTCTTAAAGTGTGATGACTGCGTAAAATATCATATTGAATCTTCGCATAAATCAGGATGGAAAAGAGATCAAATCGTTGAAGCTTTAAGTATTGGAACTTTGATTGGAGGAACAATTATCATCCCCCATTTAAGAAAGGCTTATGATTACTTAGAACAAGTTGAAAAAAAATATGGTGTAAATTAATATATAATCATGAATAATTTTTTAAGGGTTGTTGTTAGGCTGCTGATATATGCATTGATATTATTAGCTGATTATTTTATTATTTACTTAGATATTCTGAATCGTGAAGTCAAAGAAGATTCGGCTATTGAAATCGCTCAGGAATCTTATCTCTTTATAATTAGTGTATTGTTGTTCTATCAGGCATTCAAGACTCCTAAATATAAAAGTTTATTGCTTGTGCTGTCTTTGTTCTTTTCAATGCATTTCGTCAGGGAATTTGACTTTTTCCTTGATAAGATATTCGATGGATTATGGCAAATATTAGCTTTTTCTATGCTTGCTGTTGCCATTTATATTTTTGTAAAAGCTAAAAAATCAATCGTCGATCAGATGGGGCAATTAAACAACCATATTTCTACGGGATTGTTTCTTATTGGACTTACTCTGTTACATGTGTTTTCCCGTCTGTGGGGAAAATCTGATAACTGGAAAATTTTGCTCCAGGAAAAGTATATACGGGTATTTAAAGATCTCTCTGAAGAAGGAGTAGAATTAGTTGCTTATTCCATTCTATTAATAGCAACGGTTGAACTTTTATTAACTTTGAAACGCTTAAATAAGCTAGATGGATAATGAAAGAGTAAAATTAAAAGCCAATAATCTTGTCAAAGAATACAAGGGAATTTCCGTTGTAAAAGACGTAAGTATTGAGGTCAATCAAGGGGAAATTGTAGGCCTTTTGGGTCCTAATGGCGCCGGAAAGACCACTACTTTTTATATGATTGTAGGTTTGATAAAGCCTAATAACGGCAATATATTTTTAAATCAAACTAAAATAACAAATTACGCCATGTATAAACGCGCTAAACATGGTATAGGGTATTTAGCGCAAGAAGCATCTGTTTTTAGAAAGCTAAGTGTACAGGATAACATCAAGAGTGTCCTTCAAATGACCAAGCTTTCTAAAGCTGAGCAAAAAGATAAAACAGAAAATCTGCTGGAAGAATTTGGATTAACACATATTAGAAATAATAGAGGCGATTTATTGTCCGGTGGAGAAAGAAGAAGAACAGAGATAGCACGAGCTTTAGCGACTGATCCAAAATTTATTTTACTGGATGAACCATTTGCGGGTGTTGACCCAATTGCTGTTGAAGACATTCAGAAAATTGTAGCTCAACTTACAAAGAAGAATATAGGAATTTTTATCACAGATCATAATGTCCAGGAAACTTTAGCTATTACTGACAGAACCTATCTTATGTTTCAGGGAAAAATTCTTAAACACGGGAAACCTGAAGAATTAGCAGATGATGAAACGGTAAGGAGAGTTTACTTAGGTAAAAACTTTGAACTTAGAAAAAAAGCAATTTTTGATGATTAAGTCTTCTTCTTTTTCTTGTCAGAAGCTGGAAACAAGACATTATTTAAGATCAGCCTGTAACCCGGCGAATTAGGATGTAATTTTAATTCTGTTTTAGGATCACCAACGCGATGTTGATAATCTTCCGGATCATGCCCTGCGTAGAATGTAAAGAAACCTTTTCCCTTGATACCATGAACGTATCTGGCTTCTCCATTTAACCGGTTCTTTCCTAATATCAACACATTGGACTTGATGTTATCAGGATTA
>Ga0102930_1000196_pt1 | contig 19983 bp, 18 predicted proteins | sample SalPon1_B_H2O_MG_FD_84514 | JGI IMG/M metagenome (GOLD analysis project Ga0102930, IMG submission 84514) | Salt pond water microbial communities from South San Francisco under conditions of wetland restoration - Salt Pond MetaG R1_B_H2O_MG | ecosystem: Environmental > Aquatic > Non-marine Saline... | reverse complement strand
TGATTTTGGTTTGTAAAATTAATTATAATTTAAAATCTATCACTATTGTTTAATGATCTTATTTCATAAAAATCCGAATAAAATACAAGTATTGTCCAACTATAATATAAGATTTTAGTTGGAAGATAAAACTCAAATGGTTTGCTATCAATTTAAAAGATCAGTGATTTATGCTGATAAAAACACTTGTTAATATGCTGATAAAACGCTTGAGCTTTATTTCACATCCATTAATCTTATTGGTTACCAACAAATAAAAAGTTTGTGATTTATGTAAACTTATCGGTAGTAAGAAAACTGCGGAAGAAAAGACTTAGCTTGCTGCTTTAAGTGGATTGAAGCTTGATTTTTCAATAGCCTTAGCAGCGTAAGATTTGGTTACTTTTAAATTCTTTTCTTCGCTATCAGGCATGTTAAACATAGCGTCTGTAAGAATAGTTTCACATATAGATCTTAGTCCTCTGGCTCCTAAATTATATTCTAGGGCTTTTTCAACAATAAAATCTAAAGCACCACTAGTTATTTCAAACTCAATATCGTCCATTTCAAACAACTTTTGATATTGTTTAATAATGGCGTTTTTAGGCTCTGTGAGTATTTGTTTAAGCGTTTCTTTATCTAATGGGTCCATATAAGATAAAACCGGCATTCTTCCTACAATTTCAGGTATTAGACCAAAGTCTTTTATATCCTTTGGAATGATATATTGTAAGGTTTTGTCATCAGAAATATTTTGCTTAGACTTAGATGCTCCATAACCTACAGCTTGCATATTAAGTCGTTTTGAAATAACCCTTTCAATACCATCAAAAGCACCTCCAGCTATAAAGAGAATGTTTTGTGTATCGACTTCAATAAACTTTTGATCCGGATGCTTTCTTCCTCCTTTAGGCGGTACATTTACTGTTGTTCCTTCCAGCAATTTTAGCAAAGCCTGTTGAACACCTTCGCCGCTTACATCACGTGTGATAGAAGGGTTGTCACCTTTACGGGCGATTTTATCTATTTCATCGATAAAGATAATTCCCTGCTCAGCTTTTTCTTTATCATAGTCAGCCGCTGCTAGGAGTTTTGTAAGAATGGTTTCCACATCTTCACCTACGTAACCGGCTTCCGTTAAAATGGTTGCATCAACAATAGCTATGGGAACATTAAGCATTTGGGCAATGGTCTTCGCCATAAGGGTTTTTCCGGTTCCCGTTTTACCAACTAAGACTACATTGCTCTTTTGTATTTCGATATCATTTTTTGACTCAGGTTGAAGTAAGCGCTTGTAGTGATTATAAACGGCTACTGACATTACCTTTTTTGTATGATCTTGTCCTATGATGTATTGATCCAAGAATTTTTTGATGGCTTTTGGCTTGCTAACATCCAGGTTTTCTTTTATGTTACCGGTATTTTCTGTTTTGGTTTCTTCTAAAACGATACCATGTGCTTGTTCTATGCAGCGATCACAAATGTGAGCGTCTAAACCAGCGATTAATAAATTAGTCTCTGGTTTTTTTCTACCGCAAAATGAGCATTCTAAATCTTTTTTTGCCATAATTATTCGCGTTCTAATATTTCGTCAATCATCCCGTAATCCTGAGCTTGTTTTGCATTCAGCCAAAAGTCACGGTCACCATCATCATATACTTTTTGATATTCATTCCCCGTATGTTTAGCTATGATTTTGTAGAGCTCTTCTTTTAGGTCAATTATCTGATTAGCAGTAATTTCAATATCATCAGCTTGCCCTTGCGCACCACCCATAGGTTGGTGAATTAAAACTCTGGAATGAGGTAGTCCACTTCTTTTTCCATCTTCTCCGGCACAAAGCAAAACAGCACCCATAGATGCTGCAACACCAGTATTTATAGTAGCTACGTCAGGTTTTATAAATTGCATGGTGTCATAAATTCCTAATCCTGCATAAACGCTACCGCCGGGAGAGTTGATGTATATTTGAATATCTTTTGTCGCATCTGTACTCTCCAAAAATAAAAGCTGTGCCTGAATAATATTAGCTACCTGATCATTGATGGCTGTTCCCAAAAAAATTATTCTATCCATCATTAATCTGGAAAAAACATCCATGGCCACTGCATTCATTTGACGTTCTTCAATAATATTGGGCGTCATGGCCATTGGTGTCATACTAGTAATTACTTGGTTAAAGTAATTAGGATTTATCCCATGATCTTTTGTGGCGTATTTTTCAAATTCTTTTTTTATGTCCATTGTACTTGTATCTGTTTTAGCAAAATTAGGATAAATCATTTATCAATCCGTCAATATTTTATTAAAGTTAAAGGCTTATTCCGCTGAAGATTCAGCTGTCTGATTGTCTTCATTCTCTTCATCTGCTTGCTGATCTTCCGCAGAGCCGTATGCTATATCAATAAATTCTTTATAAGTAACTTCATTTTCATTGATAGGAAGTTGTTCTTTAAAGAAATCTAATAACTTTTTGCTTAAAGCTTGATCTTCCATCTGCTTTTTTTGTTCTTCTTGCTGAAGCAGAGTTTGGCTAAGTTGATCGATTTGCTCATCAGGGAGGTTGGCTTGCCCATATTGAGCCATCTGAGCTTTAAGTGCTTCTCTAGCTGTTTCTTTTAGGTCGTCTTCAGTGACTTTTATATCGTGTTCTTCTTTGATTTTGCCTTCTATCAACTGATAACGAATGCCTTTTTTGTTGTCTTCAAATTCCTTATTGGCTTCTTCTTGAGTGATACCTTTCTCATTTGAATGCTTAAGCCATTTTTTTAGAAAGTTTTCAGGTAATTCAAATTCCGTATGATCGATAAGGAATTGGGTAGCATCATTGAAGAATTTCTGCTCTGATTGCTGTTTAAACTGATTTTCTATTTGCTCTTTAATTTGCGCTCTAAATTCATCTTCTGATGAGGCTTTATCTTCTCCTAAATATTTATCAAAAAGCTCTTGATTTAATTCAGCTTCTATGGTCTCATTGATTTCCTTGATCTCAATTTGAAGATCCCCTTCTAAGGTTTTGTATTGTTCTGTATCTATTCCTAACAAGGTTTGAGCAACATTTTCATTTTCTAAAAATCCCTGTGCTTTTACATTGATACTATCACCTACTTTAGCACCTTTAAATTGGTCATGATGTTCTTTGCTGACCTGATCTAAACTTAATGTACTTTCTTTATCAACTTCTTCGTTAGTGGATTTAATTTGAGCAACAATGGTATGATGATCATCAACTTGTTCTCTGGATTCTATTTTTCCGTATTGTTTCCTAATCATACTGATTTGCTCATCAATCATGTCTTTATCAGCTACAATTTTGTAGTAATCTAATTTTTCATCGGGCTGCAAATTAGGTTTGATATCCGGAGAAATACCTACTTCAAATTTAACTTCTAAAGGCTCTTTATCCCAATTCATTGTATCATCCTCAACGGGAATAGGGCCACCTAATAATGGTAATTTTTCTTCCTGAACATATCTTTGAAGCTCCTCATTGATCATTTTATTGACTTCATCTGCTCTGATGGCCTCACCATATTGCTTACGCAACATTCCCATAGGAACTTTTCCTTTTCTAAAACCTGGAATATCAGCTTTTTTTCTGTATTCCTTTAGGGTTTTTTCTATTTTTGGTTCGTAATCTTCTTTGTTTAATTCAATTTTAATTATGGCATTTAAGTCATCAACTTGCTCCTTGGTTGTATTCATTGCATAGTTTTTAAGAATTTGCAAAAATAAGGTTTATTTTATCGCCTACAAAATCAAGCCGATGCTCATTTTATGAAGATCAATAAGCTCCGTCGTTATTACTCTTGTTTCCTTTGCTTCTCTGTTGCTGTTTTTGCTGATTAAAACGGTAAATAAAATTGAGTGTTATCTGGCGTTCGCGCCATTGAAATTCGCTGATAGATTTGAATTGTTCTGTGTTAGTAATCCTGTCTCTCTTTCTAGAATTAAAAAGGTCTCTTATGTTTAAGGATAGGCTTGCTCTTTCATCAAATAAATCTTTACTAAAAGCCAGGTTTAAGGATAGAATTGATTCTGTTTTTGATTGTGCATTTTGACGCGGTCCCCTAAAAAAAACATTGCTTTGCCCCTGAACATCATATGGTAAATCTACTTTTGTGCTTAACCGGGCAAAGAAACTTTCATTTTCTGTTCCAAAGTCAGTTCCATTAAAACTTCCATCTGATATAAATTTAAAGTAATTGATACTTCCATTAATTCTAAGCCATTCTGTGGGATTAGAGATCAATCCCAGCTCGGCACCATATCGCTCATTGGTTGATAAGTTGATAGGCACAGTACGAAGAATAGGAATACCATCTGATGTAGTTTGTCCGGTATCTTCCTGAATTCGCTCAAAAGATTCTGTCTCTTTTTGATAATAAATGGATGTGGTAAACGTGTATTTTTTCCACTTCCTTAAGTACCCAAGTTCTAAAGCATCTGCAAATGCAGGCTGTAAACTGGGGTTGCCCTGAAAAATGCTGGTTCTGCTAGATCTGGAAGGAAATGGATTAATATACCAAGATCGAGGCCTGTTTATTCTTCTATTATAACCTAAGGTCATATTTTCATCTTCTCTAAATTCATAGGTTAGATTAAGAGTAGGGAAGAGGTTCGAATAGTTATTATCAAAGTTCAGATCGATGTCTTCACCAAGTATTTCTTGTAGATTACTGTTGTCGCCTATGGGGGTAGTTTTCCCCTTAAGTTGAGTATGCTCAAATCTCAATCCCGCTAAAAAAGAAAATTTACCAAATTTATCTCCATATTGCAGATAGGCAGCAGTTACATGATCATCATAATCAAAGCTGTTAGAAATATCTTCATCTAAAGCCAAATCTCCATTTTCATTAAGTGTTTTTAACCTGAATTCTGTCAACTCATTTTCATAGCTTCCTCTAACTCCGGCTTCAAATTGCGCTTCGCCCATAGGTCTGACATAGTCTGCTTGTATTAAAATATCTCTTGCATCTTCTTTTTCAATAATATCATCCTGAGCGATTAGAATGGCGTTGGGTTGTGTTCTGTTTTCTTCAATAAAAGTGTTGGCGGTTTCATAATCTACAGAATATTGCGCATCAGCGGTTAATTTATGACCTTTACCATCATATTGTTTTTCAAAATTAAAAGCCACCTGATGACTTTCTTCATCCTCAATCTCTTCTTCCACTCTGAGTGTTTGACTATCTAAGTTATTTCCAATATATCTTTTTGTATTATTTAAAGTCTGTCCCGTGTCTTTACCGGTTTTTCCAAAATAACTTAAAGTAACCTCCGTTGCGTCATTTATGAAATAAGTAGCACCGCCATTAAAGTTAAAATTTTTCCGATTTCTGTTATAATTGCGCTTTTCTTTTATCCGATCAAATGCTGCTGAGTCTGACCTAAAGAAATTTTCAAAAGTAGCGTTACCCGGTGGTTTTCTATGAGAATAGCCCAGTGTGGTAAAAAAGTTAAACCGATCTGTTCGTGCATTAGCATTGACTGAAATACCATTGTTCAAAGGATCACCTATATTTGCTCTAACAGAGGCATTAATTCCTAAGGTTTTATCTCTTTTTAAAATGATGTTGATTATACCGGCAGTTCCGGCTGCGTCATAACGTGCTGACGGACTGGTGATGACTTCTACTTTTTCTATGGCATCAGCTGGCAATTGTCTAAATACATCAGTAGATCCATAACCGGCAATAGCAGAAGGTTTTCCATTTATCAAAATTCTTACGTTATCATTTCCTCTTAGACTTATGGCACCATCTACATCTACGGCAATCGAAGGAACATTAGCTAATGCATCTGACACCGTTGCTCCACTGGTAGTCAAATCTTTACCTATATTGTATATTTTTTTATCCAGACGAACATCTAATTCTGTTGTTTCCGCTTCAACCACTACTTCATCTAAATTATCCGCTTTAAATTTTAGTGCTATCGTTCCAAAATCTTTATCGGCATTTATCTTAATATTGTTAAAGCTTTTCGGTTGAAATGAAATGTACTCAATTTTAATATCATAAACTCCTTTTGGGATTTTAAAGGTAAATTGACCGTTTTTATCGGTAACACCACCTTCAATTGTTTTATCAGAATCTGCTTCATTTACCTTTATGGTTGCGTACTCTAGTGGAAAATTTTGAGATTTATCCACGATTTTACCGGTGATTTTATAATTCTGAGACCAAGTATTTGTGCCAATTAATAATACCCCTGCGACTATAACTAATATTTTCATATACTATTTATATCAATAAGACTTTATTAAAGATATGATGTTAAAACGGGTTGTAGTTAAACCTACGTTAATATTAAACACTCATTTCCTTATAAAATTTGAGACCTGCAAGGTCAAAGATACTAGCTGTTATTGACATGTAAACGACACATTATCAATTTTATAGATCTTTTTTTAGCAATCTGCTATCGATGTGCTTATGGAATCCAAAAGCAAGGAGTAGAAATCAAATATGATACATTGTCTATTAGAATTTACATGTACTAGATGTGATAATTTTTTAGGAAATTAAGGGTATTGACTTTTAAATTAGTTAACAATCAATTTTTAAGTTCATCTTGTTTTTTAGAGATAGCTAATAAAGCAGATTGAGCAATACTGAGTAGTAAGCTAAACAATAAAGCCCACCAAAAACTATCTACCCGAAAACCACCTACTAAAGTGTCACATATTAAAATGATAATCGCATTAATCACTAACAAAAACAAACCAAATGTGACCACGGTAACCGGTAATGTAAATAGGATTAAAACGGGTTTAACGAAAATATTGAGCAGTGCTATTACAGTAGCAACTACAATAGCAGTTATGAAACTATTTACATAAACGCCACTGAGTACATTAGAAAATGTAACCACTAAAATAGCAGATACAATTAAGTGAAGAACAGTTTTCATAGATTATATCAATTTGAATTAATAATGTAGTTATTGATGCTTAAATGTATAATGCCGAAAAATATTTTAAGGGTTCCGCACATAGGCTATACTAAATTACTCCTAGAGTAGGTCATTTAAATAATAATCGGTATTAAATATTAGGTCAATTATAATCATTAGCTATGAAATAAAAAAACCATAACATTTTTTGTTATGGTATTTTATTTAGAAAAGTTATGAAACCTTACTGTGCTATATTGTTACTAGGCGTAATGCCTTTAAAATCTCCTATGTTAACCATAGGAACGGTAGATCCATATAGCTCATTAATAGCTTTGATAGCACGATTAGCAATTAGTGCGTAGCCCTTTCCGGTTAAATGAACTCCATCTAATGAAAAGCTGTTACCGGTTACAAATTCACTGGTAAGTACTCCCCCGTTAAAAGGGATACCACTTTCATTAACTTGATTAAGTATGCTGTTCACATCTACAAAAGCCAGATTGTTTTGCTCAGCTATACCGGAAATGGTTTCATTATAAGCATTAGTAGCAGCCTGAATGGCATTTTGCTCTTCAGGGGTAAGCACATGTTGATCGCTAAGAGGAACAGATACCCCATTAATAAGGCTTGGATTGTCATTAACCGTCGTCCCTATGAAGGATGAAGATGTTAAAGGTATTAAATCTGATGGTGTAGCTTGTCTTAACTGACTTAATGTTTGAGCTGTTTGAGGGTCGATGTTAAACGGTGGACCTTGCAATACAGCAGATAAATCAGTTAGATTTTCATCTTGTAGAATAACAAAATTATTTCCTTCTGAAAAATTGATTTGCCTACTTTGTGCTTCTTCTTCAGAAATGAATCCTATTTGCGCTAAGCCGCCAAGAACTTGTGTGTTATACAAATCAAATTGAGCATTAAGTTGAGCCGCAGTTTCAGCATCTAAAGGAATAGGATTTGGGGGCACTACTTGAAAGAACGGGATAGATGTTACATCCGGAATGTTAAATACAACGCCACCACTGGCTGATTGATTAAGTCCATCAACTAAATTATTATAAACTTGAGCGAAAAGTTGTGGATCAGTTATGTCATTAGCGCCATAAGTAGTAGCATCCGGATTACCGGTTTGATCTGTTCCGGTTCCACCACTGGTAGCATATCCTAATACATCATTATTACCAATCCACAGGGAGAAAAAACTAGGGTCTTGGGCAATTGCATCTTCAATGACACTAGCGTCAGGAGATGATGCAAATCTCACGAAGTATGGATTTGCAGCCGTAGGCAGGTTACTTGCATTACCATAACCATTAGCAACCAGTTCAAAACTTCTGGCACCGGGAACTCCCATATTGTTAAATGTTCCGCTTAAAGTATTTGTAGCTTCTGTTGTGGGGGTGCCGGCTAGTTCTGCCGGAGCAGGATTTCCTGCTTCGTCAACAGCTAAAACCAGCCTATTAGATAAAGACTGATTACCATTGATTAGTAAACCTCCTAAATTATCATCCATAAGCGGTTGATTGAATTCACCGCCACCGGCAAACTCAAATTGACCAGCCATAATATTCGGGAATGAACTTTTCTGTCCATCTACATATAATGCTCCGTCCATATATCCGGCGGTTAATGAATTACCAACAGATACATAATTAGTAAAGTTAGCTTCCCCACTTTGATATAATTGATCTTGATCATCTTCAACAGAAGGATCTAATTCTGGTTCACAGCTTATCGTTAAAATGAATGCTGCTAATACGAGTGATATTTTTAAATATATACTTTTCATAAAATTATAAATTATAAGTTAAACCAATACCCGGAAGAAAAGCATTTGAGTTATACGTTCCTTCAAAAGGGGCTTCTACACCATTTTCTATATATGGGTCATACGATGTTTTTACTTCTTCGAATCTTACATACAAGAAGGAAGCATCTATTGCTATTTGATCATTGATTTGGAAGCTAAGTCCACCAGTAAATCCGTTAGCATCATTTCTAGGTGTCTCAGGTGCAAAAAATCCGGGTTTTACGGGAGATTCATCAAAATAATATCCGGTTCTTAAGGTGAGGTTATCCAAAGCTTTAAATTGTAAACCAAGTCTGTAAGTAGAAGCGGCTTTATAGTTTCTTGGATTGATAGAATTAGGCACATTAGGGTTTTCAAATTGAATGTCTAAAGATTCATAAACATTCCAAAAAATTCGATTGTAATCAAAAGCTAATAACCATTTATCATTAAACTCATAAGATGCTCCTATGGTTAGTTCAGCTGGTAGCGGTAGCTCTGCCTGAAATCCCATAGTGGTGTTAGGGGGTGTTAAGGGAGAATTTGTAAAATCTCTAAAAGTAGCCTTGCCATCCTCAGAAGATAAAATAATTTCTGATCGGTAATTAATACCTGCTTTAAATTTTTCTCCCGGCGTAATCAGCATTGATGCACTCCATCCCCAGTTGGTAACACCGCTGTCATCAATGGTGACATTTGATCGATCTCCTTCTAAATCAGTCAATGACCTGCTTGCATTTCTGTTAAAATTCACATTACCAGTAACAAAGATGGGACCACCGCCAATGCTAATTTCATCTGATAAACGAATTGAAATTAAGGGTTGAACATAAATGCTTTCCAGATTAATATCATTAACTAAATGAGAGCCGGCCCAATCTTTTTCCCATTCTACACTACTTCCATAAGGCGTGTAAATGGCTAAACCGGCGGTGAAAGTTTCATTGATTTTGTAGGAGACGTAGGCGTTAAATGGAGTTCCTAAACCACTATCCGTTTCTGAAAATTGACCGGTGTTTTGGTTTTGCCATTTTGTTTGAGAAAGAACTCCGGTAAAACCAACGGATACGTTTAATTGACCTTCTAAGTGAGATAACCCGGCCGGATTAAAAAATGCTAATTCAGCTGAATTGACCACAGCAACTCCTGTGTGTCCCATTGCTAAGGCTCTTTGACCTTGTGCAGCTACTCGATATCCGCCAGCGTAAATCGAGGCAGTGCTGAGCATGAATAAACATACTACTAATAATTTTTTCATAAGAACTTATTTAATTTGTTTTTTTAATATTTAATGTTCAATCTTCAAATTTATTACAATTCCTTAACAATCCAATAAAAAAATATTGACTTTTCAATTGGATGTAATAAAGTATTCGTTTACAAGATTAAAAAAAGCTTTTGCTTGTTCAGCATGTACCCAATGACCGGCCTTTTCTATGGTTTTCAAATCTGCATTAGGAAAGTGGTAATGAATTAAATTTTGATCAGAATTCTTGATATAAGTTGATTTTTCTCCTTTTACAAATAATGTTGAGCCTGAAAATTGAGCATGCTCTGATAGTCCTTTACCTATTTCATCTAAGTTTTTTTGGATAGCATGGAGATTTATCCTTAATTTTAATTGCTTGTTTTCATCTCTGTGAAGATTTTTGAGTAAAAATTGGCGTATGCCTATATCTTTAATTTGTTCACTTAACAATTTATCAGCCTCTTTTCTCGATTCAAGTTGGTTTCTATCTAAGATAGCCAAACCATTTAAAATATAATCATGATGTCTGGGGTAATATCTGGGCGTAATATCAACGATAACTAACTTTTTGACTAGCTTTGGATCTTGCGTGGCCAGTTGCATAGCTATTTTTCCTCCCATGGAATGTCCAATAATATACGTGTTTTTTATATTTTGATTTAATATATAATTGATTACATCTTGGGTCATCACTTGATAATTAAATTCATCATCATGAAAGCTTTTTCCGTGGTTTCGCATATCCAGTAAATGAACACAATAACCTAGATCCGCCCATTTTTTACCTAAACTTTTCCAGTTATCTCCCATGCCTAAAAAACCATGAATGATAATTAAATCTTGACCTTCTCCTAAGCGATTGGCGTGTAATGTTTTCATTTTAAGAATTTTAAATATTTGTTAATCACCTTTGGTAAACCTTCGTAAAGGGATTCTGCAATTAAAGCATGTCCAATTGAAACTTCATCCAGTTGAGCGATGTTTTTAGCAAAATATGTGATGTTTTGAAGGTTTAAGTCATGACCAGCGTTGATTCCTAAGCCCAAGTTTGTTGCTACATCAGCAGACTTTACAAAATTTGTAATCGCTTGTTTAGGATCATGGGTAAATTGATCAGCATAGCTTTCAGTGTATAATTCTATTCTATCGGTATCCGTTTTAACTGCATTTTCAATTTGTTCCTGTACAGGATCGATAAAAATAGAAGTTCTAATTTTATTTTTTTTTAATTCACTTATAATTTCTTTTAAATAGTCTTTATGTTTAATTGTATCCCAACCTGCATTAGAAGTTAACTGATCTTCAGCATCCGGAACTAAAGTGACCTGGTGAGGCTGAACATTTGTCACCAAATCCATGAATTTTTGAACTGGATTTCCTTCTACATTCAGCTCAGTTTGAACAACCTTTTTAAGTTGCTTTACATCATCATATCTGATATGACGCTCATCCGGTCTGGGATGAACGGTGATGCCTTGCGCTCCATAAGATTCAATTCTTTGAGCTGCAAGAATAACATCTGGTATGTTGCCGCCACGCGCATTTCTTAAGGTAGCTATTTTATTGATATTAACGCTTAATCTTGCCATGAATTTAATTTTAAATGATAATAAACCGCTAAAATAAGATGTATTTACTGATGTGGTCTTTAAAAATTAGTTATTTTGCATTTGAAATAAGTATATATGATATTACAACCTATAAAATCTGATAATACTATTGTGTTAGAAGATACTGTAAAAACCTGCTTATATAAATTTAATAAACAGCAATCTAATTATTTGCCTGTAGTAGATCAATCTTTATACTTAGGATGCTTAGAAAAAGATGATTTGCTGGCTACAGATGCTGATCAGTTGGTAAGTGATGTTCGATTTATGATTAAAGATAGCTCAATAAATAACACGGATGGAATGCTGGATATGCTTAAAAAATTTGCAGACTTCGAAGCAGAATTATTACCTGTTATCAATCATAAAAGAGAATTGCTGGGAAACTACCTCCTAGAAGATCTGTTAATCGATTTTAGAGAAACCCCTTTTTTTAATCATGAAGGTGAAGCCTTAAGGCTTCAAAAACAATTAGATCAGTTTTCATATAGTGAGCTCTGCCAAATAATAGAATCTAATAATGCTAAAATATCAGGTATTTTCACATCAAAGATAAAGAATGATATGATTGAAATTCAGCTTAAAGTAACATCAAATGGATTAAACAGCATATTAGAGAATCTAAGAAGGTTTGATTATACAGTAATGAGTAATCATCAGCAAGATAAACATCAGGAAAAGATAAAAGAAAGCTCAGCTTATCTAAGTCATTTTCTAAATATATAATTATGAAAATTGGTATTTACGGACAGTTTTTTTATCCGGTTACCGGTAAATTTCTTGATCAGCTATTTGAAGTGGTACGGGAAAAAAAAATTGATTATGCAATTGAAAGAGGGTTTAAAGAAATATTAATCAAAAAAAATATGCTGAAGCAAGCTGATCAAGTTCCAGTATTTGATTATTTAGATGAAAGTTATGATCTTTTTTTTAGTATAGGGGGTGATGGTACCATCTTGAGTTCTTTAAGTTTTCTTAAAGATTACTCTGTTCCAGTAATAGGAATTAACTCAGGAAGATTAGGTTTTTTAGCGAGTATTCATGATCAGGAAATAAAGTATGTCTTACACACTCTTTTTAATCTTGAATTTAAAATATCAGAAAGAAGTTTATTAGAGGTTCAAACTTCACCTAAAACCAATATGCATAAGCGTTTAGCATTAAATGAAGTCGCCCTGAGCAGAAAAGACACTACCTCAATGGTAACGATTAAAACCTGGCTGGATGGTGAGTTTGTTTGTGCTTATTGGGCGGATGGCTTAATGATTTCCACACCTACTGGGTCAACTGGATATTCCCTTAGCTGTGGAGGGCCAATCATCACTCCACAAACTAATGCTATGGTACTAACGCCTGTAGCACCACATAATCTAAATGCAAGACCACTTATTTTTCCTGATAATGTTAAAGTGAAACTTCAGGTAGAAACAAGATCTAAGCATTATATGGCTTCTTCTGATTCATTTATCACTACTCTTACTCCAGATGTGAGTATAGAAGTTAATAAATCAGCCCATACAGTAAAACTAGCACTTCTTGAAGGGGATAGTTTTCTTAAAACACTAAGAAAAAAACTACTTTGGGGAGAAGATCAGCGGAATTAATACAATAATATTATTTCTGATAAGTTTACCTAAGCAAATCAGCAATTTTACTGGGTAATCATAATTGTTATATTTGCAAACTTTTTAAGTTATATGAAGCTTAAATCAATCATGTTATTTATGGTGCTTTTCACAAATTTGTCAATGTCGCAGACTTATGAAATTGGTGTAAGTGTGGGAGGTACGAACTTCGTTGGAGACGTTGGGTCGGAATCATTTACCAGCTTGGATGATTATACATCCGGTGATCAGTTGTCAGGAGGGCTTTTATTCCGCTGGAATAGAAGTGATCGTCATTCATTTAGATTTACAGCTATGCGATTTAGAACCTTTGGAGATGATAAACGAGCTGATGATCCGGCGCGTGCAAGCAGAGGCTTGTCTTTCACCACTGATATTACTGAATTTTCTTTAGGGGTAGAGTTTAACTTTTGGGAGTTTGATTTGCATGAATTTGGCAATCCATTTGTCCCTTATTTATATACCGGCCCTACTTACTTATTGTCAAAAAATCAAAAACTGGAAGAAGGGGAACTAATAGAAGGAGATACTTTAACAGATTTTGCGATACCTATGGTGATGGGTGTTAAATATAGATTTGCATTTCACTGGTTGATATCGGCTGAAGTTGGAGCAAGATATACCTTAACTGATAATTTAGATGGAAGCACACCATCAGAAGTTGATTCAGACTTAAAAAATCAGGACTTTGGTAATTTGAATTCAAAAGATTGGTATTTGTTTTCAGGAATTACCCTAACTTACACATTTGGAAGAAAACCTTGTTATTGTAATTTTTGATGAAGTACCAACATGAAATCTTAAAAAAAACGATCCCTGGTCACATTGCAATTATAATGGATGGCAATGGTCGATGGGCTAAAAAGAAAGGTTTGTTTAGGGTGTCAGGTCATGAAAAAGGAACAAAAACGGTCAGAAAGATCGTAGAAGCTGCAGCTGAGTTTAAAGTTGATTATTTGACGCTTTTTGCTTTTTCATCTGAAAATTGGAACAGACCTAAGCGCGAAGTTGATATGTTGATGAATTTACTTGTAACTACGCTTAAAAAAGAATTAAACACATTTCAGGACAATAAAATAAAGCTTACATCCATAGGTAATATAAAAACGCTTCCTGTAAAAGCACAAGAAGAGCTTCAATATGTAAAAGATGCTACTAAAGACAATGATCAAATGGTACTTACATTGGCATTGAGTTATGGTAGTAGAAATGAACTAACTTATGCCTTTAAAAAAATAGCTACCAAGGTTAAGGAAAATACAATTAATCAGGAAGATATAGATGAAAATTGTATCAATCGGCATTTATTTACAGCTGATTACCCGGACGTAGATTTGCTTATTAGAACCAGTGGAGAGCAGCGTATAAGTAATTTTTTATTATGGCAGATTGCCTACGCTGAACTATATTTCAGTCCAAAATTATGGCCGGATTTTAATAAAGAAGACTTTTCTGAAGCAATATATAACTATCAAAAAAGAGAAAGAAGATTTGGAAAAACCAGTGAACAATTACATAAAAAATAATAATATGAAATGGCTTTTATCTTTGTTAATTGTTTTCTTGTTTACGCTTGAAAATTATTCTCAGGGAGCAGGACTCACAAGAGGTAAGCAGTACACCATAGGAGAAATTAAAGTAACTGGTACATCTAATTACAATGAACAAACCGTTGTGGCATTTACCGGTTTAAAAGAAGGAGAGAAAATTTATATTCCGGGTGAAAAATTAACTAAAGTCCTCAATAAACTTTGGGATTTGGGGCTGTTTAGTGATATCAATTTTTATTTAACTAATGTTGATGGAAATGTAGCTGATCTTGAATTAGAAATTACAGAAGTTCCTAAACTGATTGACGTTAAAGTTAGAGGCATAAAAAAAGGTAAACGAGAAGAGATCATTAAAGATAACGACTTAAAGGAAGGTAAAAAGGTAACTGAAAACCTGAAAGCTAACGTAAAAAGCTATGTAGAAAAGAAATACAGAAAAAAAGGTTTCCTAAATGCTCAGGCGAATATAGAAACTCAAGAAGTAAGAGATAGCTCACAAGTTGATAAGCTTATTGGGGTTAATATGACCATCAATATCAATAAAGGCCAAAAAGTAAAAATTAAAAATATAAACTTTAAGGGTAATAAAAAATTTACTGATGCGAAGTTGCGCAGAAAGATGAAGAAAACTAAACAAAAATTTTTCTTGCGTTTTTGGAAAAGATCAAAATTGATACCTGAAGAATATGAATCTGATAAACAGCGTGTTATTGATTTTATGAAAGAAGAAGGCTATCGAGATGCTCGAATTGTAAGCGATAGTATCAGTGAAATAGATGAAAATAATATTGCGATTGATATTAAAGTAAATGAAGGTGACAGATATTACTTTGGAGATATTGAATTTTTAGGGAACTCTGTTTATAGTGACGCAAGATTAAAAAGACTGATAGGAATTAGAAAAGGCGACCCTTATAACGGACCATTACTACAAAAGAAAATTGCGGATAACTCAAAACCTGATGCAAATGATGTTACCAATTTATATCAGAACAGTGGTTATCTTTTCTCAAAAATTAATCCGGTAGAAACAAATGTATACAACGATACCATAGATTTTGAAATTAGAATTCAGGAAGGAAAAGTTGCTTATTTTAACAATATATCTGTAGAAGGAAACACAAGAACAAATGATAATGTAGTTTACAGAAACTTAAGAACATTACCCGGAAGAAGATATAGCAAAGATGCCGTTGTAAAATCTGTCAGAGAACTGGGGCAGGTAGGCTACTTTGATCCGGAAAGTATTAATCCGCAAATACAGAATGTTAATCCTCAAGCAGGTACTTTAGACGTAAACTATCAAGTTGCTGAGCAAGGAAGTAGTCAGATTCAATTACAAGGTGGTTATGGTGGCGGAGGTTTTATTGGAACTTTAGGCTTGAGTTTTAATAATTTTTCTATGCGAAATCTCTTTAATAAAGAAGCCTGGAAACCAATACCTATGGGTGATGGACAAAAGTTGTCACTTAGAGCTCAAGCCAGTCAAACTTTTAGGAATTATAGTTTTTCATTTACAGAGCCTTGGTTAGGAGGGAAAAAGCCGGTTCGTTTATCGGTTTCACTTTCAAGAACCACCCAATTTTTATTCAACCCTATATCCAGAAATGCTAATTCAGATCGTAACTTTTCCATCACGGGAGTAGATGTAGGTTATGCTAAAAGACTACGGGAACCTGATGAGTATTTCACTTTTAATGCCGGCGTTGGTTTTCAACATTATAATTTAAATAACTACAATGTAGGTTTATTTAGGTTTCCTAATGGTCAATCTAACAATTTATCATTTCAATTAGGTCTTAGCAGAGATAATACCTTTGTGAATCCTATATATCCACTGGGAGGTTCAAAGTTTAACGTTTCAGCCAAATTTACCATTCCTTATTCTTTGTTTAATGATGTGGACTACAAGCAATTAGCTAGAGATAGAGAAGTTGCCCTTGAAGAACAAGACAATCAAGCATTAGCTGATATTGATCAAAAAAGATTTAACTGGTTGGAATTTTATAAAGTAAAATTTTCCGGTGAATGGTTTAATAAAATTTGGGATAAACTAGTATTACGATCTAAAATTGAATATGGATTTTTAGGAGCCTATAATCAAAATAGAGGAGTGCCTCCATTTGAACGCTTCTTCTTAGGAGGTGATGGCTTAGGTGGTTTTACACTAGATGGAAGAGAAGTAATCCAGCTTAGAGGTTATCCTAATCAATCTATTATGCCCAGGTCTCGAGGTGGTGCAACACAAAGCTCTTTTAACGACGGTGCAACCATATACAATAAATATACCTTAGAATTACGTTATCCTATTACATTGAAGCCATCGGCATCTATATATGCGCTTACATTTTTAGAAGGCGGTTCTTCTTTTGATGAATTTAGAAATTTCAGTCCATTTGAATTAAGTAGATCCGCAGGCTTGGGCTTAAGAATATTTATGCCGGCATTTGGATTATTAGGAATTGACTTTGGTTACGGTTTTGACCCTATTCCGGGAACAGATAACGGAGCAAACGGATGGGAAACACATTTTATAATAGGTAGACAATTTTAAAAATGAAATCAATAAAAATCTTATTTGTATTAATATCACTTAATTTGGCATTCCAAAGCCAAGCTCAAAGAGGGTTAAGAGTAGGTTATGTTGATATGGAATATGTTTTAGAACAAATTCCTGAATATCAACAAGCCGTTAATCAGTTAGACCAAAAAGCACAAAAGTGGAAAGCAGAGATCAGCAAGAAGAAAAAAGAAATCGAAAATTTAGAACAACAACTCGAAAATGAGCGCCCTTTGCTTACACAAGCTTTAATAGAGGAGAGAGAAGGAGAAATAGAATATCTCCGCGACCAAATGTTAGCCTATCAAAAACAAAAATTTGGAGTTGCCGGAGATTATATAACACAAAAAAGACAACTGATTCAACCTGTACAAGATCAAGTATTTAATGCCATTCAGGAATTGGGTAAAACCCGAGAATATGATTATATCCATGAAATGTCATCTGATGCATCAATATTATATGCTTCAAAGCGTCATGATATTAGTGATATGGTGCTTAAACTTATACAAAGAGAAAGTCGCCAGAATAAAACTACGGCTCAATCGCTAATAGAAGAAGAAGGTGAATATAAATCAGTAAAAAAGGCGAAAGCTGATCAAGAAGAAGAGAAAAAACAAAAAGCCAAGCAAAAGGCTCAAGAAGCCAAAAGACAGCAGCAACTAGATGAACGGGAAAGACGAAGAGATTCTATTCGTAATGCTAGAAAAAAGAAACTTGAAGAAAGAAAGGCACGATTATTGGAGAAGCGTAAAGAAATGCAACGTAAACGCGATTCTATAAGAAATGCAAGAAAAAATGAAAACGATTAAAATTAACTTAAATACAAAAATGATGAAACAAGTAAAATTAGCTAGTCTATTCCTAATCTGTTTTGTAGCTTTTAGCTCAACAGTAAATGCACAAAATAAAATTGCGCATATTAACTCTCAAAAATTTATCGAGACTATGCCAGCTTATAAGTCTGCCATGAAACAGCTAAAGCAAATTGATAAATCTTATCGTAAGGATGTAGATGAAATGCTTAAAGAAGCTGAAAAAACGAATAAACGTTATCAAGCTGAACAAGAACAGGTGTCTCAACAGGTTAATAAGCAAAGAGCTAAGAAATTACAGGAAATCCAGGATAACATTATGAAATTTAGTGATAATGCTAAAAAAGATCTTCAGAAAAAAAGAGAAGAACTTCTAAGACCGGTTTATGAAAAAGCAAGAGAAATTATACAAAAAGTTGCCAGAGAAAAAGGCTACGATTATGTATTAGATTCTACCACCGGAACTGGTTTGCTATTAGCTGATGGATATGACTTGATGGATGATGCTAAAGCTGAATTAGCCAAATAATATCTAATACTTCAAACTATTTTGATGATATTCTAGAAAATAAAAAGTATGTTATTTAACAAATCCCGCCCTATTGGTTTCTTTGATTCCGGTGTTGGCGGGATTTCTATTTTTAATGAAGCTGCGAATCAGCTACCAAATGAAAATTTTTTATACTTAGCAGATAGCCTTAATGCTCCTTATGGCACTAAAAATAAAGAGCAAATTATTGATTTGAGTATTAAAAATACTGAATTACTTATTAATAAGGGATGTAAAATGATTATTGTAGCATGCAATACCGCTACAACAAATGCTATTGATAGGCTTAGAGAACAATATGATATTCCATTTGTTGGCATTGAACCTGCTGTTAAGCCTGCTATCCTTAATTCTAAGGTTAATAGAGTAGGTGTTTTAGCAACTAAAGGAACACTTTCCAGTCAATTATTTGCTCATACAAATCAATATGCCTCATCAAATCATACTGATGTTATTGAAGTAGAAGGTAAGTGTTTGGTTGAAAATATAGAATCAAATAATATTAACCAAGCCTGTTTTAAAGCTTATTTAAATGATTTAATACAGACCTTTATTAAGAAAAATGTAGATTGTGTTGTCTTAGGTTGTACGCATTATTCCTTTTTAAAACCAATTTTATCTGATCTTTTACCATATTCTATTAAAATTATCGACGCAGTTGAACCGGTAACCAGACAAATAAAAAAAATACTTGCAGATCAATCTATTGAAAATGATTTGTCAGATATTAATTCATATCAATTTTTTTCTAATAAGAATCCGGAAATCATTAATCATTTTATCTCTTTAAACCTTAAGAATAAGATAAAAGCGACATACTTAGATTTTTAAAGTATTGAATTGATATCTATACTTAGATAAGTCGCTTTAGCGCCGGGCTCATTTTATAAATCCAGCCTTTTATCAGCTCAACGCGTTCCTGAAAACGCCAGGTCAAATAATCGGCGTAGGTATAGGTTTTATTGAGATCTAACTCAGAAAAATCTGTGACTTTAGGTTTCATCTTTTTACGTTAAGATTTTCTTTTTCGTATTCAAAAATATCTGTCGTAGTAAATTTTAGGTCAGGAAACAATTTGGATGTAATAAGCTCATCCTTATCTTCCACGGTATCGAATTCAACATACTCGCCATCCTCTAGATAAAAGATCTGAAGCGATTTACCTTCCGGATTGACCAACCAATATTCCTTAACCTTATTTTCCTGATAAATGTTGAACTTTTCATTGTAGTCTTTTTTCATCGTAGCAGTGGAAAGTACTTCAACGATCAAATCCGGCGCACCGATACAGCCACGTTCATCTAATTTATTAGGATCGCAGATGACACAGATATCAGGTTGAATTACGGTAGTAAT
>Ga0102930_1000195_pt1 | contig 20009 bp, 13 predicted proteins | sample SalPon1_B_H2O_MG_FD_84514 | JGI IMG/M metagenome (GOLD analysis project Ga0102930, IMG submission 84514) | Salt pond water microbial communities from South San Francisco under conditions of wetland restoration - Salt Pond MetaG R1_B_H2O_MG | ecosystem: Environmental > Aquatic > Non-marine Saline... | reverse complement strand
TATTGCATTAGCGTATTTTATTATGTTGTTGCCAAAATCCCAAGTGCCTTCTACCCACTGTAATTCATCTTCTGTGTCCGCTTCGTAAGGAATGCTCTGTGCCTCAGCGAGATTTGCAACTGGGAGCCATTCACCTGCGTGGGCAAAATACAGTCTGCCTTCTGAGTGAACATGCGCAATCATACCATGATAGGTAACTGGGTCTACCTCTGTTTCCAAATCGCCTAATGTGTCCCAGTGAAAACGTATTCTATTCTTCTTTGACTGTAAATCCAGTTGTGCATTAGAGTTGATATTTTGGAAATCTGCTCTTGCAACTTCCGTTCCCCCTACAGTATCACCGTTGTAGACACGTAAACTACCAGTGTCTCTATTTGTGTAAATTTGGCCACTAGAGCCTGTAATTCTGTTTAGAAAATTGTTTTCTCTAGGTACAATTCGGATTCTGTCAAATAATTCGCTCATTTTGTGTTTCCAGTTATAAAGTATTTATTTGGTTTCAGTTTGGTTTAATCTTACTTTATTCATTTGATAATTACTTTTATGAATCCAACTGTTTGCGCAGGCTCTTTACTTTATGTTGCAAAAACTAAAAGGTTTTTATTTTTGCACAGGATGCGGTCAAAGCAGAATCTTGTTTGGGGATTACCAGGCGGGACACTAGAATTTCAAGAAAGCGCATGGCAAGCATGCTCTCGAGAAATAACAGAAGAAATAGGCCCTGTATCTATATCTAAAACCATGCCATTAGAGAGATTCTTGTCACGTGACGGACTGTTTGAATACCATACATATCTATGCCTAGTTGACAATGAGTTTATACCTGCCTTAAACGATGAACATAATGGATATGCATGGGTAGAGTATGGATTTTGGCCTAAACCTTTACACTATGGCGTTAAGAAAACACTTCTAAAAAAAAGCAATATTACAAAAATAGAAACAATTATAGGTATCTTGAATGATTGACTTTATGCACGATTTACAATCTTCCTTTTTCAACAATACAGTAATTGAAAGATTACAAAGCGACGCACAATGGAAGTTGTCGGTAGATCAGCAGACCAGCGGACTTCAAAGTGGAAAAAGCGATGCAGGATTTCTTTTCTTAACATACTTTGAAAAACCATTAATAGAAGATCCTTTTTTTAATACAGTGGGCGAAATAATCTTTGACTCTGTATTGCAAAATTCGGAATTTCAATTTAACAATATCAGGTTAATGCGTTTTAATTATAATTACTACAATCAAAGTTCAAATGGTGTTGATCACATAGATTTTGATGATAATAATACTTATAGCATAATTTATAACTTTAACGATAATGACGGCGGAACGATGGTAAACGGAAAATTTTATCAATCAAAACAAAGTGCGGCTTTAATGTTTCCTAGTAATTTTATACACAAAGGAATTGGTCCTAAATTAGATAAGCAGAGGTATGCATTGAACATTATCTTTCAAGGAATATTAAAAAAATGAAAATTGATTTTTTTCCGGCTATTCCGCAGGCATCGTTGTTCCCTCCAGAACCTGCTAGAAAGTGTATTCCTGAATGGTATAAAAATGCATCAACAGTTCCGCCTGGACATAAAGAAAAGCCATCTGCAAAAGAAATGCAGATCAATCCTGATATTCAAGCATCTACAATCAAACGATGCATGCCAGTGCATGACTATATCACAACAGGGTATGTAATCAAAAACTTTCTTGATATTTCGTTAACACAGCAAACTGATGAAGAAAATAACGAAACTGTTTATCCGTATCACAATACAAGACTAATGAGGCCATTTGTAGAGAAGCATAAAAAAGGACAGCACCCTGGAGTTCCTATAGAAAAAGAAGTATTAAAACTTTCGGGTGTGTGGGGGATTAAGACGCCGCCTGGTTATAGTTGTTTCTTCTATCAACCTTTTTATCATGCATTAGATTGTGATTATTATTTTCTACCGTCCATAGTTGACACTGATACATATCACAATCCTGTAAGTTTGCCTTTTATATTAAAAGATATTGATAAAAGCAGTCAAAAGGAAATTTTTATACCTTGTGGGAAACCTATGATATCTGTATATCCCTTTAAAAGAGACGACTGGTCAATGTCAATTGCACAGGACGACCTTACAAATGACAAATCACGTGTTCAGATACTTACACAACTATATCATGTTTATACTAGATTTTTTCATAAAAAGAAGACATTCAAATGAACAATACTAAAGATTTTATCGGACGTTGGGATTCCGCTGTAGACGAAAGTCTATGTAAAGAAATTATAAGTTACTTTGAAGTAATGAAAAATAATGGCTTTTCGCAATCAAGACAAAGTCAAAATCAACATAAATCAAAATTAGAACAAGATACAGAATCATTACTTATGACCACTAATATGATAAGATGTGCTGATCCACAATTGCATACTCCTATTTTGAATGGTTTGTGGAATCAATGGTTTCCAGAATATATCTCAACCTATGCTAGTTTAAATTTAGTAGATAACTTTTACATAAATGAAATGAAATTGCAAAAAACTGATATCGGTCAAGGATATCACGAATGGCACTTTGAAACTGACACTGCGTCTACTGCTAGAAGAATATTCAATTATCATGTATATCTTAATACTGTAGACCAAGGTGGTGAAACAGAATTTCTATATTATGCACGTCGTGAAAAACCAACAGTTGGGACAGTGTTAATTTATCCCGGATACTTTACACACACTCATAGAGGAAATCCTCCTATTTCCAACTCAAAATATTTACTTAATGGATGGATAGAATTATGATTAGAATAGAGAACATATTAAATGATACTCAATTCAGCGAGTTGTTAAATTATATTTGCAAAGACAACAGCGAATGGTTATACATAAACAGTACAGTTAAAGAGCCTAAACAAGACACAGAATACATCGATTCGTGGCAATTAGTGAAACCCGTATTTCACAATACTGTTATTGATTCATATTTGTTTGGATTAATTATGCCTATTATGATGAAAGTGTATAAAGAATTAAATATTTCAGACGGGCAAATATCTAGAATTAAAATAAATTCTCTACACCCTAATCCCAACTGCGATGCCGGACAACCTCATGCTTTACATCAGGACGATTTGGACGATAATGCAGTGTCTTGCATTTTTTATCTAAACAATGCAGACGGAGATACTGTGTTGTACAATGATTCGAAAATAACAAAATTTTCGCCTATAGAGAATAGTGCGATTGTGTTTCCAAGCAAGTTATGGCATGCTTCGTCTAGTCCGATTGCGAGCGAAAGAAGATTGGTTGTTAATATAGTCTTTTATTCGGACATCAAGGTTTTCGATTAGTAGAATATAACCAGGGAGCACTTGCAGTATACCTGCTTCCGTCATTGAAGGTAATATTCTGGCCATTATAGGGATTTGAAATATTTCTAGATGCAAGTGGACTTCCAAAATCATAATCTCCATTTGGCTCACTATAAGTGCTATTGCGTAGCCACCATCTACCACCATCTCCGGTTTCCCAGTCTTGTGCTCCGCCGCCTGAGTAGAGAGAACTACGCATTATTTGACCTGTGTAATCACCGCTACCTTGTGAATCTGTTTTTCTAAAGATTTTGCCAACGTGACCGTTAAAATATGTTTCAATAGTGGTTCCTAGAACATTGTTTGTAAAATCACTCATAGCACGCCAATGATTTGGACTACGAGGCATTACCATTTCTAGGCCTATAGAATTTTCCGTACCTGATAGGCTTCTAAAATCTGAGTCTGAGTTTCCACTGAGCGGATAAAAATCATAGCCACCGCCATCATATACAGTGTCAACATACATTTCTAATGGATCTGGCATATCGCCATTTTGTATCCAATAATAGCCGTTGGAAATATTAGGTCTTTCACGAACCAAATCCCAACCTGATTCAGCAGGATTACCTGATGAATTACCAACTAGTCGTTCGTCTTCCTTAGAGTCTGCTCTAACCCAGTTGTTCCCGTCGTAATATTCAAATAATCCTGTGTCTACATTAAAACGTATAGAACCTGGAGCAGGGTTACTTCTTTGTCCAGTATCTCCTGTACTAAATTTTACAAATCCTGTATCTGTAATCGATGTATCTTGTAAATCAGCCATTTTTGTTATCCTGTAAATAATTTATTAATTGATTACAAATATAGTTGTATGCATGGACGTGTTGCTGAAATGGTGCGTTTGAAATTTCTTTGAATTTTGATTGGACTACTTTTATATCTTCGTTTTCAAATAAATTTACCATTTGTTTAACCTGTTCTGTAATATCAGAATAGGTTTCCAGTTCCTTTAAACGCTGCATGTATCTATTTTTTTCAGACACGTCGGGAGAGGGCATATTAGAATATATTTGATTTCTAAGTTCTTTTATAGGTTTATTTTCGTCTATCTTATCCACATTTCTACCCTTGCTGATCTATTGAATCCTGCGACATTTTCACAGCATGATATAACGTCTCCTGCGGAATATCTTGTGCCTCTTCTACCTCCGAAACCGATTCCGCCTCCGACATCATCAGAACCTTGGTTGCCGAATGGGAACAACCCGCCGCCGTTTTCGTTCCAACCAAATCCCCATCTTGTGTCATATGCGCCGTTCCAGTTAAACCCATAAAATCTAATGTCTACCTGAGAACTGAAATTAAAATTGCTTCCGCTCCAGCCTGGATAAAGTCTTGCATCGCCTATAAACCAAATTGAAACAGAATTAAAAAAATCAACTAAATTAATCCTATCGCCATAGAATCCATTTTGCAACCACACATGCTCATCACCTGCTGGTATAGAACCGCCGCCGCCAGGTAAGTCAGGCCATGTAGCCATTAAATCTCTACCTTCGAATCTATTAAATGTTTCGAACTTTGCGTCACTATCGCCGCGATCAAGATCATTTTCATTAAGAGTATTTCTAGTAGTCCAATAACTAGAAGCATACTCGAAAGTATTCCCTCTTGTGGCTTTCATTACCATCATCCAAGCACCGCCGTCGTAGCGTTTGTCCATCAAACAATAAATTTGCCTTGGCCCTACAACAGGAAGATCTATCCAGTACACACCGTCTCCGGCATCGGGGCGTGCATTCTTAATAGCACGAGCATCTCTAGCAGCAGTTGCCGCAGTTTCTCCTATACCTGCTTTTGCTCCAGTGTTTGGATTTATCCAATTGCTACCGTTGTAGTATTCTACTTCATTAAAATCGGTGTTAAACCTAATCATGCCTACTTCAGGAGTCGACGGGCGCTGAGCAACACTGCCTCTCGGCATATTATCTGCATTAGTTCCACTTATTATTACATTATTTAAATCAGCCATTTACCATTTTCCTATTGGACATGAAAAAATTTCAAATTGTGCCTTCATTGGCATAAAACAATAACATTTTTTACATGTCTTTGTGAAATTGTTAAACATTTCGCATTGTTTGCAAATTGCATATCTAGTTTTGAATTTTGTACTGTTAGTTGGTTTTTCACTTTGGTCTTTGCTTTTTTCAAACCAATACGAAAACATAGGGTGAATTACACCTTTGTCTATATGTTCTTCTATGTTTTTTATATATTCGTTTTCCTGACAGTGGAGATAACGGACATAATTTTCTTCACTGTCAAACTCTTGTCTAGTTTTAAAGTTCATTTTACAAAACACCAACTTATTGGATGATCGTTAACTCTATATCCTCCACCGTCATAGTTTGAACGTCTTGCACTTCCCACACTTCCTACACGGTTACTCGAAAAACCCATCCCCCATTCATAATCGTTAGATGAACAATCTCCTTCGTTATTTAAAGTAATTCCGTATCGCATTCTGTCACCGCCACCGTTTGCTCTAAAATTAATTCCTCGCATATTGCAGTTGTTCCAGTTAGTGCCGCCTGTACCATTTACATATGCTCGTCCTGTGTAACTATCTTCGGGCGTGCCGGAAATATCACGTGACTTATTCCACCATTCGATAAAATCCTGTCTCGAATGGCGTGTTCCTCGTGCAACTCCAAAATTTACGTTAGTCTGTATTGCAGCAGCATCTGCAAAAAATCCTCTTATACCATTATCGTTGTACCACCATTCTTCTAGATAGTTTTCTTTAAACCCCAAACACCAACGTGTTTTCATGTTTCCGCCTCTGTGAAAAAACCAAGCATGAGTTTTGATATCAGTATTCGAATCAGGATCGTCTGTTGAATTGAACACGTTAGTATTTGTCCAGTTTGACGAATCGTGTTGCCAAGTTGATGATGATCCATTGAATCTAGCAGCAAGCATCCAACCTCCTGCTTCCATGTCGCACCAAATCTGTCTTGCAGTTCCGTTTATATTGATCCAATATAAACCATTCGGTGCTTCAGGATTAAAGTCTAAAATTTCTTCTGGATGTTCTGCCGGCGACTGCGATAAAGAACCTAGTCCCGCAGAGTATTTTCCGTTAAATGTTTTCCATCCAGAACCGTCGTATATTTCTAGCACAGGAGGTGATGTGTCTGTATTCAACCGTGCCATTCCGATCTGAGGCGAAGATGGTCTTTGCCCAGTAGTACCTGTTGGCAGTTGTAGTATATCTCCGTCGATATTTAAACTTTGTAAGTCAGCCATAATTTTTATTTTGCAATTTATTAAGTTCTTGGGTAAGTGTCTTAATACTCTCTATCAAATAAGCAGTAATTTTAGTATAATTTATGCCATCTGGTTTTCCATGTTTATATTTTACAAGTTCTGGTACTATATCGCTAACTTCTTCTGCAATTAATCCTGCTTCCTTTGTAGACAAATTATCTTTTCTATAATAAGTAACACCTTGGAGTTGGTTTATTAAATCTAACGCATGATCAATTGGTTCTATTTGTTGTTTGTAAATTATACTTGATGTTTCTGTTATAGAAGTAAAAGTTCCTGTTGCTGCATTATTTGCACCAATTACTGTACCATCTATGTTCCCACCATCTATATTTACGTTGCTAGACGACAAAGCACTCACTGTCAAAGTTCCAGAAGACGGCTGAAAACTTAGTTTTGAATTTGATACTGAAATATCATTTACAAGTCCGCTAGTGCTAGTAGTCATTAACGGAAAGTATGATGCTGTGTCAGCTGTTTGATTAGTTATTGATACTGCAACATCTTGGAAACTTAAATTCCCAGAGCCGTCTGTTGATAAAACCGTTCCGGTAGAACCATCAGCAGAAGGCAAAGTGAAATTAACATTTCCGCTTAGAGAAGGAGAGTTTATAGATACATAATTAGATGAGTTTGCACCTTCATATATTCTTAGAGAATTATCACCTATAATTGCTAGATCAACATCTACATCTACTCTACTTCCTTGTAGCAACAAGATGTCTGAAGATTCTAAGGGTTTTAATGTTTGATCTTCTACAACCAGTTTGCCTAGTAAGGTATCACCAACTTGTCCTGTGCTTATTCTTCGCATTTTAAATTCCTATTATGATGTAGGTGTTTCTATTCCGTATACTACAGCACTAACAGCAGTAGTGTCTGATCTTACAACCACATTTTTTCCTGCGTCTACTACTATACCGCCTCTTTCAAGTACACCGTTGCCAACTAGAGTAGTATCGTATTCTATGTAATCTGCATTATCCGGTGTGGAGGTATCTGAAATTGCTATTCTTACAGCAATATCTGTTGTATTTCTATTTGCAATATTCACTGTAACTACTGCAAATGTGTCGACTGGCACTACGTACACTGCGGTGTCTGTTGTGCTGCTTAAATCTTCTCTTCCTAATACGCCTGTGGCCATTTTGTTCTCCGTTTATCTTAAAAAGTAATGGTATGCTAGCGGTATTCCTAGGACTGCGCCTTCAAATACTACATTCGCCCGTATATTTATCGGTTCTCCACTGACAGTGGTTATTTGATCTCCGCCTACAAATATATCACCAGCTGTAACACTGTTTACATTTAGACTGGCGCCGCCACCGCCGATCTGTGCTTCAATGAATGCTTTAACTGCTCGCTGTGTAGGAACAACGTTATCAGAATTAGCAGTAAAGAACGGATCTGTTGAGAACTCTGTAATTGAAGCAGAATTCCCACCCAACGTCACCTCGCCTAGAGATAATTCTTGCAAACCAGCAAGGTTAAATGCATCTGCATTTATTGCAGCCACACCAGTAGCCTGTTCAATCGAAAACAAATCGCCTACTCTAAAGTTGCCGTCTTGGTCTGTGGATGTAAAGAACACTCTACCACCGTCTCTATCTCTAGTTTCAGCAGTCTGATCTGGTTGATATTCGGGCTCATTAGGGTAGTTTGTTTCTTCAAAATTTCCTGTTCCGATGTCAAGAAAATCATGTCCTGTAAGACGTACCTGAGAATAACGAATTCTTAGATCAACGGCTTCTCCGTCCTGCGGTGCTTCTCCTATTTCTATATCTGGAGATATCTGAAGAAATGCAGTGTAAGAACCATCTGTATCACCTAAGAACGAAAGCGTGTTAACTAGCTTAAAGAATCTTCCAGGTAAACTTGCAAATTCAACATTAGATCCGTTTACTGGTCTTTCTGTTAAACGTTTCACAGCAACAGTATCACCATCTTGTAAGAAGTCTGCTACACCGTTACTTTCTTCTGCTACAATTTCTGCACTTGCTTCTGAGAAGCCTCCGCCTCTTGAAATAAATGTAGGGTTAGCAAGAGAGCCTGTGCCTATTCTTACGTTTAGATTGACATCAACTGTGTTGTTAGGATCAGTGACTGTTACTGTTGGTGCAGAAGCATATCCAGAGCCTGGTTCTGCTAAACGAATCTCAAACACCTGTTCGCCGCTTACTCCTGCTCTACCTCGTGTTCTAGCGCCTGCTCTAAAGTCTATACCAGCAGTTGTTGTACCGTCTGATACCGCAATAAATCTCCCTGTCTTATTCGGATTTCCAAACTCGATTGTTTCGTAATCTGTAGCCAAGCCAGTTTCTGCTGTCCAATTTATACCGTCCTCAGAATACTGAATCACTGTAGTTGCTGTTGTAGCAGCAAACACTCCGTGACCGTATGCAATTCTTCTACCGGAGGATGCTGTTGTTGCAATAGCATCACTCCAATTAACACCATCCAACGAATAGCTAACTTCGCCGTCAACAGCAAGAGCAACAAATCTACCATTGCCCCACTGAAGATCCTGCCAGTTTTTGCTTGGCAAATTTGATCCAGCAAGCCATGTTACGCCGTCCTCTGAGTACTCAGTTCTGTTGGTGCCTGAAGCCAGTGCTACAAAAAGTCCTTTGCCGTATGCAAGAATATCATAGCCTGTATTGCCTAATGCGGAGGTTGTAACTGTCCAATTTACACCACCGTCAACTGTGAATGCAGTATCTTGGGAATTGTTAGAAATTACTACGAATCTATTATTGTCCACGCCAACATTACCAAATGTAACTTGTTTTGTGCCCGAAGTTGGTAGTCCAGTTAAACTAGAACTCCAACTTTGTGCAGCATCTGTAGAATAATTAGCAGTTCCGTCTTCGCTAACCGCAAGCACTACATCTGGTTTGAATAATGAAGATCCGTCATCTAATAGACCGCTAGATACATCTGACCATGTTTCTGAAGTTGCTAAAGTAGTAGTAGTCCATGTAGAACCGTCTGCAGAAGTATATGCAGTTTGTCCTGTTGTAGGCAGCCCGAAGAAGAAGCCTTTCTCTCCGTGCCCTACAAAATCAAACTCGAGCACAGATCCTTGTGCATCAACACTAAGCACAGTTATAGTTATATCGTTTTGAGTAGATGTTCCTCCTAAGCTAGTACCAGCTAATACTAATTCGTCTAAACGAGTGTAGCCTGTACCTGCTAAATTTAGTGCGACATAATATTTAGAACCTACTCTAGTAACATCAAAAGCAGCGGCCGTACCGGTGCCACCTGTTGCCGATACAGCAGTATAAATTTCTGCAGTTTCTACGTATTCTAATGCACGGTAATCTGCAGATTGAACCGTGACTGCGCTGTTACTAACAGGCGGTGCAGAAAATTCAATTCTAGGCTCTATTTGATAGATAGTAGTAGAATTAGGTGCAACAATTTCTTTTCCAGGAACCACATGCTCCATCCTGCGGTTCCGTCTTCTTTTACTACTGTTGCTTCCTTAGATCCAGAATTATATGTATCTATAATTGCATATTGTCCTCTACCTGCGCCGCCTACGAGATAAATTTTCATACCAGGATATGCACTTGATATGTTACCGTCTGTAGCTGCAAGAAATATTCCCGTAAGACTGCCTTGCTGCGCTGTATTCGAAACTAGAAGAAATCCATCGCCGCCAGGTTCTTCATCCGGATTGGTTGCAGCAGAAATCTTTACATTATATACTGCATTATCTCTAAACTCATCCGCTACTATTTCTTCGTTACCACCTGGTCCAAACACTGCAAATTCTGCTTCTGTATAATCATTACCAGCGTGTCCGAATTCAAAGGCCAGTAGTTCGTCTGAAAGATTAACATTTGCTACAGTTGCATTAAACTGTGTTCTATTGTCTACCACAGCAGTCACTGGAACTTCTTCCGGATCCACACCTTCTGCTACTGAACCAAACGTACCATAAGAGTTATTACCGTTTGTTCCACGTATTCTGCCACCTCTTTCAGCTAGATAGCCAATGTGTGCGTAATATGAGAATACAGAAACAAGTTCAGCTCTGCCGTTGTTTGTAATCCATGCGCCAATACCGTCTGATATAACCTGTGTAAAGTCGTTAGAAACAATGGAGTCATTGCCGCCATCATGCAGTTCGCCGTCAATCTTTTGACCTATACAGGCAAAACCGAATGTTGTAAGGTTTTGTACATATGGCGAGCGTGCTGTAATCCATACTCTTTCGTCGGCTGGTCCCCAGCCTGGATCTAGTGATGCATAGGCACCTGCTGTTGGTCTGCGTGTGCCGAACGCATTTTCTGCAGATAGGTCACCTTGTAAGCCGCCGACTGTTTGTAACCTAAGACCTGTGCCGTTTCTAAGATAATACATGTCTTCTTCTTTAGAGCCGATTATGGTATTTGCATACCAACGTGCAGTCTGTTTTGTTCTGTATATTGCAGGCACATATATTTCAAAATCAGATATTCCGGCTACTCCTGTATATGAACGATTCCACTCTTGTGGCCAAGTAAGATCCCATAACAAAGCATATATAATTTCTTTAATATCTTTTTCGTCCGGCTCTGTAGTATAGTTATAGGCTTTTTCTACTGTAAAGACACCATCCCACGACTCATTCAAGTTAAGTTCAAATCCTTGAGGTTGTTCAGAAATTTTGAATTCGGTTGCGGAAACTATGTCGTACACATAATATATAGTTTCTTCTGCTAAACCAGCAGAGCCAACATCTGAAGGAGTAGAATCATCAGTAAATTGTATTGGCTGGTCTATAGCGAGCCAATTAGTAGAATCAATAGTAAAAGTATTTGTACTAGTATTAATAGCAGTAACAGGTGCACTGAAATAGTCATTTACATATGCTTGTACTTCTTGATCAATAAATGTTTCGTTTATTTTTATTTGGTGCTGTCCATTGTAGACTTCGATATCTTCTACCTGATTAATATTTCCTTCTGCTGTACCTATCAGTATTAGATCTGATACAAATTCAAAGGTATTGTCTACACCTGTTCTACCAAAGTCATACTGTGAACCAGCGGGAACTTCTTGCCTGGTTCTTTGTCGTGTAAACTCTAGATTAGCAATAGATGCTGTTTTTTGTTGTTCTAGAACTTTTTCACCAGACGAACGTCTATATGCATAAGCAGCAACAATAGATGCAAAGTTTGATCCTAGTGCAAGATCATATCGAGCTGCATCTATAATTAAACCTATATCTCTTTCACACTTTGCAGTGTCGTACTCGAGGTTAGGAAAGTTTGTATTAATAAATGTAATTGCGTCGTCTTCTATTTGAGATTTAGCTGATTCAAGGGCGTTAATAATAGTAGAAGCATCTGTATCAGACACTGTTGGATAGGTTATTGCAACTGTTCCTGCACCGTTATCTATAATATCTTTAATATCCAAAAATAGGCTATCTATTTTGTTTGCAGTGTCAATATCTCCAGCAGCCGGAGTAAATATCTGCGATATTTCTGTTTGTAACGGTATTACTTCAACACCCGTTGCAACACTCTTTGTAATTTCGTCTAATCTATCTATCATTGACAAAACAAGACTCTTGTCTTCTGAGCCAATAGTCAAAACACCGTCTTGCTGATAAGCTTCGCCTACTTGAACGCTCTGCCAGTTACCGTCGTAGGTAACATCGTATGCAACTGCGTCAAGCGCATAGCTTACATCCTGTTTCAACTGTGTTCTAGAATAGTAGGATCTTTCGCCTGGTGCATTTTCGTTCACAAAAGCAATAGCCTCTGCTTCTAAAAACTCTCTGTTTCTTAGAACAAGATCTCTACCTCTGCCATCAACAGAATCAGACATTTCATAATAAGGCTTGTAAACTGCTTCCTGCTTTCTGCCTAATCTGTAGTCTGCTTCTCTACGAGTAAGTCTAGCTAGCCTTTCTGCTTGCGGTGCTACCCACTCTGTTTCTGCTACAGGCCAATCATTGTACTGTATTATAGAGTTTTCTAGACTTGGAGTTACTAAGACGCCGTCTACTATATCGCCTATGATCTGTTCTACTCTCTCTAGTGCTACACTGTGATATAGAAAATCTTGATCTGACACTAATTCAGAGTTTGCATCTGTTCTTGCTTCTACTCTGGTAGAGCGTAATTCATCACCTAGTATACAGCATTCTGCAGGTACTATGATAGGTAGCACTTCGTAATACTTGCCAGTTGCTACTTTAATTAGAGTATTTCGAATTCTTCTTGGTGGGATGTCTGTGTCTGTTCCTGCTGTAATAGCATCGGTTACTATCTGAACAAGTTCTACTGTGTTTTCATAAACTCTTTCTTCTGCTCCTAGTGCAAAATCCTTGTATTGGCTAACTACGCTAGTGCTGTTATCTCCTGCTAACGTTTGATAATTTTCTTCAGGATCAGTTTGATTGAGCACTGATTCTATTACAGTTAATCCATAATTTATAGCAGCAACAGTTTCTTCTTCTTGCCCTAATGTATAAAAATTGCCAGATTGATTTACGTACGAAAGCGCTGCTTCTCTTGACCTAACGTTGCCGCCGTGAGAGACATCCCACGTAATAGCGTCTACAATAAGCCCCATATCTCTTTCGCATTTTGCACTGTCGTAATTAAAATCTATTGTAAAAGGAGAAATTGAATTATCAATCTGGTAATCTACAAAAGAAATTATTTCTCTTTGTATAAAACGTCTATTTTTTTCCAATAGTTCACGTGCATCTGGATTACGTGCGCCTTGTTCAACTTGTTTTGCTGCAAACCGTATTGAGCGCCAGGGCCTGTCAATTGATTTACCATATATAGGAGCTGGACTATCTTCGCCGTCTTCGGCAACATAGTATACATCATTTATAAAATCAAGAAATGCCCATTCGGGTATGCCGTCTGCACTAACCTGCAATATTTGTCCGTCTCGACCGATAGGCAATCTAACCGGAGAATTGCCGCTGTAATAAACCAAATCGCCCTGTGCTGTGAGCACACTTTCCTCTGTGCCAACAGCAATCACACTCCAGAATTCTGAAGAATCTGCTATGTCTGGTGAATTTACTCCGTTATCTGCAATGTGATAGGAGAGTGCAACATAGGAGTTGTCACCGAATCTAACAGTATCGCCAGTATAGTATTCACTACCGTCGATCCATTCTCCTCTCCATTCAAAACCAGAATTTAGTCTCTGCCAAAATTCATCATTAGGTGGCTGCTGATTTGCATGATCCTTTATGCAACGATAGGTAAAGCCGCCCAGACGAACTACTTCGCCCTCTCTGTACTCTATTTGGGACGAATCGTCATTCCAGTCTCCTACAAATTTCAAACCTTCTGAAAATAGACTCCAGTCTGCCGGCGACTGACTAGGAAATGACTCTCGGTTGTCAGATACTGCAATGTATTGATTGCCGCCGTATGTGACTATATCGCCGGCTTGATATTCTTTGTATGCATTCCATTCTGATTCAAACTGAAACCCTTCTACAAATTTCTCCCAATTTTCAAGATTGTTTTCAAATTCTAATCCTGAAGTAAATCCGGTAGTAGAAATCCATAGTCCTGCTCCGTATTTTACTACGTCGTTCTTTTTGTATCTAACTCCGCTAGCCCAGTCTGTAAGATATTCAAACCCCTGATTGAAAATTTCCCAACTAGACTGGTCCTGCTCTAGTCCTAATAACTCTGTGTCTGCAGAAACGTGTTCTTGTCTGCAAACATAAGTAGTTCCCCCATACTTAACAAAATCGTTTACTTTGTAATATTCAGCTGTGGTCCAGTCTCCCTTCCAATCAAGACCTTCTGCGAATAGTTGCCAATTTCCAATGTCGGCTTCTAATCCTTGTGTAGAGTCTTCTGCGGATTCATGTGAAGAAACACAAATATATAGTCTACCGCCATATCTTATAATGTCGTCATTTATATACTGTCTATTAGCTTCCCAGTCGCCCTGCCAGCGTTGTCCGTCTGCTATTAGGTTCCATTTTGAAGGAGTTACATCGAGGTCTGTAAAAAAATCTGGAGAACTGTCATGTCCAATAACACAGATATATGCTTTACCGCCTCTACTTATTACATCATCTTTGTAGTATTCGGTGCCTGTGACCCATTCACCTTTCCATACAAATCTTATTCTACCTAATTTAAATTCAGCCATCTATATACTCCGTATATTATATTTATCACTGCATGTTATTGGATTGCATTGTATTGTCATAAAAGGCCAAAAACATTTGCTGACTTATATACGTTCCACTTACTGAAGAAGTATTTCCAAATTCGTCTTGACCCGTAAAGTCTACATCAGCTGGTACTCTTAAATATTCGCCTGCTATGTTGTCTATTATATTTTCGCTGCCGCCGGCAACAATTCTACCTGCTTGTAAATTGTTTGTTTCGATATCCTGACCGCCCACACTCAATCTAGCAGCTAAGAACTCGGCGATTGCCTGTTGCGTAGGAATAACGTTATCGGAATCTGCAGCAAAAGTTTCGTCGGTTGAAAATTCTCTTACAACTGTGCCTGAACCACCTAGTCTTATTCCGCCTAAGGCAAGTTCTGACAGCCCTCCTAGATCAAAGAATTCTGCTGATATAGTAATTACGCCAGTTGCCTGATCGACAGCAAATAGATCGCCGCCGCGAAAATTCCCGTCTTGATCTGTAGATACGTAAAAAACTCTGCCTCCATTTTCAGCTAACACTTCGTTTTCGGGCGAGGCTGTAAAGAAGTTACCACCGGCATATATTCCGGGATAGCCAGTTTGTTCAAAATTACCTGTACCAATGTCAAGGAAATCGTGGTTAGTTATACGTACCTGCGAATACCTTACCCTTAAGGTCGCCGATGTGTTATGTCCAAGATTGTATTCGTTTTCTAGACTGGGATTTATTTGAAATTGTACAAGATTAGTTCCGTTTCCTGATCCGTCGTTGCCTAAATTAGTAACTTGTGATACAGAAAAGAGCTGTCTTTCACTTGTTTCGGAGCCAGGTTCTCCTTCCTCTAATATTCCGTCTATACGTATTTGCGCGCCAATACCAGGCACATTTTCTACACCAGCAACTACTAGGACATTGTCTTCTGGAATTATATCTGCAAAACCATTACCTATTACTGTAATATCCGAAGTGTCTGTTCTATAACCACTGCCTCTATTTAAAAAATCAGGCTGAGGTAGAACTCCATCTCCTAGTCTAGAATCCGTTTCCACAGCAACAGTGAATGTAGAATCTGTAATCGTAAGGCTAACGGTATTTTCTTCAGTGTATCCAGAACCTGGATCCCAAATTAGTATATTTCTAAATTGCCCTTGTTGAACATCTCCTCTAAGAAAAGCCTTTTTGCCTGTCCTAACAGTTGTTTGAATAAGACTGTTGTTTGCTAATAATTTCCATTTAGCAGTGTTGTTTACATATCCATACTCTGCAACTGCCCAGTTGTCTGCAGATGTAGATTCATAGCGCCATTGTAAACCATTTTCGGTTGTTGCTATATTTTTAAAATCGTCTGCTATTTCACCATATATTACAAGGAATATACCTTGTGCGTATCTTATGTTGATAACCTGCTGAGTTCCTTGAAGCTCTAAAGGCGTTCCTTCGTACCAAACTAAACCGTCAAAGGAATACACAACAATGCCATCTGAACTTATTGCAACATATCTATTATCACCATATTCGCAACCTACAAAATCATAAAAATATTCACTGCCACGATCTATAATTGCTTCATTATTCCTTGTCCACGTAACACCGTCTGGAGAAGTAGCAGTAGATCTGTCCGAAGTAGAAATAGCAACAAACTGTCCTTTACCGTATACTACATCTGTGTACGAACTTACTGTAGAGTCACCTGTAGAATCGCTGACTGTGTCTTCCGGAATTTCGGTTTCTTGCCAGTTTGTTCCGTCCTCCGAGTATTGTACAAAATTAGAATTGTTGGATATAAGCACAAATTTACCGGTGCCGTATGTACCCGATACCCAATTTTCTTGACTTGCCAGCGATTCTATCTGCCAGTTTTCGCCATCTAAGCTTCTTGCAACTCTGTTTTCTCCTTCAGCAACTGCTATAAATTGATTATCACCTGCTATCAGATCGCTAAAATTATTTCCGATAAAAGGTAATGAAGTATTGGTCCACGTTTCGCCATCGTCACTATAATATGCAGTGTCATTAGATATAGCAACAAATCTTCCGCTTCTTCCTGTGCCATCTGTATTAAAATCTACTATTGAATTTGTAGAATCATCAGTTACTTCTGTGACAGTAACTAAAATGTCATTGGCAGGAGATGTTCCGTCTAGGTCTGTACCAAATATTGTAAATTGATCTCCTACTGCATAGCCAGCGCCGGTTTCTGTAATAGTTAAATCGTAACTAAGTCCTAATCTAGTGACAGTAAATTGTGCTGGTACAAGAGGAATGCCTTCAAGAAGTTCACTGCCTTCGCCTATAGATACATCCTCAAAAACTGCTGTAGTAGTTCCGAATCGGAAGGCACGTAACTCTGTTGTCTCAGGAAAACTACCGTTGTCGAAGAAAAACCCTGGATGATTTGCTTCTACTCTGGGTTCTATTCTATATTGAGAAGTGGTGTCAAAACTATCTAGCAAAGGTGTTCCTGCAATAATATGATCCCAGCCTAATTCATCGTCGCTTTCTCTTCGTATGACTGCTTCTTTTGTAGGAGCATCGTAAGAATTAATATATCCGTACTGTCCGCTGCCTGGACCTGCGATTATAATGATTCTTGCACCTTCATATAATGTATCATCGATTGTGCTATCCGAACTAGATAATTTTATAGTAGACGAAGCGTCATCTATAGACTGTGTAAAACCTTGGCGGACAAGATAGCTAGACCCTCCAGGCTGTCCTGACCCGGTTGTATTAATTATCCTTGCTTCAAACAACGCGCCGTCTCTGAATTCAGAATATTCAACATCTGCAAAGTCACCTGCGCCTTCTATAATAGCATCTGCTAAACTGTATTGTTCTCCGGCATTTGTATATTGAAATACTAATATTTCATCTAACGAGCCGCCTGAAAATGCGTCTTTAATTTGGGCTTCATTATTTCTATTGAACACAGTTATGTTTTGTGGAGTTTCTGTCGGATCATTCCCGTTTGCAACAGATCCGAATCTCCCGTAGGAATTGTTTCCATTCGTTGCTCTAATAATTCCGCCAGTTTCTGCAAGGTAGCCAACTGCACAATAGTACGAAAATACCGATACTAGTTCTGCTCTGGCTCCGTCTGACAGCCAAATACCAATGCCATCTGATAGTACTTGCGTAAAGTCGTTAGATACCATTGAGCGATTACCGCCATTATGTAAAGTTCCGTCTACACGTTTTCCAACACAGCCATTTCCTATAGTAGTTACGCCCTGAATATAAGGAGATCTATTTTTTATCCAGGTTCTTTCATCCTCTGGTCCCCAGCCAGGATCAAGGGCAACATGAGTTCCACCAGTAACTGTGCGGTATCTTTTTTCGGCTGTGGGCTCATCTAAAGTTCCTTCTACACCTCTTGTGGTCATTTGCCTAATACCAGTGGTATCTCTAACTAAAAATAAATCTTTTGTAGTGGATCCTTCAACAGCATTTACATATCTTTGTGCGGCTTTCAATGTTGCATAGTTACCTGCATATCTTAGATCCCTTGTCATACCTCGTATAAGGGCGAATACATCGTTCGTAACTCTTAGACGATCAAAATTTACACTTTGATACTTATTTTGTATATAGGCCCAAAGCTCTGTCTCTATAAATCTACGATTAGCAAAAAGCGCGTTGGCTGCTGAAATTCTAATTTCATCGTCTGATAAAACATTAGATCCTACGATTGATATTGGTGCGCCTGCGGCGTTTAGTTCATAATCGATATATTCTAGATATTGGTTAATAAGGAAAAGTATTAGGTTTACACCGTTTAAGTCAGTAGTAGGAGTTTCTAATTTTTGTGTCTCGTCATTGCCCAGCGACGGCGTAATTTCTTCATTGCTTAATACTGGTAACAGGAAAGAAGTAATATAAGACAGATAATCTTGCACATATTCAAAATCATTTTGATATGCTTCTAGAGGTTTATTAGGATTAACAGTAGTAGAACGCAATTCGTCTCCCATAACAACTGTACCAGCGGGCACTGTTATGGGAGCAATTTCTTCAAAGTTGCCTGTAGCAACGAATATCTTAACCAAATCTTCTGCTGCAAAATTATCTTCAACATATTCTGCCGCATATCTGATTGTGCGGAACGGTCGATTTGGTATTAGTCCTCTGTCTCTATCAAATTCTGCATCGTCTATTCCTGTTTCTGCCACAAAGATCTGATCCATCTGTTTGTCTCTATGACGCCAAAACACCTCTAGCTCTTCAGAAGTAGAAAGAAACTGCTCGTTTTCACCAATCGGTACATCAATTGGGCCTTCTGAGCTTCCGTCACCTACTATTGTTCTGTTTAACCCATAGCTAAGTAAATCGCCTCTTTCCTGTAAACCACCTGGTTGTCCTGATTGTATAAGCACATCCCAATAGTCGTAGATGTTGCCATTATCTCCTGGAAAGTTAGTATTGTCTGATATGTGTTCAAAATTAGCACGATATGCAGTGCCTAAGAAATACACAACGTCGCCTACACTATATAAAATGTCAGCGTCCCATTCATCTGCAAATACAGATCCTGGTATTAACAGTTCCCACCAGTCTGGATCAAGATAGTCTGCTACAGAACCTGCACCGTCATTTCTGTCGACATCACGTAAAGCAACAAAAACCTGTCCGCCACGTTGCACAATATCACCTTTGCGATATTCTGTGCCTAGATTCCATTCGCCTCTGAAATTATAACTGGCTGAGAATTCAATCCAGTCAAGAGTGGAATCATCCTGCAGTCTGAAAGGATCCGAATCTATGTTTGGACGCAGTGCATACCAAAGCACACCACCATAACGCACAATGTCGCCCTGCTGATACTGCTGAGTTGAATCCCAGTTTGATTCAAATTGAAATCCTGGAAATTCAATTTCAAATTTTGAATTGTCGAATCCTATTACCGTGATTTCTTCTCCTGTTTCAGGATCAGTTTCTGTTGCAGTTGCAACCGAGGTATGTGTTTCTACACAGCGAAAAACACTGGCTCCATATTTCACAAGGTCGCTGGCTCTATAGGTCTGTACTGGCTGCCAAACGCCGCGGTATTCTATGCCTTGATGGAATACTCTCCACTTTTCTAGATCGTCTTCCAGCAGTGCGCCAGCAGTGTGTGCAATCACACAGCGATATACCACTCCGTTGTATTTCACAATTGAGCCGTCTACATAATCTTCACTGCTGGTCCAGTCACCAAGATAGTCTATGTGTTGTGCAAGAAACTG
>Ga0102930_1000193_pt1 | contig 20087 bp, 19 predicted proteins | sample SalPon1_B_H2O_MG_FD_84514 | JGI IMG/M metagenome (GOLD analysis project Ga0102930, IMG submission 84514) | Salt pond water microbial communities from South San Francisco under conditions of wetland restoration - Salt Pond MetaG R1_B_H2O_MG | ecosystem: Environmental > Aquatic > Non-marine Saline... | reverse complement strand
TTTTATAGCCATAATATTCCTGATACCAGTCAATAAAACGAGCGATGCCTTCCTTGACGGGTGTAGAGGGTCGATAACCGACACCCTTTACGGGCTCCTCCACATTAGCAAAGGTATCAGGTACGTCGCTTGGCTGTCAGGGCAGTAACTGTAGCTGTACCTGTCGGCCAAGTCGTTTCTCAACAGCTGCAATGTAAAATACATCAAGCACTAAAATTTCTCTTTACAAGCTAACTAACTGGTGAGCAGTTTAGCAACTTCTCGATATTTTTCAGCCGTTTTTTGCACAATTTCTACTGGAAGCTTAGGGCCTGGTGCTGTTTTATCCCAATCTAAGGTTTCCAAATAGTCTCGCACGAATTGCTTATCAAATGACGGTGGGCTTGTGCCAACACGATAGTCCGTCACTGGCCAAAAACGCGACGAATCAGGTGTTAGGATTTCATCAATCAGCACCAATTCATCATTTTCATCTAAACCAAACTCAAACTTAGTATCCGCGATAATAATACCGCGCGTACGTGCATAATCAGCGGCCTGTTGGTAGAGCGCTAAACTCACCGTACGGACTTGTTCCGCTAGCGTATCACCCAGTAAATTCTGCATCTCCTTAAAACTAATATTCACATCATGCCTTCCAACGGCTGCTTTTGTGGACGGTGTAAAAATAGCCTCGGGTAATTCGCTCGCTTGCTGTAAACCCGCTGGCAAAGAAACACCGCAAATAGCTTGATGTTGTTGATAATCCTTCCAGCCTGAACCCGCTAAGTAGCCTCGCACAATCGCTTCTACTGGTAATGGTTTTAGACGCCTAACTAGCATACTTCGTTCAGTCAGCGTTAATTTTTCATCAGCCCTTAGCGGCAAGTCATCTAATGTTAACTGGCTGAGATGGTTAGGAATCAAGGCTTGCAAGCGCTTAAACCAGAATTTAGCCACCTGTGTCAACATCACACCTTTTTGTGGGATGGGTTCCGGTAAAATAACGTCAAAAGCTGAAAGACGATCCGTCGTCACAATCAATAAATGCTGATCATCGACGGCATAAATATCCCGCACTTTGCCGCGCGCGAGTAGCGGCAGTTGACTGAGGGAGGTGTTCATAACGGCTTGCTTAATTGTGCCCATACTTGCAGATACGCCCATTGCTTCGTAATGTAGTGTGAAAGGTTTTGACGCGGTATACTATCAGATTTTTTGTTTCACAAGGGTAGCTAACATGACGCAACCACAAGTGGGCATTGTCATGGGCAGTAATAGCGACTGGACGATTATGTCCAGAGCCGTCGAACAACTGGAGAAGTTCGGCGTTGCGCATGAATATAAAGTAGTATCAGCCCACCGTACACCCGATTTATTGTTTGACTACGCCAGTCAAGCACATCAGCGTGGCCTGCAATGCATTATTGCTGGGGCAGGAGGCGCTGCGCATTTGCCCGGCATGCTCGCCGCTAAAACAACAGTTCCCGTACTCGGTGTGCCGGTGCCATCGCGTTACCTCCAAGGGCAAGACTCGCTCTATTCGATTGTGCAAATGCCTAAAGGCATACCCGTGGCTACCTTTGCAATTGGTGAGGCGGGGGCGACTAATGCGGCTTTGTTTGCGATAGCACAACTCGCTTTACACGACCCACAATTAGCGCACAAGCTGGATGAGTATCGCATCGCGCAACAGCAGAATGCGTTAAATATGGCCCTTCCCCCTGATCATGAGCGATAGGCGATAAAATTTTATGTTATTACCCGGTGCAACGATTGGTATGCTTGGTGGCGGCCAGCTCGGACGCCTGTTTACAATAGCCGCTCGTTCCTTGGGCTATAAGGTTATTGTGTTGGAGCCTGATGCGAACAGCCCCGCAGGTCAATTGGCGGAGCGTCATTTTATAGCCAGCTATCATAATGAAACCGTACTGGATTTATTTGGCCAGCAGTGTGATGTGATTACCACTGAATTTGAAAATATTCCAGCAGCTACTTTAGACAGATTGGCGCACTATTGCCCCGTTCGTCCCGCAGCACAAGCGGTACAGGTGACGCAAGATCGTGTGGTTGAAAAAAACTTCGTGCAGCAATGTGGCTTAGCGCCGGTACCTTTTGCCGCTATCCGCCATACAGCCGACCTTGAAGCAGCTCGTCAATCCATTCGTTTTCCGGCCATTTTAAAAACAGCCCGCTTAGGTTATGACGGTAAGGGGCAAATCCAGGTCGCTACGGCGGAAGACTTGGCGGCTGCCTTTGAGCAATTACAGCAAGTGGATTGTGTGCTTGAACAGCGTATTGAGCTGGAGCGCGAAATTTCAGTCATTTTAGCCCGCAATATTGTGGGTGAAGTGCGCTGTTTCCCGGTGGCTGAAAATGTCCATCGGCAGGGTATTTTACATCAAACCATCGCCCCAGCGCGTATTAGCGACACGCTAGCTAATGCCGCGCAAACCGCCGCCCAAACCATCGCTAATGCTTTGGATTTTGTAGGTGTGATGGCAGTCGAGTTTTTTGTCACAACGACAGGTGAGTTATTGGTTAATGAAATGGCACCACGCACCCATAACAGCGGCCATTACACCTTAGACGCTTGTCTGACTTCGCAATTCGAGCAACAAGTACGCATGGTATGCGGCCTACCTTTTGGCGATACGCAACAACACACGCCGGTTGTGATGACTAATCTTTTGGGTGATTTATGGGGCGATAGCCAACCTTCTTGGAATGCCTTATTGGAAAGCCCCGCCAGCAAGCTGCATTTATATGGCAAGCTTGCAGCGCGTCCGGGGCGCAAAATGGGGCATTTTTCTACGCTTGCACCGCAATTAGACACTGCATTAGTCGAGGCTGATCGGGTATTTGCACGCTTATCACAGGATGCCACAGCATGAACACAAACGACTATTTACACAGTATCCGCCAAGACTTGCAGTTTGAAACCGAGTTAGCCGGGCACGTCCTTAAATTCACCAGCACCTGGGGCTTGTTTTCACCGCGTGAAGTGGATGAAGGTACTTTGTTATTAATGAAGTATTTGGACATTGATCCCAGCGATGACTGTTTTGATTTAGGCTGTGGCTACGGCCCAATTGGGCTGACAATGGCCAAGCTCGCGCCACACGGGCAAACCTTGATGGTGGATAAAGATTTCATGGCGGTGGAATACAGCCAACGTAATGCCAAGCTCAATGGTATTGATAATGCACAGGCTATGTTGAGTAATGCTTTCCAGCATATTGACCGCGATTTGCGCTTTGATGTGATTGCTTCGAATATTCCGGCCAAAGTTGGCAAGGAAATGATGACGCTTATGCTGCATGATATGAAACATCACCTCAAACCCAATGGTCGGCTTTACTTGGTGACCATTAATGGCTTGCGTGAATACATGAAGCGTAATTTACAAGAGGTTTTTGGTAACTATAAAAAATTGAAGCAAGGCAAGAGCTACACGATTTCCTATGCACAAGGGGCTAGCTAAATTCAGGCTATCGACAATTCATCTGGTACAAGGTCTGATTTTCCGGCCAGACTGCTTTATCATAGGTTTTTTTCAATTAAGCATACTGACTGACACATAGATACCCTTAAATAAAAGCAGGAGAGGCTTACCATGTCTGATGAATTAACACAGGCGGCGCTAGATTATCACCGCTATCCCACCCCCGGAAAACTTGAAGTTAACCCCACGACCAATATGGTGAACCAACGCGATTTAGCCTTGGCTTATTCGCCGGGTGTGGCGGCCGCTAGTCTGGCGATTGCTGAAGATCCAACCGCCGCCGCTGATTACACCACTCGCGCCAATTTAGTCGCGGTCATCACTAATGGCACGGCAGTGCTGGGGCTGGGTTCAATTGGTGCTCTAGCATCCAAACCCGTGATGGAAGGTAAAGCGGTTTTATTTAAAAAGTTCGCTGGCGTTAATGCCTTCGATATTGAGGTGGATACCACGGATGTGGATCGCTTTGTGGATGCGGTGAGTTTACTCGAACCCACTTTTGGTGGCATCAATTTGGAAGATATTAAAGCACCAGAATGCTTTGAAATCGAAAAGCAGCTCAAAGAAAAAATGAACATCCCTGTCTTCCACGATGATCAGCATGGCACCGCTATTTGTGTGGCCGCCGCGATTCGTAATGGCTTGCGCGTGGCGGGTAAGTCAATCAGCGATGTTAAGCTGGTTTGTTCAGGCGCAGGAGCGGCGGCGATTGCTTGCCTCAACTTGCTCGTAGAGATGGGGCTTAAAAAAGAAAATATTATTGTTAATGATCGTTTTGGGATTATTCATAAAGGGCGCACCGAAGAAATGAACCCTTATAATTCAGCTTATGCCATTGATACAGATGCGCGCACGCTGGACGATGTTATGGATAATATGGATGTGTTTCTTGGCTTATCTGCACCCCGCGTTTTAAAACCGGAACATGTCAAAAAAATGGCAGCGAATCCTTTAATTCTGGCGCTTGCTAACCCTGAGCCAGAAATACGCCCTGACCAAGTTTATGAGGTACGCCCAGACGCTATTATGGCAACAGGACGCAGTGACTTTCCCAATCAAGTCAATAATGTATTGTGCTTTCCCTTCTTATTCCGGGGCGCTTTAGATGTTGGCGCGACTGAAATTAATGAAGCTATGAAGCTGGCTGCTGTGGAAGCGATTGCTGATTTAGCAACACGAGAAGCGTCTGACGAAGTTGTATCAGCTTATGGTGGTAAAGCGTTTAATTTTGGGCGCGATTATCTCATCCCCAAGCCTTTTGATCCGCGTTTAATGACGATTATTCCACCGCGTGTGGCTAAGGCGGCGATGGAAACCGGCGTAGCGCAGCGACCGATGCAGGACTTTGAGGAGTATCAACGCCGCTTAGATAGCTTTGTTTTCCGTTCAGGCATGGTGATGAAGCCGGTGTTTGAGATGGCGAAGAATAATCCAAAGCGCATTGTGTTTGCGGAAGGCGAATCGCGGCGCGTGATTAATGCGGTACAAATTTTGGTTGATGATGGCATTTGTAAACCTGTTTTATTAGGTGATCCCAAAAATATTCAGGCTAATATTGATGCTTATGGTTTGCGTCTGAAAATCGGTGAAAATGTGGACGTGATTGATCCACGCAACAATCCTGAGCTAGAACGGCACCGCCAAGCTTATTATCAAGCCACTTGCCGCCAAGGCGTTACCCCTTCTTATTCCTATCGCGTGATTACCTCCAGCCACACCCCGCTGGCTGCTGCGATGGTCATCACAGGCGATGCAGATGCAATGGTTTGCGGTGTGGAAGGGGCTTATCTGGCCCATCTCAATAATATTCGCTCAATTATTGGCATACATCCTGACTTGAAAGACTTAGCGGCTGTCACCATGCTTATCCTCAAGAAAGGGACTTATTTCCTTGTGGATACACATGTTAATGATGATCCTCAGCCTGAGCATATTGCTGATAATGCCGCCCTTGCTGCTGAGATGATGAGTGGTTTTGGTATGCAGCCCAAAATTGCTTTATTGTCGGACTCTAACTTTGGCAATCGTGATAATTTTCATGCGCAGCAAATGCGCAATGCTTTAAAAATTATCCGCACAAAATACCCACATTTAGTGGCTGAAGGCGAAATGCACGCTGATACTGCACTTTCACAAGAAATTCGCGATCACTTGTTTGAAAATTCTGCTTTCGAAGGTGAGGCTAACTTGTTGGTTTTCCCCACCTTAATGGCGGCTAATGTCACCTATAATATGACGAAAATGCTAGCGGATGGCCTCCCCGTAGGGCCTGTGTTATTAGGCAGCAAGCACCCTGCTCATATTTTGACCGAAAGTACGACTGTGCGCGGGATTGTGAATATGGCGGCTGTCGCTAATTTAGACGCACAACGCCGGCAGGAAAAATCAAAAATTTCTGAAGGCTAAACAAAAGCTGGTCATTCGTTAGTCATTACGGCTTATCTTCCCCTTACTGATACGGTGAGGGGAAATAGTTCTGTGTATCTGTATAGCCAATCATCCACCCAAAACCCTATCCCACTTGTCTAAGCATTATAATAAGTGTTTTAAAAATCTAAAAAATACACTTATGTCTATTGCATTACTGATCTTTTTCGCTTTATTGGCGGGGTTAATACTCTGGGGTGTGCTGCTTTATAACCAACTGGTTATGCTAAAAAATAATACAGCACGTGCATGGAGCAATATTAATGTCTTACTCAAACAGCGTAATGAAGAATTACCTAAGCTCATTGCGGTCTGTAAAGAGCATATGCACTACGAACAAAACACACTAGAACGTGTTATCGCGGCTCGTACACAAGTCAACCAAGCTTTAAATAATAAGGACTTAAACGCCTTGGGAGCGGCTGAAAATCAATTGCGCCTTGGTTTAGGCAATTTGTTTGCCGTTGCTGAAGATTATCCCGAGCTAAAAGCCAGCGATGCTTTTTTGCAGTTACAAGCTCGCATTACGATGTTGGAAGATAGCATTGCGGATCGGCGCGAGTTTTATAATGATGCTGCCACCATCAATAATACCCGTATTGAGCAATTTCCCGATATTCTGATTGCTAAAATATTCAGCTTTCGCAGTGTACGTTTAATGCGCTTTAGCACAGCAGAAAAACAAGATGTCGATATTGCCAACTTGTTTAGCTCATGAGGGATCTTATCCCCATTCCTCGCGGTGTTGTGCTCAATAGCATGGCTCAGCTTCAAGCGCTGCCATTTTGGGGTATTGCTCTATACATTGCGCATACATAGGCGGTTTTACTTTTTGCACTCAGTTTACTGTGTTTAGGCGTTTCCCTCGCGCACTACAAACGTTATCGCTTAATAGTCGATACACCCACCACGCGTTTGAGCACAGGGGCGCAAGGCTATGTAGAATTAGCCGGTACAGCACGTTTACCCACCACTGAGAGCTTTCGTGGTCCGGCGCATTTACCACCCACTCTCTGGATGCCGGGTGTTTGTACTAAGGAGCCTTTTATCTTGGATGATGATAATGGTGAATGTTTACTGTACCCCGCTAAAGCTGAAGTCTTTGCCATACCCTCATTACAAACTCACCATCCGCATAGTGCCATTTTTGCTGGGCAAACGATTTATGTGCTCGGTGAGCTGCGCACGATTGCAGGTGTTAATCGCAGTGATAGCATTAAAATCCGAGCTAGCGAAATGATTGCACAGTGGAAACGCCATCCAACGGTTTTGCTGGAAGGCTATGATCATGATGGCAATGGCGAACTCGACCCCGAAGAATGGGAACAAGTCAGGCAACACGCCCTAAGCATTGCCCAAAAAGACTTGGATGACGAAATACTCAATACGAGCACGCATGTTATTGAACAAGCTCAGTCGGGGCGTTTATTTATTATTACCAACTTGCTACCAGAGCAACTCGCTCAGCGCTATCAAATCAGCAGCTACGGCTATGCCTTAGCTTGGTTATTATTAATGCTGCTGGCATGGTTAGGGCGCTAATAACTCGTTTATACTGTGCGTTATCATTCTATGGATCAACCCACAGGAGTTCATTTATGCCATACGCTAGTCAAAGCCGCTTATTACTCACTCTACTGTGTCTTTTTTATAGTGTTACTTTGCACGCTAATGATAAGGCACTACCTGATCCAAACTTATTCACCAACACAGGCGCGCCCAAAGAACAAGTCAATGACCGGCCTTTGTTCGTTTTTGGCGCAAACAAGCAAGCTGATGATGCTAAAGAAGAAACCGCAACGTCAGACGCAAACAAGCCCAACCCCGAACTCTTCACCAATACAGGCACACCTAAAGAACAACATCGAGAGCATGCTTTTAACTTTTTTAGCAAGCCAGCGCCACAAGCTCCAAACAATAAAACTCAAGCTGCAGCAGCTATCAACACCAACGTCGACACCAGCACTAATATGACAAGCGGCGCAGCACCAGCCAAGCCGCAAACTGAACCTAGCAAAGCCACTGAAGCCGCTGAGGATGAACGCCTACCAGACCCAGCGTTATTCACTAATCCGGGGACACCTAAAGAGCAAGTGCGCGATCGCCCCTTTCGATTATTTTAACGATACGTTTTTTCAATACGTTCACGCGTAATAATGCCGTAAATATAACCACCTGTTTCACGCTGTAAATAGAGCGCTTCGGCTGCCGTTTTATTTAACTCATCCAAAGCATCCTGCAAACTCGCTCGCACTGAAATGGGAGCGAGTTGCAGCCGTGTGGCTGGAATATTATCCAGCTCAACTTTTTCTGCTTCCGTATCTTGCTCCAAGAAACTATGTAAATCCAAAGTACGTAGCATGACGCGCGGTTGACGCTCCGTCGTGTTGTCAGTCACTAATAGCCAATAGAAATCACGTTCCACTAACAACTGCGCCGTTGCGCGGGATAGCGTATTCTCGCAAACATGAAAACTGCGGCTCATCACACTCGCTGCACCAATCATGAGTAAACGTTGCATAACAGGACTGCTACTATGATCCAAACCACGCGCCCGCAATAAGCTCAAAAACAAGGAGTCATGCCGGAAAATGACTTTATTGGTCAAGCTAGCGGAGACAATCGCTAGCATACCCGGCAAAATAATATCGGCATTATTGGTCAGTTCCATAACCGCCGTTAAGCCCGCTAGCGGTGCTTGTAAACTCGCCGCAAACATAGCACCCATGCCTAACACAGGATACATCAAAGGTTCCAACGGAATTAACCAAGGCACACCACTCGCATAAATCAGCGTCACCCAGACACCACCTGCCACACTGCCAATAAACATTAATGGCCCAATCACCCCACCGGGTATCCCTAAACCAATACTCACCAAGGTGGCTAATAACTTAGCCAGCAAAATCCACATGAGTAACTCAGTGCCCACACTGGCATTAATCACTTCTTGCACCGTGTCATAACCAATCCCCATAGACTGCGGCATCCACCAAGCCAGCAAGCCCATGCACAAGCCTGCTAATAAAAACCGCTGTGCAATAGGCCAAGTCGCAGAAAAGCGCGTTAGTTGCAATAAAGCGGTATTAAACAAGGCCGATAACACACCAATACTAATACCCAGCAAGACCACCAAAGGCCAATCATTCCCCATTGCTGTACTGCTTAAACTTACTTCCAAAAACAGTTCTTCGTCCAAAAAAGCCATGGAGGTATACGTGCCACTGACGGCTGCTAAGATAATGGGCACAAAGCCTTGTACCGTGTACTGCTGCAAAATAACTTCCATCGCAAAGATGATGCCCGCCAGCGGCGTATTAAAGGAAGCACCGATCGCTGCGGCTGTACCACAAGCCACCAAAGAACGCGTGCTATTATTGGGTAACTCCAACGTTTGTGCTAACCAGCTACCACTAAACGCCCCCATATGCACATTAGGCCCTTCGCGCCCCACTGAATAACCCACCAAAATAGCCAAAGCAGCCCCCACAAACTGCACGCACATATTTACTAAGGGCATGCGTCCTTGGTAGTACTGTAGGCGCTCAATCACATGCAGCACCCCCACCTGACGATTAACAGGTTTTAAACGTGTGAATAGCCAGCCTAATAACAGTGCCCCTAAAATTGGTAAGAGCAAACGCATCCAAGCCGGTAAGGATTCAAAATCACCAATTTGACCGGATGTGAAAAAATAAATTTGGGCATGTTCAATCAAGGCGCGGAAGGCCACAATAATTAAGCCCGTTAGCACACCTGTTGCTATAGATAGCAAGGACAATAGCATCAAGGCGTCTGGGTGAGCCAAACGTAAGCGCATTTGATCAAACTGATTTTGTGTGATTTTGATTAAGCGCTTCACCAATACCTCCGCCGATTAACAAGCAATAGTATAAAACAATCACACATGGAGCTGGACATAATCAGCTTGTATACTGCTAACAAGATAATGCGAAGGATTTCCATGAAAGACGTAATTATTGTGGGCGGTGGTTTAAAAGGCATGCTAACCGCCCTGTTCCTGTACGATGCAGGTTTGAGTGTTATGCTACTGGACCAAAGAGAACTAGGACGTGAATCGTCTTGGGCTGGGGGCGGTTTAACAGCGCCCTTATACCCTTGGCAGTGCACGCCTGAAGTTAACACCCTAGTACGCTATAGCCAAAGCCACTACCCAGCACTGTGTCAAACATTACAAGAACGCACAAGAATTGATCCCCAATGGCACTGTTCTGGCTCGCTGTTGCTAGATACTGATAAACAAGCAATGGCTATCCAGTGGGCCAATACGCAGCAGCAATCATTCCACATTTTAAACAATACAAGCGAGCTACAGACTCACGAAACACAACTTAACCCAAGCTTTACACAAGGTTTGTATTTTCCTCAAACCAGCCAAGTACGCACCCCAAGACTCGCCACTGCTTTAAAAGCGAGTTTAAGACAACGCTTTATTGTGATTTCAGAACACCAGCCTGTGCAAGCCATTCATATTGAAAAAGGACAAGCGGCCGGCGTTTATTTGGGAGATACCCTGCTACCCGCTCGCCATGTGATTCTAACTGCAGGCGCTTGGACCAATCACTTAGCTGAAGTGAGCGATTTACAACTGGGCATACAACCCACCATGGCTCAATCTATTATGTTTAGAACACAGCGCAACTTTCTCAAACATATAATTGTGCGTGACGGTTATTACCTTATTCCGCGCCAAGATGGTCGCTTAGTGTGCGGTGCTGTATTACAACAAAGTGACTTTCATCAGCCACTGGATGAAACAGCTCGGCAAACACTCAGTCAATTCGCTCGCCAAACGCTGCCTGCTTTAAACGATTATCCTGTACATAATCACTGGGGCAGCTTCTTAGCGCTGTCTAATGACGGCATTCCTTATATTGGTGAGCACCCTGCGATTCGAGGTTTGTACATCAACGCTGGGCATGGCAATATGGGAACAGCGACGGGGTTGGCCTCAGCGCAATTGTTAACTGACTTACTGTTAGGCCAAGCTAGTTTTACCGACTTAAGCCCTTATCGCTTAGACCGTTAAGCGCTATAATCCCACAGATTTGCTTTAATTTAAGAAAGGAACCTTAACAATGGTCAGATTTGAAAGTGTTGCCGGTGCCAGCCTGTCCATGTTCGATCAGGATGCTAAGCATATGTTAGAAATGATGGGACATAGTGGCACAATTCCTAGTGCTATTCGCGGCGAAGATGTAGCAGGTGTTTTGCAAACCTTCCAAGCCGCCCTTGAGCAAGCTGCTCAACAAGAAGCTGAACAGGAAGAAGACGATGAGGAAGAGGATAACAAAAAATCCATCTCCATTAAGCAGCGTGCTTACCCACTACAGCAACTGCTAGAGAGCGCCGCCGCTAAGCAGGAAGATGTTATGTGGCGTTATGCTGATGCAGCTTTCTAAGGTGCTCGATTTAGGTTACGGACACCAGCCCATAAAGTTAGCCAATAAGCGCAAACCATCCTGAGCCGATTTTTCAGGGTGTGCTTGAATCGCAAACACATTCTCTTGCGCTAATACGGCAGCGTAACGCAGGCCGTATTCGCACTCACCCGCGATCAAGCTCTTATCGTCAGGCTCAACATAGTAACTATGCACAAAATAAAAACGGGCGCCATCTGCAATCCCCTCCCACAAGGGATGAGCCTGAGTCTGCCACAACTGATTCCAGCCCATTTGTGGAATCTTTAAACGCTCTGTTTGCTGATCCCCAAAATAAACCACGTCACCGGCAAACAAGCCCAAACAGTCAACGCCTGTATTTTCCTCAGAATGGGTCATTAACACCTGCATCCCCATACACACGCCTAAAAAGGGCTTCTTTTTTGCGACTTCTAGCACCACATCAGTCAGGCCACGCTGTTCTAATTCCCGCATACAATCACGGGCAGCACCTTGACCGGGGAAGATAATGCGATCCGCTTGGCGAATGACCTCAGGATCAGCACTAATCATAATTTCGGTTTGTGGCGGGGCAACGTGCGCCACGGCTTGGCGCACGGAATAAAGATTGCCCATACTGTAGTCAATAATGACTAACTTATGCATTACAGAGAACCTTTGGTTGAAGGCATAATGCCGGTCATACGTGGATCAAGTTCAGCCGCCATGCGTAAAGACCGCCCGAAAGCTTTGAACACTGTTTCAGCAATATGATGTGCATTACGGCCGCGCAAATTATCAATATGCAAAGTGATCAAAGCGTGATTCACAAAGCCTTGGAAAAACTCATGAAATAAATCGGTATCAAACTTACCAATATGGGAACGCACATAATCAACATGATGCTCTAAGCCCGGGCGACCCGAAAAATCAACCACCACCCGCGACAAGGCCTCATCCAAAGGCACATAAGCATGGCCATAGCGGCGCACCCCTTTTTTATCACCCATAGCCCGAGCAAAAGCCTGCCCTAGGGTAATGCCGACATCTTCAACACTATGATGGTCATCAATATAATGATCACCATCACATTGAATGTTTATATCAATCATGCCGTGGCGCGCCACTTGATCGAGCATGTGTTCTAAAAAAGGAATACCAATTTTCAAACTCGACTGGCCGCTACCATCTAAATTAATGTCTACAGCGATGCGAGTTTCTAAAGTATTGCGTTCAACGCTAGCAATGCGATCACTCATAATGCTTTAAAGCCTATCAGGGTAAGAGAGTCTCTATTCTACCACATCAATCGCTCATGACAGCCTTACAATCTTCAATGCAAACCTGTTGTTTTTTTAAGCGCAAGCTTGCTTGACCGGCCAGCACTTGTTCAAACACATCATTCAATAAACCACCCCGCCAATCATTGGCAAATTGGGGGCGCCCTTCGGTCAACATTTTTTCAACTTGTGAACGCGTGGCCAGCATTTGGGGGGAAATATTGTGCTCTAAGGCTTGTTGATTAACGATGACCATTAGCATATCCGCCACTAAGGCTAACTGCGCATCCAGCTTACGGCGGCGCGGCAAATCGGGCCATTCTTCAGGCGGTAAAGACTGCCCCTGTTGAATAAGTTGTAACCAAGTCGCCGCATGTCGCTCGATTTGCTCAGCATTTAAACCGCGAATCTGTGCAAAATCTTTGCTAGCTCGTATTTTCATACGCGCCATATCCACTAACACCTCATCCGCTAATAGCCAACGACGCGGCAGATCTTTTTCAATCGCCAAGTTTTCGCGCCAAGCACTGAGTTCACGCAATACTGCTAGTTGTTTGGGCTTTAAGATTTGTAAGTTCTTGACGCGCTTCCAACTATTATAAGCATCAGGCTCATATTGAGCCGCATCAGCCAAACGCTCAAACGGTTTTTTAACCCAACTCTCCCGCTTAGCAGCCGCTAATTTTTGCTGCAAAATAGGGTATATTTCGCGCAAATAGCGCACATCATCAATAGCGTATTCTAACTGCTGCTGCTTAAGCGGACGCCGTGACCAATCAGTGCGCGATTGCGACTTATCGAGCTGCACACCGAGCAAGGCTTCCACCAGCCGTGCATAGCCCATTTGATCGCCTAGACCAAGCACAGCCGCCGCAATTTGTGTATCAAATACGGGCGCAGGCACGTGGCCGCTTAATTGGTAAAAAATTTCTAGATCTTGCCACGCAGCATGAAAGACTTTCGTGATGTGTGGCTGCTGTAGGTAAGTCAAGAAAGGCTGCAAATCCTCTATTTTTATAGGATCAATGCAAAATAGTTGATCCTGTGTGGCACCTTGAATTAAACACAGCCGTGGATAGTAAGTTTTTTCCCGAATAAACTCGGTATCCAGAGCCAGCCATTCTGCCGATGCTAGATTTTGTAATAATAATTGCAACTTTTGATCATTATCGATGTATTCAAACATTATTACCAACAGCCAAACAAAAAGAATGATTATACCGCGAAGCCCGCTTATAACGATAATGCTGTTTTCAAATACGTTGCAATATCCGCAGGTTCAGCCCGCTCAGCGCCTTGTAAACCCAAGCCCTTGACCAAAGCTTCACCACGCAAACCAAGCAGATAACGTATTAATAGCAAACCATCACGCGTAGAACTTACTTCACCGTCAGCGTCGATATCATAAAAAGGCTGCATTTCCCACAAATGCTGTTCAACTTCGAAGACATCCCATGCTTCCGTCTCAGCGATGCCTTGCAATAAAGCGGCTCCACGCTCACCGCGCATATACCGTGCGATAACCACACCATCTAATAAAGCCAAAGGCTGGGCATCGCGCTGTGTAACACTATGCAACTGGCTCGCCTGAGTGGCTAACCAAGGTCGAAGGGCAGGATAAAAACGTTCCAAGCGTGCATAATCATCGGGTAAGTTTGGCGTTGTACAACGTGATTGACCGCCCATGAGCGTACCTTTTAAATACGCCACCCCATCACGCTCAATCCACAAACCTGAACCGCTACTGCCCGCTTGGGTAATACCGCTATTCCACACCACTTGTGCAAAATCACCACGCGGGTCAGGACTGACTTCATAAGCGCCATCGACAGGCGGTGCAATGGTTTCCACAAACTGCTTCACCCGTCCTTGACTAAAATATTTAGGCTCACTCACGACATGATGCAAAGCAGTAACAGGTGTTTCCGGCTGTAAACGACTTAAATCCCAGCCTGCTAACACCACGCCATTGGGCGGTGAACTGCGCAATTTGAAAAAAGCGCCGTCTACAGCAGCCTGCCGCGCTAATAAGTCTGCGCCGCCGCTTGTGACTTGATAAGTGGCTTCTTGTGACTGGCAAGTCGAAGGACGATAAAACCAGTAAAACTCTGCTGTATCAGCCGCTGCTTGATCTTGCAAGCAATGAGCGGCGCTTAACATATAAGGGATCTGCGAGCTAGTATCTTGATCCGCCAAGAGTGTACCGGTACACATAAAACTTGCACCATTGTCAGCAATATACAAATACTGTGCGACCGCTTTAGCCGTTTCTTGCCAACGCTGTGGGGCGCAGGCAATGCTCACATTACAACTCGGCGCTTTAGCTTGCGCCCCAGCCAATGCAGAACCAGTAGCATCAAAGTCGTAGGCAATATGCGACACGCGAGGCAGTTGTAGAGTAACTGTTTCAGGCGCTACACCGGCGGGCAAAAACATCTCAAGCCCTATGGTTTCTCCCGGCACAGAAGGCGACCAAAGCTGCCATGTCTTATCAGCCAATTCACGGAAATCCGCTGCCTTAAAAACCCCATAAACCTGCTGCGTACTGGGCACATAAAAGCGTAGCTCGACACCTTGCGCTAAAGCATTCGCTGCCTTTAACTGCAAACGTAAACGATGTGCCTGTGGCGAGCTAACCTCTACATGAGCCACTTGACCGCCTGCGACACTGCGCCATTGCCAATTTTTAAAGGCTGGCACAGTGGTTAGCGTGCGGCTAATCCCTACTTGATAAGCTTTATGGTCGCTAGCTTGCTCACTAAGTTGCTGCAATTCACTGGTCGTAGGTGCGGCCAGTTCCACACGCGCCGTCTTATTGGCTAAGCCGCGTGCTTGCGCAAAGGGCTGTGTGGATTTGAGTTGTACGGCGCGCTTGGCAGCCGGTGCAGCCTGAAAAACCTCTGGGGCTACAGCATACTGTGCCTGTGCTGGCAATAGCCAGACGCTCCAAAAAACCAAGGAAACGTAGCTGATTAATCTTATTTTCCGTGCCAACATGACTCTTTCCCCCGGCGATGCGCCTGATTTCTAGGCAAGACCGTATACGCCAATAAGGTTAATAACGGCGTCAACAAAACTAAAGCCCAAAATTGTAAACTCGGTATGGCGACGCTCTCAGTGCTAGTATTAGGCTTCGGATTGGGTTTCGAGACAGCACTGACTTGTATGTCCATGGCGCTATCAGGCAAGGTTTGGGGGCGAGTAGTGACGCTTGTCACCCGCACAGCGGTTGTACCGACAAAGTCTGCGAGCACTTGGAAGCGTGCTTGCAATAAATCCAAACGCTGTTCAGAGCCGGGCCAGGTCGCTTCTATATCAATCCAAGCCACCAGCCAATATTTATCCGTTGCGGCAGCGCCATCCGCATCAGCCACATCGTCGTGCGGCGTACCGATAGCTTGCAAAGCTTGTGGATAAGCTTGTAGCGATTGCGGCTGTAAGGCCGTTGAATCGTAGTGAATACGCAAGGCTAAGCCGGTTGTATGAGCCTCACTGGCCGTTGTGGCGGTATAATCCAGTTGGAATAGCAACTCATCGCCTGCTGCTGCCTGCGTAGCAGTATGAGCAGGTTCGACGAGCGGGGCGGCCTGAACAAGTCCAGACCAGCCTAGCCATAATGCCACTAGACAAAAATACAATCGCATGTGCATAAGTTGTTATTTTTATAATAGATTAAAAGTTAAGTTTAGCCGTTTTGCTGCGCTTCCAGCGATTCCCAGCGTGTAAAGGCTTGTGCTAGTTCAGCCTCTAATGCTTGCATTTGTTCGTGGCTAGCCGTAATGCTGGCGCTGTCTTGTTGGTAAAATTCGGGTGTTCCCATCGTTTCTTGCAAAGCTTGGATGCGATTTTCTAGGCCCTCAATTTGTTGCGGTAACTGTTCTAATTCGCGCTGATCTTTATAGCTGAGCTTTTTGGGTTTAGGTTTAGCTGTTGTATTTGAAGTTGTTGCTGTCGGAGCCGATTTTTTATTGTTTGGCGCTTCTGTCTTGCCTATCGACGACTCAGCACGTTGCACCAACCAATCATCATAACCACCGGCGTATTCTGTAATACCACCGTTTTCAAATACAATGCTGCGGGTGGCCACCGCGTTTAAAAAGCTTCGATCATGCGAAATAAGTAATAGTGTACCGCCATAATCAACCAGTAACTCTTCCAATAGCTCTAAGGTTTCAGCATCGAGGTCATTGGTCGGTTCATCTAGCACCAATAAATTAGAGGGTTGCGCAAACAAACGGGCTAATAATAAACGGTTACGTTCACCGCCTGATAACACTTTAACCGGCTTTTGTATTTGCAAAGGTGTGAATAAAAACTCTTGCAAATAGCCTACAACGTGCTTGCGCTGACCATTGATTTCCACGAAGTCCGTGCTTGGGGCAATATTGTCACGCAGGTTTTGTTCTTCATTAAACTGAGCGCGATGCTGGTCAAAATAGGCTACTTGTAACTTCGTACCAAGTTTAATGCTGCCACTTTGGGCTTGTAGTTGATCCAGCAGTAATTTGATTAGCGTAGTTTTGCCTACGCCATTAGGACCAATAATACCGATTTTGTCACCGCGCATAATCGTGGTGCTAAAATCCTTAATCAGCGTTTGCTCACCCCAACCATAGCTAATATTCTTAGCCTCGATCACGATCTTGCCGGAAGCATCCGCGTGGCCAATTTGCGCTTGTACTTTGCCTTGTACTTGTCGGCGTGCTCGAAAATCTTCACGCATCGCTTCTAAGCGGCGGACACGACCTTCATTACGGGTACGACGTGCTTTAATCCCTTGGCGAATCCAGGCTTCTTCCTCGGCCAAACGCTTATCGAATAACGCCTCTTGCTGTGCTTCCGCATCGAGTGCCGCTTGTTTATTCACTTGGTATTTTTGAAAGTCACCCGGCCAACTGCTTAAACGCCCGCGATCGAGCTCAATAATGCGTGTTGCTAGTTTTTGGACAAAACTGCGGTCATGGCTAACAAATAGTAAGGTGCTGCGATAGCTTAATAAAAAGTTTTCCAGCCATTCAATGGCGGGAATATCCAGATGGTTAGTCGGCTCATCTAGCAATAGTAAATCAGGCTCCAACACCAAGGCACGCGCCAATAACGCCCGGCGTTTCCAACCGCCTGAGAGCGCTTCGAACTGTGCCTCGCCATCAAGCTGCAAACGGCTAAGCACCACGTCAACTTGCCATTGCAATTGCCACTGTTCGTCTTCAGCGATGGTATCTGCCAAAGCCGCTGCGACAATATCGAAGACACGCTCTTCGCTATCGTGAGGAACATCCTGCTGCAAGCGCGCAATTTTCAAATCCGGCGAACAAATAATATCGCCATCATCGGGCAAGACTTCACCACATAATAATTTCATTAAGGTGGATTTGCCGGTGCCATTGCGCCCGAGTAAACACAAGCGCTCGCCCGCATTGACTTGTAGGTCAATGCCATTAAATAAACGGTTATCGCCGTTTTCTAGTTGAATATTTCTTAGGTGTAATAGTGCCATGCGGCGATTATCGCAGCTTGTAACCCTGCTTGCCTAGCAGGAAAGCTAAGATTTATGACGGCTTTGATAGTGCCACCAAAGTAATCCAAGCAAAGGAACACTCAAACCTAATAAATAGATTGAGCGATCCTCCGAACGATCATCCACGTCATTAGCGACCGTTGTAGCCGTTACAGACTGATTTGCAGGTGCTTCTGCAAGTGGTTTGCCTTGTTGTGTTTCTGGCTCGGCGGCACCTTGTGCCACTGGCGCTTGTTTACTGGGCGCTGTAGCTGCTGAATGACTTTGGTATATTTTTAACACAGACTGGGTATTGTCCAGTTGGTCTTCCATTACCTGCATTTGTTTGGTGCGTTTGCTAATGATACGGTTTTTTTGTTTTAGCAATAATTTGAGCTGTTGGTTTTCTTGGTGCTTGGCTGCTAGCGCCGTCCGCGAATGAGCTAAATGTTGCTGGAGTTGCTGCAGCTCTTGCTTCAAGGTCGGCGGGGTGGTGGTTGCTGTTGAACTTGCAGCACTAATCAGTGTTTGATTATCTTTCGTTAATAATGGCAGCGCTAGGACAGCCCCAACTTTTAATAAGTTCTTATCACCGCGGATAAAGGCCTTTGGATTATTAGCATAAATTATTTCAGCAAGCTGCTCTGACTCAATACCTTGTACAGCTAATTGTGCCGCAATCGCCGATAAATAATCGCCTGATTTGACAGTGTAAGTCTTCGGAGGTAATAAGCGAGCTTGTACTTGCTGGGTGGTAGCAGCACTAAAAAAACTCGCTGCCTGATTAAGCCGCATGGGTTGTGCCGTTAACGTGCTAGGTAAGATTTTATAGTCCGCTAACCAAGCAATAAAACGGCTTAAACGCTTACCTTCTAAGTCGTTTGCTAACGCCAAAGTCGCCCCAGAATGGGTGACGTTTGTAGCGCTGGACACCGCAGGACAGGCACTTGCGATTGCCGCAGCTAACAGTAAAGCCTGCTTTTTCACAATGTCTCCACAAGCAGGTATTGTCACCAGTACCTTGATTTATTGTCATTATTATTCAGAACGTGTCGGCAATGTCATATGCTTTAAATCGTCGCTATGCCGTCTTAATGAACTGAGCGAGTGCCGCAAGGTTTGTAATTGTGTCTGCATGGTATTTAATTCGTCACCATTCCAGAGTAAGGCAGACACTTTGCGCATCTTAGCTCGTTTTTCCTGTGCTTGTGCGCGTTGTTGTGCTTGACGCGCTTGCAAATCCACCACAGTCTCTGCTGATAAACGCTGCATATCTTCACTTGCTTGCAGGTAGGCAGCATGGTGGTATTTATGAAACTCAGCGCGAAAATAAAGGCGAACGGCTTCTGGCACAAAAAGCTTATCATGCTGACCAGATGGGCGGGCATCTAGCAGTTGTAAGCGCCGCAGGTTTTCAATCACCCAATGCCAATGATTGTCATTGAGCCGACCTAAAGGTGCTAAAAAACGGCTATAATCGTCACGACGACTCAGCCAGCGTTCCAATAAAGTGGCACGGAACACTAACTTAAAGGACTGCTGAGCCACTGGATAATCGCTCAAACTGAGCAAATACAGCATGGTCAAATCAGAAGCACCACTCAACTTATGTTGAAAGGCGCTTAAAATACGCCGCAAGCCACGGCCATCTGCTTGCGTGTCATATAAAACAGGAATGCTTTCAATGCCGTTCAACCGCCCTGCGTACCAGCGCCGTAAGTAAGCAGCTAATAAGCGCAAGGTTAAGGCGTCAGCACCAAAACTAGCCACCACGGTCTCTAAGTCAGCCTTGCTCGCTTTGACACCTTGAGCGAGTAGTAGCTCGACGCCTGCGATACACTGAGATGCTTGCTGCTCGTCCTGACTAGCAGTGGATAATGTGTCCATTTGCACGCCCGCCCCCTTGAATGGCTTAAATACGCAATAACAGCTTTTACAGTCACAGTCTAAGCGATTAAAGGTTAATCAAGCCTGAGTAAGCGTTAAATTTTGTGCGC
>Ga0102930_1000189_pt1 | contig 20352 bp, 21 predicted proteins | sample SalPon1_B_H2O_MG_FD_84514 | JGI IMG/M metagenome (GOLD analysis project Ga0102930, IMG submission 84514) | Salt pond water microbial communities from South San Francisco under conditions of wetland restoration - Salt Pond MetaG R1_B_H2O_MG | ecosystem: Environmental > Aquatic > Non-marine Saline... | reverse complement strand
TTGAGAGAAAATATTTGCAGCCAGGAAGAGCTGTAAACAATTCTCACTGTAGGTATGATTATTGTAATTTTGTTCAAATGCCGCAGACTCTACAAGAATTTTTTAAAACTATTGCGCCAGTGTATGATAGCTTTTTTCTGTCAGACATAGCAATTAACCGATACAAGGCTGGGGATTATATAGGTTCTCATAGAGATAGACACGATTTTAGAAGAAATCTAGTTGTATCTCTTCAGGATAGCGACGACGGACTTTATCTCGATGATGACGAAAGATTCATCGAAGATAAAAAAGGACAAGGCGTCCTAATAACAGGTATAGGTCCTGTTCATAGTGTGCCTCCAGTAAAGAGTTTAAGATATTCTCTAATATTTTTATATGAGTAATAACATGTTTACAAAAATTAGCAAATTAACACAAGAACAAATTGAAGCACTGATAAAAATAAAAGATTCAGTGCAATTTTATAATACAGACATTAGGCCCGGCAAAAATGCACCTGAGATTATGAGCAGGTACTTAGAATCTAAATGGTATTCATGGAGTAGAAAACAAAAGAAATTGTTCCAAGATGTTTTCGAATCGTATATGCAAAGTACAGTAATGGGCTGGTTCCTGCACTTTCCAGTAAATGGTTTCCTTGACGAAATGAATTATTGGGAAAATACTGTTTCTTGCGGATCGGTTGTATGTTTTTCATTAAGCGATAATAACAAAATCGTAATAGACGGCAAAGAAACTATTTTACATACAGGAGAAGGTTTAAGTTTTAATCTTAAATATGTACATTCGGCTTCTAAAACTGATACTGCTAAAGATTGGGTTTGCTTAATGCAGTTAGTATGAAAACCGCTAAATACAACATCAACAGGAATTAGCAAAAATGGCTTATCAAATAGATCGTTTTAATCAAACACCTCTGACAACAGTAGAGGATGGTGAAATTGACAACAGCACAGATATTACATTTATCGGCAGAAATTATGCCGGTTATGGTGAAATACATAATGAAAACTTTCTTTTTTTACTTGAAAACTTTGCTGGTTCTAATGCTCCCCCGAGAGCAATAAGCGGACAAGTTTGGTTTGATTCTAATACCCGTAAATTAAAATTTTATGACGGTAATAACTGGCGCACAACAGGTGGTGCTGAAACTACTGCCGACGAACCGGGCGGACTGACAGAAGGCGATTTTTGGTGGGACACAGGAAACGAACAGCTATTTGCTTATAACGGAACAGATTTTGTTCTTATCGGCCCTCAAGATGCCGGTGAAAATGTTACACAAATGGAGAGTAGGTCTGTAAGAGACGAACAAGGTAACAGTCGTTCTATTGTAGTTGCTATTATCGACGGCGAAGAAGTTTATATTGTTTCAAATAACGAATTTAGGTTGAACGAAACCGACGCAATTCAAGGTTTTGATATTATTAAACCTGGTATTACACTAGTAAACACCACTGAAAACACAGCAGGACAAACAAACAGGTCTAACACAGGTCCTAATTTTGTTTATTGGGGAACCGCTTCTAACGCAGAGCAACTAGGCGGTGTAGACGCTGACCAATATATTCAAACAGGTAATGCTTCGTTTGACCAGCTGGTAGAATTTGATGATCCCGGCATCGCAATTGGGAACGACAATGACCTCAAAATAACAATCGAAAACGACAATGAAGCTGTTGTGGTAAACAATATCGGCACAGTAATAAGGTTTCAAGTCAAAGACGCAGGCGGATTTGTAGACGAATCTCTTAGATTTAAAGCGGACTCCGTTGTACCTGGTAGAGACAGTACTGGTAATATTCGATCAGTAACCATCGGTGAAAATTCAGAACCATTCGACATTATCTATGCAAACAGTTTTATGGGCACGTCTCAAAAAGCTACGAATATAGAAAAAAACGATACAAATTATCCCGGCAGCGAAGCACCTGATCCTAAGACAGTTGCATTACGCGACAATTCTGGAGATTTAAGAGCCAATTTATTTAGAGGCACAGCATTGACTGCTAAATACGCTGACTTAGCAGAAAAGTATACTGTAAAGCAAGAGTATCCAATAGGCACCGTAATGACAATTTGTTCGCATACCGAATATGAAACATGTGAAGCAGATACATCTGATATTGTTATAGGAATAGTTTCAGAAAACCCCGCTTATCTCATGAACGAAGAATCTAAAGGACAACCTATTGCATTAAAAGGTCGCGTTCCTGTTAGAGCAACAGGCACAATTAAAAAAGGCAAGCCTCTTTTTGTTACAAGTCCGGGAGTAGTATCTCACATAGGGGTAGGCAACAGAGTAGGCATTGCTCTAGAAAACTCTTCTTTCACCGAGGAAAAATTAGTAGAGGTTTTTATTAAGGATTAATATGGCTACAAGAAACCAAACAATAAAAGCAACTCAATTTAACAGCCTCCAAACTCGTATATCACAATTGCTTGGCAACGGTTATGATGACTTTGGTTACGGACAAGCAGTTTCGTCTGATCTTGTGGATCCTCCTACAGGACTTGGTGAAACAGATGCAAACGATATTACTGTTGATCATATAAACAGACTTAGAACTGATCTTGGTAAAGTATACAAGCATATAAACGGAACAGCTATACCAGTAGGCGAGTATACTTCCGATGATATAATTGGAGCGGACACAAGTGCTACTAGCGTAACAGCAACACCTGATCCGGAAAATGAAGGCGAATTTGATTATGAATATTCGAACGAAGATCCGAATAAAGCATTTAACAATCTAGTTTCTTTAGTATCAGACGCAGAAGTAAATCGTTTCTTGATTGCGTCTGGCGAATTTGAACTCGAAACTGGTGTAATCGATGAAAGAGTAACTGACTGGAACAACCAAATTCAATCTGAATTTACAGTATCATTTGATACAGAAGACAAAAGACGTCATTTTTTTAACTCCGCAGGCGAAATAAGATTCGAAGGCACAGTTGATCTAGATAGTTCGTCAGGAAACAGCCTTACAAGAGACATTTCTTGGAAAGACATGCTAGAAAATGTTGGCGAAATAAGATTCGGATATAATTTTACCTCTCTTGGTGCAGGTGCTACAGCAAACGGAGTTAACTTTCCTAACGGCTCTATAGGCAATTATGCTTTAGATGAAGATTACCTTATAATTTTTAAGAAAGATGCTAATTCAGGCGATTATTCTGAAAACTATTGGCAAATTGAAGCACGCGACAGGTCGCCCAGTCAAATAGATTTTAGAATTTCTTTAATAGACGAAAATTCGGAAAATATTATCGAGCCTGTTACAGCAAACCTGCAGTTTGAATACAGTTATAGAAGAGCCAATCAAGAAATTGTTGCTCCGGTGCCTGTTTTCAACATTTTCGATTCATTTGAATAAACCGTCTCTTTATACTTTAATAAATACCTTATAATAGGGATTTGCTATGGCAGTTAATACTGGTGATACAATAAGTGCGACAGATTTTAATTCTATACAGTCAAGGATAGAGCAACTTTTAGGGGTCGGCACAGGCGACTTTGGATATGGCCAAGCTGTAAATAGTTCTCAAGTTATTCCGCTTTCAGATAAAACAATTCCAAACGGAAATAGCGTAACTCAGGATCAGATTCAAAATCTTCTTGACGACTTTAATGCAGTGTACAAACATCAAGAAGGAGAGGGCATCGATATAAATGATTACTCTCAGGGCGACATTATAGGAGCAGATTTTTCAGGAACTGATATATCTTACAGCGGAGAAGTTATCACAGTTCAAAACCAAGATACTACTAAAGGTATCAACGATTTTTATGCAGAAATAGATGAATTAGAAACAAATCGTTTGAAAATTGCTGCAAACCAACAACAGATAGACACTGTTTTGTCAGATACTAGACAGAGAGACTGGAATGATCAAATTGTTACTGAATTTACAGTGTCTTTTTCTAATGTAGATAAAAGAAGAAACTTTTTTAATGCAGGTGGAGAAGTAAGAATTGAGGGCACATTAGATTTAGGTACCTCAAGCAATCTCAGTCTCCAGCGAGACAGTAACTGGAAAGATATGCTAGAGAATGTTGGCATTTTAAAATTCAACTATAATAGCACAGTGGACACTGGAGGAGCGTCTGGCACAAGTTTTCCTGACGGTGCAATAGGAAATCAAGACCTTACTGAAAATTTTCAAACTATTTTTAGAAAAGACGCAAATTCCGGTGACTACAGCAATAGTTTTTGGACTATTGAAGCCAGAGAAGACAACAATACCACTTTAAGATTTCGAATTACCTTAATAGATAATGGTCCAGAAGACGCTGCTGTAGGAACAGGAAGCGTGCCGGGCGGAATACAAGAACCAGTAGAAGCTGATATTACGTTTACATATTCGTACTTAAAATCTGCAGACGCTGTGGTAGTAGACACTCCTGCTTTTAACACTGTAAATCTTTTTGATCCTGATAAGACTTCGGAACCGTTTATACAAACACCAAACAATGATTCTCCTAGCAATAATGAAGTTGTGTACACCAATACAGGAGTAAAATTGCAAGGATCAGAATTTGTTGTACTTAATGGGTCCGATACACATATAAGAACTCAATGGTATGTAGAAAGACTTACCGACGGCGACCGCACTTTATACGACGAAACAGGACCTGATGAGTCTTATACTGTTGGTAGTAATTTGTTTGATGATGTGCGCGGCGACAATTTTGCTTACAGATGGCAGGTAAGATACGAAGGAGAAACTCTCGGATGGACTCCATGGAGCGATCCTGCTACCTTTGTTACTTCGTCATTTGCAGGAATAAATGCTATCTTAAATAACACCCAGGAATTTACTCTTGAAGAAGAATTGAGAGATAACTGGGGGTGGGACACAAATCAAAAAGTACAAGGCACGGTTAGGATTCCTTCTAATGTGACTATTAGTTCATCAAATGTTGACATTCCTGCATTTCAAGTGTCTTCGTTGCCCTCGGGCTCACAAATTTCTATAGAAAATTCCGGTAGAATACTAGGTAAAGGCGGCAACGGAGGATATATAGTTTTTCCAAACATAATCAGAGACGGCCAAGACGGCGGAATTGCTTTAGAAGTTAGCAATCCAGTAAATGTTACAAACTTTGGTAATATATCTGGCGGCGGTGGTGGCGGCGGAGCTGCTATCATAAATGATAGGAATAAATTCGAAATATTTTCAGCCGGAGGCGGCGGCGGCGTTGGTTCAAACAGTGCGGGCGGTGTTGCGCCTCAAGGTGATAGTGGAACTAGTGGTACTTTGTTTTCCTCCGGAAGCGGTGGTTTTGAAAGCGGAACTTTTACTGTTGATCCTGAAGGCCCCGGCGCCCGGCCTGGAGGAGAATTAGATCCCTCCGACGACCCAAATACCACATCTCCTACTCAAAGCGAACCTCCAGGAACAGGGAATACTTATACAGCGTCTGGTATTGTTATAGGAGGGTCTGGCGGAGGATATGGACAATCTGGTCAGCGCGGCAGCGCTAGTACATCCGGATTAAAATTTCCTGCCAGTATCGAAGAAACTGTCAGCAACGGCGGAACACGAGGATTTGCTATAATAGGAGAATCGAACATAAACTGGCAAGGCGGTCAAGCTAACGTGCAAGGACGAATTCTGCAATAATGATTGACAATATGCTATTTTTTCTATATACTTAAATTAAATGGAGAAATTGTATGGATGAACGCCTTGAAAAAGCTCTTGACTTTTCTAATTATATGGTTACTCTTAACAACCAGAAAAGATTTTTGAGAGAGCAGTTCAAAGAAAATATAATTCATTATTTTAATGGTGGTCAGTTCACTGTTACAAAAGACCTAGTAACTTTTGTAAACATGCTTGTTGAAAAAGGAAATGACACAGATATTGTTTTAATTGACGACAATGAAACACCTATAATGGTACAAGACCTTGATGAGTTTCTGTCAAACATTATAGATACCTACTTTTCTGCTGCAAACACTTATCATACAGAATATCAAAAATTGATTAAAAAAAGATCTGTTGAAAAACTGACTGATTATGACAGCTAGTAAGGGAATCCTGCTTTTTGCAAGAAACAACTCTCAGATAGATTATATCAAACAAGCGTATTTTCTTGCACAGAGAGCTAAAAAATATTTAAATCTTCCTACGTCAATAGTCACTGATAGTGTAGCGTATCTATCTCATGAATATCCAGACCATGCAAAAGTTTTTGATAAAGTTATTCCGATAGTGTGGGATCAGGACGACGCACGCGAAAACACTGTATTTTCCCAGTTTGAAAAACACAGTCTAAAAAGTTTTTATGATGGCACATTAATTTCTAAAAAGCTTGATTGGAAAAACGAACTTCGATCACATGCATATGATGTGTCTCCTTATACAGCAACGCTGTTATTAGATACAGATATTGTAATTTGTAACTCAGATTGGCTGAAATGCTTTGAACATGCAAACGATTTTCTAATATATAAACAATCTACAGACCTCTTAGATGTTGATAGAGGTGAAACTTTCGAAAGAATTTCCGACACATCGATAGATTTTTATTGGGCAACTGCTGTTTTTTTTAGGAAAACTGAAACCAACAAAACATTTTTTGATTTAGTGCAGCATATTCAAGAAAATTGGGAGCATTACTGCTCAATTTTTCAAATCAATACGCCGTATTTTCGAAATGATTATGCTTTTTCCATTGCAATACACATTATGAACGGTTATCAAAAGGGCGATTTTGCAAAATCTATGCCAGGAAAATTGTATTTTGTAACAGATAAGTGTATTTTGTGGGACATAAACAAAGAAAAAAACAAAATTCTCCTTGAAAAACCACGACACACAGGCGAATACACTGCTATTACTATTAAAGATGCTAATTTACACTGCATGAACAAGTTCAGTCTTAACAGGTGCATAGATGAACAGTAAAGGTTTCGTAATTTTTGCCGAAGGCGAGCAGTATCTCAAACAGGCATACCTTTGTGCGCTAAGTTTACAGGCAACAAAAAACAGTTTTCCTGTAAGTGTAGTAACAAATCAATCTATAAATTATAAACATAAACAAGTTTTTGATAAAATTATTGAAATTCCTTGGTATACACAAGCAAAAAGTAATTTAAAATCTGAAAATCGCTGGAAAATCTATCATGCAACACCTTATAATGAAACAATAGTTTTAGATTCCGATGTTCTTGTGCTGCAAAATCTTGATTATCTATGGAAGAGCTTTTCTAATTATAAAATCTATTTTCCTATAAGAGTTTTTACGTATAGATATGAGTCAGTAACAAGCGATTATTGTAGAAAGGTTTTCTCTGCGAATAATTTGCCCAATTTTTATAATTGTTTGCATTATTTCCAAAAATCAGATTTTGCAAAAGAGTTTTTTGCATGGGTTGAGTTAATTACAAACAACTGGGAATTGTTTTATGGACATTATTGTTCTCAATATTATCCAAAAGAGCCTTCTATGGATGTTACAACTGCAATTGCCGCAAAAATACTAGATTGCGATAATAACATTTCTAACAACTTCAGTGATATTGTTCAAATTGTGCATATGAAATCACAGATACAAAATTGGAATACACTGTCGTCTAGATGGCAGGATAGAGTTGGGGTTTATCTCAACGAAGAAGCGCAATTAAAAATTGGTAATTTTCAACAGAACACAGTGTTTCATTATACTGAAAACGATTTTTTGACTGAAGATAAGATAAGGAAATACGAACAGTGCCTCAAGATTTAATGTATGTACGATTTGAACAGGATACAGGAAAAATTTTAGGTATTTCTCCTAAACCTAGTTCTAATCACCATGATATCCAGGTAACTCTTGACGAAGTTATAGGTATTTTAGATGGAAAAGAAAAGAAACGAAATTATGCTGTAGAGTATGATCCTAAAAAAAAGCAGTTGTGTTTGGTAAACCGTCACGAAAAACATTTTGACGGAGTTTCTGTTAATGATTTTATATATGAAATACCTGAAAACACAGAAAATGATGTAGATGTAACTATAATTCAGGATGTTACTAATCAGTGCTGGAAAATTCTGTTAGGAAAAACCCTCAGCCAAAACCTAAAGAAGCAGGGTGTAAGATTAAACAGAAAGTTAACTTTTAGTGTTACAGCAAAGCACGATCCTAATATATTGTACAAAACTCTTTCTACAGACTTTACTAACATTGTGAGAGATAACTACTCAATAATACCGTTTTCAATGAATTTTGAAAACAATGACAGCAACATTTCTGTATTCACCGCAAAAATCTTCGACACTTACAGTTTTCAAAGAGATACTAATGTCAAATGATATAATAATTGCAGAACACGATATTATTTTCTTATCCTATGACGAACCTAATGCAGAAAAGAACTATACAATCTTGTGTCAAAAAATTCCTTGGGCAAAAAGAATTCATGGCATAAAAGGGTCTGATACTGCTCACAAAGCCTGTGCAGATTTATCAGAAACTGAGTATTTTGTCACAGTTGATGCAGATAATGTAGTCGACGAAGAATTTATCAATCAAAAAATTGATCTAGATCAGCTAGGTCTTACTAGAGACCATGTGTTTTCGTGGTGCGGTAAAGTGCATGTGAATGGTTTGATGTACGGAAACGGCGGATTGAAATTATGGAACAAGCGTTTTGTAAAAAATATGCAGACACACGAAGCTGCTAGAGACGGCGATACTAGATCGTTGGTTGAATTTTGCTTTGATGATATGTATTATCAATTTAACGACAACTTTTCCACATCTTTTACCAACGCATCACCTTTTCAAGCATTTAGAGCAGGCTTTAGAGAAGGAGTAAAAATGAGTCTTAACCAAGGCGAAAAGGCAAAAGACATCAAAACAATATGGTGGCAAAATCTCGAACGGTTAAGAATATGGTGTTCGGTAGGCGCAGACGTAGAGAATGGTTTGTGGAGCATATACGGTGCTCGAGAAGGCTGTTATCTTACAAATTGCACAGACTGGGACTATTCTCAAGTTAGAGATTTTGATTATCTTACAGACTTATGGAAAGAAAAATATTCAAAAATTGATAACAAACAACTAGGATATGAACTAGATCGTCTTGGTAGCATTCTTAACAGTGAAATAGGAATTAATATTACTACTTTATCGGAAGATGCAAGTCATTTTTTCAAAACGACTTATAAAAACACGCCTCGGATTGTTAAATCAAGACGATGAGTGAATTAGAAAACATTAAAAAGGTTATTCCGCACACAGACAAAGAAATATCGCCTACCTTTTGTATGGCAAAATGGCATCATACTACGATCTACCTTCAAACAGGTGAGACTCATTCCTGTTATCACCCTGCCCCGCATCCTATACCTCTAGATGAAATAAAAGATAACCCTTCTGCGCTTCATAATACCAAACAAAAGAAGACAGAACGTGAGTTTATGATGAAAGGACAGCAGCCCGCAGGCTGTTCTTATTGTTGGAAGATTGAAGCAATGGGCAAAGACTATGTATCAGACCGTCATATCAAGACTGCTTCTATATATACACCAGAAAGACTTGAAGAAATCAAACAGGGTGGCGCAGAATACAACGTAGATCCTGAGTATATTGAAATATCCTTCTCAAATGAGTGCAATTTTAAATGTGGTTACTGTCATCCCAAAGCAAGTTCGAGATACTGGAAGGAAATTAATGATCATGGTCCTTATGATGTTTCAACGGATCACAGACAGGACATAGATTGGTTTAAAATATATCAGAAAGAAGAAGAAAATCCCTATGTAGAAGCATGGTGGCGGTGGTGGCCCGAAGTATCAAAGACGCTGAACATACTGCGCATAACAGGCGGTGAACCTTTAATGCACAAAAGCACTTGGGACCTGTTTGATAGACTGGAAGAAGATCCGAAACCTCATATTCAGATAGAAATTAACTCTAATCTAGGAGTTAAGCCTAAATTGGTAGAGAAGTTAGTAGAAAGAATTACGTATCTACGCAGTATTAATGCTATTAAGAGTTTTAAACTGTATACTTCTATTGATACCTGGGGCAAACGGGCAGAATATGCTAGACATGGGTTAGATATTGCGTTATGGGAACGAAATTTAGATTATTATTTGTCAAACACAGGATTGCCTGTGACATTTATGATTACTTTTAATATATTTGGTGTTACTAGCTTTACTAGCCTTCTAGAGAAGATACTAGAATGGAGAGCCAAATATAATTCTGACAAAAATGAAACACAGTGGCAAAGAATTCGCTTTGATACTCCTCATCTAAAAGAACCTACTATATTTGATATGAATATTCTTCCTAAAACAGAGTTTATGCCTTATATGCATGAACATTTAGAGTTTATTAAACAGAATCTAGACAATTCTGACAGGACACAGTTTACAGATCTCGAATACCAAAAGTTCAAGCGGGTAGTTGATTACATGGAGACTACTGCGTATGAAGAAGATAAACTAATCATTGCTCGTAAAAACTTTAACGCATGGTTTTCAGAACACGACAAAAGAAGAAACACTAGTTTGGTCGATACATTTCCTGAGATGCAGAATTTCTGGGATTTATGTGCTTCGATTTAATGCCAAATTTGATTCGGCATTGGCTGTTCTGGCCGAAGCCTAAAATCTTGGTAGATTCCATCTGTCCATTTCTCCGGCATATCATGCAATCCGCAACTTCTTTTCGTTTTTCGATATCCTTTTCTTATATAATTGATCCAGTTAGAATGCAGGGCTTTAACAGAATTATCTGTGTCTGTTGAAAATTCATAATCAAAAACTTTTTTAAGATAGTTATAATGTTCCAACGGAGTAGGATGCCCGTCAGAAAAGTGTGGATGTATTTCTCGCCAATCTTTTTTCCATTTATATTGCATATCTGAGTTCCAAAGGACATCGTAAAAACTAGGGTTAATTTTATTTAAGGATTTACGGTAAAGGTTACTTATATTCCCCACTTCTGAATTTTCATGGTCACATCCATTTTCCCATTGGTTTATGTGCTTAGTTATATCACACATCGATAAAAAATGATAATTAGTTAAAGGTTCCAAATAGGAATTAATTAGATCGATATACGAAAAATCTCTCAAGGCAAAGTGTGTGTCATTTGCCCATTTCTTTACAAAATTTTTATCGTAGTCTTGTTGCGAATATATGTTGCCGGGTGTCAACCAACCTTTCTTAGGTACCCATCGATCTTCTCTCGAAATGTTAGTCCAAGATACAATCACTAAATCATCTTGGGTAAAATTGAAATACCTGTGCGCTTGTGTTACAGTATTAGCAATGAAAGTATTTCCGGCTCCACTTTTGCCAAAATTATAAAATTCGCAATCAAACTCATATGCAAGTATGTTTGCCCATGTTGCCCATTTATATTCTGTAAACGAACAACCAAAAGTAAAAAGTCTATTTGGTTTCTTGTAAATTAATTTATTCATAATTCCTCTATCAAATTTTTGTAATCAGTTTTAAAATAGTCAACGTCCATAACTAGGTTGTAGTTATGTTTTAAAATTGCTTCTCTACTAAATCGCCAATTAATCTGTTCTTGTCTTGTCATACTTGACAATCGTTGGATTAAATTTTTGCATGTTTTTAGTATTGCTTCATAACGGGATTTTGTATCTTGAATGTTATCAAACTCGTAATCGAAATCGTTGTGAAATAGCTTAAATCCGAGATTTTCTAGAGCTGTATTACATCCAGGTTGTCCAAAAATAACAAAAGGTTGCATGTGCGCCATTGATCTAAAAGTTTTTTCTGAAAAGAACATACTTGTGCCCTGCCAGTCTTTTACATGGGTTTCGTTTACAATTTGGAAGAGTGTGGAATTATGCAAATGCGAATTTAGAGTCAACGCATGATTGGTTTTAAAATCGTTAGTGTCTATAGTTCTTGGCAGTGAGCCACACCAATCGTTGAAATCATTGTCTAGGTGATATAAATTTTTGGTGTCTTCAATTTCTGTGTACTCTAATTCGGCTTGACTTATTTTAAAAAAGGAATCTAGCTTGTTTCTTGATAAAAGGTAGTTTGCAAGAGTTCTGTGTTGTCTGTTTACTCTGCTTAGACTGAGGCCGAACTTGTTTGAATACTGCCTTTCGCATTCAGAACGAAAATAATCGAATGCTATATTGCAATCAAAATCAAAGCCGTAGTTGTCTTCTATTAAATCTTGTATCATTTTCTTAAAACTAAGAAAAGGGAAAACTTTTATGTTTCTTTGTAGATTTTTTCGCTGTCTTTTATATGTTTCTAGATTGCGTAAATCTTTCATATTTGTCGATACAAAGATTATTTTTTCAGGAGGAACGTTATGCAATCTACAAGATTCATACAAATTATGGAAAAAAAAGTTTTTAAAAGGAGAAAATCCTTCAGTTGAAGCATCAAACACAAAATATGTCGAGTCATCGTTTTTTAATTTCTCTAAATCTTTAACATAATTAAAAAAATTGATGTTAGGCTGCCAATTGGGATATTTAATTAATGCGTGAATTAATTTAATATCTTTTTTCCAGTTAAAGTGGTTAAACAAAACTGAAAATGTCGCACAGTCTATTTCACGTATATATGGATTTTCAATTATCATTTATTACAGTGTTATTTTCTTTGAGGTGTTTTAAAATTCTTCTATTATAATCTAGGATAGTGAGCATATCTCTATATATAACATTCAGTTCATCTAGAGATTTATTATTAATCTCATCTATTAGCTTGAATATTTCCAGCATTCTTAAGTTGTGATTTTCGATATTATCATAATTTTCGCTCCAATATTCATTAAATGTTTTAAAACCAAATTTTTTAATATATTCGAGAGTTTTAGGAGGTGCTACGACGATAAAAGGTTTTCGATAATTAATAGCATCAACTATTTTTTCTGAAAAATTAGCTGTAGGCTGAGCAAATCTTGTTTCGTTTATTATACAAACAAAACATTCGTCGAATGTCTTTTTGTATTCAATGTTTGGTTGAGAAAAAGGCCCCTCTGGAACATATAAAGCATGTTTTTCTTGAACATCTACTTTGTTAGTTGTAAAGTCAAGTTCAAATGTGTTCTGATTTAAAGTTTGATTATTTTTTTCAAGGTAATCTTTAGGCAAATCTTCTATCCAATCTACTACAGTTTCCCAGTCCGTATTTGAATTAAACCACCAGCTGTAATTTCCCAACTTGTCCGCTAGATAGCACATTATAATATGGCGATGTATAGTGTATCTACCATTACCGCACCAAAATCTTTTAATAATTGTGTTAACTTCTTTTGGATCTTGAGGCATATAACTGGTAGCTGCTTGTCGCAAAAAGATATCTCTGCATCTGAATGTAATATTAGGATATTTGTCACCTAAGAGCTTTCCTAGCCCGTAATCACAATGATTTAAAACCAAGCCGTTAATTTTTGAAGCAAATTCATTTATATAATCTAATTCTTCTGCCCTAAGGTGCTCCGAAGTATTATGTTTCGAGTGAAATTCTGAGTAATACGAAAGATTAAAATTTTCTTGATTTTCGAAATAGTACGACACCGGTTCGTATAAAAAAAACTTTACTTTTCTTTTCTTAAGCTTTTTTAAAATTTTAGGATCTTTATCCAAAAAAGAAAAATCAATATCATTTGTTCCGGTAAAAACAAAAAAAGGCTCGTGAATAGATTTTAAAAAACTCTTTTGGAATAAAGGAGAAAAAATCCTACTTTTTTTATAGCTTTTTATTATTTTTGACGGTAAATTTTTCCAATAGATGTCTTGTATAAAATCCATTATCTAGTGCCTGTAATTTGTAGTGTAAATCTATCTTCTGTGCCTATGTTTGCTGCAAAATGAGGTTCATCGCAACTCCATACTATCCAATTGCCTGCCGAATAATTTACAATTGCTTCCGAGCCTATGTCGAAATAATGCCCAATTTTCCAATCTTCAAGGAATACAACTGCTCTTAATACATCTTCTCTAGCAACGTTAAAAATTTCAGAATATCGAGAAAAATGGTCTACATGAGTTGGCATTATATCATTTGTTTGCATTTTGTAAAATACAAATCCGCAATTTTGCAATTCAAGAAGTTCTGCAATAGTGTGTACCCAATCCGGCATTGGATTTTTGCTACCGTACATCTTGCCAGTAAAGCTCGCATGATCGTAACCTTTTGAACGCCAAGTTTCTAATTCTTCTTTACTTACAGGTTGTTTCACGTAATCGAATTTTTTGAAGTCTTCGTTCCAAAATGGTTTAATATGGCCTTTAATATATGACATTATTCTCGTTCCAGATCAAGCGTTACACAGTGAAAGCCACCGCCTAGTGTTCTTTGATGTCTCATTGGAAGCATTGCACATTCTATGCCTTTTTTCTCTAATAAAAATCTCAAAGTGTTTTGATTTTCTTCAAGTACAACTAATTCTGGTGATATAGAAAATAAGTTCATGTTTATCCATTTACTTGCATTACAGATTCCTGGATAATGACCGATATCCATAGGCTCAGGTGCCCAAATAATGTCCCAATCACAGAAAGGTTTTGGCAAAAAATATTTATTCTTTATTCTATCAGGGTTTGCTAGTAGTAGGCCTTCTCTAAGAAAAGCAATAGTAGAGTCGATGTGCATGTAGGAATAAACGTCTTTTAGAACATGAATGCTTACAGAGCTGCCTAAAAGCTCTTGCAGCAACTTTGCACCCTTCTCGTTTCCACTATTGCTTTTAAGGTATAACATATTGTCATTTGCTTTGATTATATTTGCTGCATCAAACATAGGCACAGACTCTTTAAGAGCTAGTATATCTGGATTTCCTATGCACTGTAAATTATAATTACTGTCCGAGTGCGCAGTTTCGATTATCTCTAAATTATTTAGATACTTCTCAAATGCTTTGTATTCATGTCTTCTACACCTTATAGGCATTGGAGTAGCATATGATTTATCTCCATACACAAACACAGAGTCTCTTGGACAGTAATTATAATATTCAGGATTATTATCATCTGGCCTATAAATTTCTACTCCTTCTTTTTTCAAAAAATCACAAAAAATTTCTAGATCTTCGTTCGTTTCTTCTATTACCTGTTTAGGATAGATTCCCGATTTTATATAAGAATCATCTATTTTATCTGCATAATTTACAGTTCTTACCGATTTGTCTACAACTGGCAATTTAGCGCCAGTAGCAGACCCTACAATGACTCGTTTTAGTTTATTCCACTCGTTGTAAATCTTCATTGTATTTTTTTAACAGCATTTTTGCGATTATTCTATGACCTTGCTCACTGGGATGAGTATCTCCTGGTATAAAGTTGTCGTTACCGCCGCTTTCAGGAGGTCCATCGTGTTCTAATGAATAATTATCATAGTCTTGTCCCTCCAATAACTTAGTTAGAGATTGTTTTTTATCTAAAAAAACGTTATTAGGAACTAGTTTGTTAAACGGTTTAACTAGATCTAGGTTTCCGTAATTGTGGGCGAAAATAGCATTCAAATTCTTCTGCATGCAGATACTATACATAGAATGAATAAAAAGGCAGTGATGATATTTAAACCAATACGTAGTTTTATCTTTCACAAAATTTTTATAAGCAGACTCGTTGCTCATCAAACTCCTCACTTGATTGTCTCCGGCTTCTGTGTACCATCTTGTGTCAGGAGGGACAATAACTACAATTAAATCGGTTTTTTTTGCTATAAAAATTTCTTTTGAAAAAGTATGTAAGATATGCCCTAAGCTACTTCCGCTTATACCAAAATTTTGGCTAGTGCATCTAAAATATTTTGATAAATGCTCAGTAAAATTTTTTTCGTGTTTTTTTAGACCCCATCCTGCAGTCCAACTATCACCAAAAGACAAAATCTTCATCTAAATACCTCCATTTTAGTAAGATCAGGATAATCTCTCCATGACCAGATTTTTGGTTGGATAGATATTGCTTCGGGTAATTTCGATAATCCTATCTGAGCGCTTTCAGGAGTCATATAATAATGGTAACCTATTGTAGATATATTCTGTTCGTGCCAAGGGGTGCCAGCCTGCCTTCCGTCGTAGCTCATTTTTTTTAGTTGATTCCATGAATTTTTGTCATCTAGCAGAATTGCTCCACCGCGGCCTATTCCGAGATGCTTCTTGAATTGGAAGCTAAGACACATAAAAGTATTTTCGATGTAACCGCCCTGCCGCCAATATACAGCAGCGTCTATAATGTTGTCGGCAATATAGTAATAATCTTGCCAATGTAATGATTCGAAATTCCATTTAATTTTTAGTTTTTCTAAAGTAAATGGAATAGAAATGTAGGTGTGAGAAGGGCAATATGCCTTCTCTACATTCAAGTACCTTAAACAAAGTTCTACGGCATGTGTACAACAATCTGTAGCAACAGCATATTTGGATCCAAAAAAATGTGAAATTTTTTCTTCTAGTTCATAAACAGGATAAAAGGACATGGTAAATATTTAGCACCTACATAATATTGAGGAAACGTCTTGAAAAAATTTCATATCTGGAGCGAACAGGAAAGCTTAACACACACTTTGTATTCTTTAGAGCCGCACCAGAGGATTGTTGTTTATGCAGCTGAAGAACAGACTATTAATGACGAATTTGATCCGCATCAAATGAGTGAACAAAAAAGCGTAGATTTTTTATTCGGCAGCACATGGTACGATCTTTTTTCTAAAAAAAAATATAACAGCAAAGTGAATGTACATTTTTGGAGCAATTTTTGGTTATATAAGACTGTTGCAAAAATTGATTTAGTAAATCTCAACAAACCCTTAAACGAACGACTTTTTATTAGCCTTAACAATCGAGCTCATTTACATCGTTGTAAAATGGTAGATTTTTTGTGTAAAGAAAAACTTTTAAAGAAAGATGGAATAATAAGTTGGCACCATAGAGATAGCGAAGTGGACATGTATAAATTTAGATATTGGGAACCAAAAAAATTAACATTATCTGATAATTTTAGTAAAAGACAAGACCAGCACTGTCTCCCAATAGAATTTAATAAAGCCTTTTTGAACCTAATTGTAGAGTCTACTGTTGAAGGAATATTTGTAACAGAAAAAACCTACCATGCTATACTAGCACAGAAACCTTTTGTTTGTTTAGCAGCACCGAGATTTCATAAGTTTTTAAAAAATCAAGGCTTCGAAATGTTCGAAGATATTATAAATTACGAGTTTGACGACGAACCAAATCTAGATAAGCGAATAATGATGATCATATATGAACTAAAACAATTAAAAAAGCAAAATTATAATCAACTGTACAGAAAAATTAAACCTAAACTAGAATATAACAAACAAAAAGCATTACAAATTGTAAGAAGCCAGGAAGGTGTGCCTCGTATTGCTAGAGGATTTAAATACTACACTGATTTAATTGAGGCAGCTAAATGCAGATCGGATTTATAGGTGTAGGAAAACTAGGATTGCCTTGTGCAGAAGCAATTGTCGAAAAAGGACATGTAGTAAAAGGATATGATATTGAACCTCCACAAAGTGAACTTGTTGATTTTCAAACGTCAATAAGAGATTGTGTAGCAGATTCAGAAATAGTATTTGTTGCAGTGCCGACGCCGCACAATTCTGATTATGACGGACAGCAACCTACCTGCCAATTACAGCCTTGCGACTTTGATTACGGAACTGTTAAAACCGTTTTAGCAGAAGCAGACAACCATATGAACAAAACTCAATTGCTTGTTCTAATTTCAACGGTACTTCCTGGTACTACTAGTAGAGAATTCACGCCACTTGTAAAGAATACTCGATTTGTTTACAATCCCTATCTTATAGCAATGGGATCTGTCGCATGGGACATGCTAAATCCTGAAATGGTAATGATAGGAACAGACAACGGTTCTGAAACAGGTGATGCAAAACAGTTAAAGGATTTTTATGAAACTGTTATGGAAAACTCACCTCGGTATGTAATTGGGACCTGGGACGAGTGTGAATGCATCAAAGTTTTCTACAACACTTTTATTTCAACAAAAATAGGCCTGGCAAATATGATACAGGATGTTGCTCAAAAACAGGGGAACATAAACGTCGATGTAGTAACAGAAGCACTTGCTAATTCTACCAAACGTATTATGAGCCCTCAGTATATGACTGCAGGCATGGGAGACGGCGGCGCCTGCCATCCAAGAGACAATATTGCCTTGCGTTATATGGCGCAGGAACTAGAACTAGGCTACGATTTATTTGAGTCTATAATGAGCGCAAGAGAAATACAAGCAGAAAACCTTGCTAAAGAACTAGTTAAACATGCAAACGAAAACAATATGCCTGTTTATATCCATGGCAAAGCATATAAGCCCAAAGTTCCTTATATCGACGGCTCATACAGTCTACTGGTCGGGTATTATGTGCAAAAGTTAGGGATTAAACCCACTTATATAGATCCTTATACAGGAGATTATTATCAGCCTTCTGAGCCAGGTGTCTTTTTAATGGCGCATTCTGCAAGTATCACATATGATTATACACAAGAACAAACTAAAGACGAAATATATTGTTCAATACCTGCTCAAAGCGTGATAGTTGATCCATGGAGGAAAATAACTTCTTCTGTTAGCAAGGTAATACATTATGGAAACACTCGTAAATGACAGATCTTGTTTTTGACGAGAACAGTATTTTAATTGATAATATTAGGAAAGCAAAAACTACAAATTCGTGGGACGACGAAGAGTATGCAATTTTTCAGAAAAATAAAAAAAAAGTAGATCCTGTTTATCTCCAAAAAGACATAGAATATAAGTTTAATAATCAAGGATACAGGACAAAGGAAATAGAAAATGTAGACAAAAATTTTGTTTTGATTTTTGGTTGCTCGCACACCGAAGGCATTGGAAATTTCGAAGAAGACATTTGGTGCCATCAACTTTTATCGCGAAAGAGAATAGATTTTATAAATCTTGGAAAAGCAGGTTCGGGACCTGATGTGCAATACATAAACACACTTCAATGGATAAAAAACAAGTATATCAGACCAAAATTAGTAATCTATCAATGGCCGCAGACTTTTAGAAAGAGCTTTTGCTACGAAAATAGAAATAGTATATTCCTAAAACATCATAATGTAAACACACGAAACGAAAAAAGAGATACAAATTGGTATCTAAAAAGATATTGTGTCGAAAAGGGAGAAATGAAAATAAACAATTACAATTATTATTATTCGGCAAATATGTTATGGGACTTAGTCGATGTGCCTGTCTTAAACTGGTCGTGGAGTGGTGATTTTGATAGACAGTATAAAAAGTTGCACATTATACAAACAGAAGACACAGGAAGAGCAAGAGATCTTGTACACGACGGCGCTGATATTCACAGACAGGTAGCTGATCAGTTAGAACCTTTAATTGACAAATTACTATAAATCTTATATAATATTATTATGTATGATATCGTCTTTATATCCTATAATGAATCAAATGCAGATAAAAACTGGGAACTTTTAAAATCTCGGTTTCCGTCTGCTAAAAGAGTAGACGGTGTAAAAGGAATACATCAAGCACATATTAAAGCCGCAAAAAAATGTTTTACAAAAATGTTTTGGGTAGTAGACGCTGATGCTCAACTACTAGATAATTTTTCTTTTGATTACGAAGTAGACGAATACAACTTAGGCACCGTTCATGTATGGCGTTCGCAGAATCCTGTAAATGACTTGATATACGGATACGGCGGAGTAAAATTACTGCCTAGAACCAAGACTATAAAAATGGATGCTTCTAAACCTGACATGACAACTAGTATATCCAATAGTTTTAAAGCAATTAACGAAACATCAAACATAACAGCATTTAATACTGACCCCTTTAGTGCCTGGCGATCTGGTTTTAGAGAGTGTGCGAAACTTGCCAGCCAAACAATAGACAGACAACTCAATACAGAGACTCTTGAACGCTTGGAAATATGGTGTAATCAAGGTGTAAATAGACCGTTTGGTATAGATGCTATTAAAGGTGCTAAAGAGGGTAGGAAATTCGGTGAAGAACACAAAGACAACGTTGCCGAACTACAGAAAATAAACGATTTTGAATGGTTGTTAGAAAAATTCCATGCTAAACATTAAAGAAATTAAGACTGTCCACATCGAACTTACAGATAAGTGCCAGGCACAGTGTCCTATGTGTGCAAGAAACTTCCATGGAGGAAAATTGCGGCCGTTTATCAAAGGCGGCGATATTTCTATAGAAGATTTTAAAGAATGGTTTCCTGTTGAATTTTTATCGCAGCTAGAAAATTTTTATAGTTGTGGCAATTACGGTGACCCTGCATTTGCCAAAGACTGTCTAGAAATATATGAATATGTAAGAAAATGTAATCCTCATACACGTCTCTCTC
>Ga0102930_1000188_pt1 | contig 20363 bp, 21 predicted proteins | sample SalPon1_B_H2O_MG_FD_84514 | JGI IMG/M metagenome (GOLD analysis project Ga0102930, IMG submission 84514) | Salt pond water microbial communities from South San Francisco under conditions of wetland restoration - Salt Pond MetaG R1_B_H2O_MG | ecosystem: Environmental > Aquatic > Non-marine Saline... | reverse complement strand
TACTTATAATGAACGATTTGAGGTCTTAATTTTATAACACCTTGCTATAGTACAAGATCGATAGAACGCTAATAAATTACTTTTTTTGATATTTATATAATTGATAATGAGATGTTTAAATTTTATCTAAAATCTTATATCTAAAATCTCATATCTTAGTCGGACACGACTAATTTGAAATGGATCTTTGATGCAGCAATGCAAAAATATTTCAGGTTCATAGTTCGGTTAATTTTCATCTTGCTTTTCTCAATCTTTTTTAGTAGCTCTAATTCTTCCATGTTTAGGCTTGTAATAGTTATTTTAATCTTGAATTCAACACATAAATGCAATAAATACTTATTTTTGAATTTGATTATACTTTTTAAGTAATATAATATTGAGTAGATGAAAGAAGAAAAGTGGGCGTTAATATTGGGTGGAAGTAGCGGTTTAGGTTGGGCAACAGCCCAAAAATTAGCTGGTCAAGGTTGGAACTTGATTCTCGTGTACCGCGAAAGGAAATCTACTGAAGAAGAATTGTTAGAAGCAATTGACAAGATAAAACACCAAGGTCTACAAATTCTTTGTTTTAATAAAGATGCTTTAAAAGTTGAAGTTCAACAGCAAATCGCTGATAAATTAGTAGGAAAAGGCTTATGCAGAAAAGTTGATCTGCTAGTTCATAGCATAGCTAAAGGAAGTTTAAAGCCTTTAACCGGAGAAAATAAATTAACTAATCAAGATATCCAATTGACCATTCAGGCGATGGCCTTGAGCTTTTATGATTGGGCGCAGTTATTAATTGATCATCAATTGGTTAATAAACCAGCTCAATTTGTTGCATTTACCAGCGAAGGTAGTCATAAGGTTTGGTCCGGATATGCAGCGGTAGGTGCAGCGAAATCCGTATTAGAAAGCTTGATGAAATATATGGCGCAAGCATTTGCGAAATACAGTATCAATGTCAACTGCTTATCGCCGGGATTAGTGGAAACACGTGCTTCTTCCATGATTCCCGGAATAGATCAACTAAAAGAAAGTGCCCAAAAAAGAAATCCGCAAAGGCGTTTAACCCAAGTAGAAGATGCGGCAAATGCGGTTTATTTATTAACTCAACAAGAAGCAAGCTGGCTCAACGGATGTGTTATTCCGGTAGATGGCGGCGAACATTTAAGCTGATGAAAACAACAGAAATTTTAGCGCAAATTCCACATAAAAAGCCATTTTTATTTGTTGATGATATACATGAATATTCTTTTGAGCATATCGTAGGTGAATATACTTTCCCTAAAACTGCTGATTTTTTTAAGGGGCATTTCCCTGAGCAATCTGTGGTTCCGGGTGTTTTGTTGACCGAATGTGCAGCACAAATCGGTTTGGCTTGTTTTGGAGTTGTATTAACCAAGCAAGCTGACCTTTATAAGCATCTGCCTAAAATTTTTCTTTCTCATTCATGTTTAGACTTTTTAAAACCGGTTTTTCCGGAACAGGTTATCCGGGTAGAAGCCATTCTGGATTACTTTCGCTTTAAAAAGTTGAGTGTAAATATTAAACTTTTTGTGGATGAGCAAAAGGTGGCTGTGGGTAAATTACAAGGCATGGTTTCTAAGAATTAACAGCTTAATCGTAATAGTTTTATCATTAAAATCCAGATCATAGGTTTTTATTTATAATGAGCGATTTGAGATGCTTAGTTTGATCATACTTTATAAAATGTGATCGACAGAAGGCTAATAAATTGAATTGACAACATCTATTTAATTGATAATGTAGTATTTAAATTTCGTTCAAATCTCATATCTTAGTTGTACACCATTATCATTTTATCTTTAAAATTGTAGATGCTACATGTTTATAATTATCCTTATTGATGATTAAAGTATATAGATTTGATTCCACATTTATTTTAATCAAATCATATTAAATTAATGTTCGTTTCTACACACTTATTTCATTAATTTTACAAAAAATAATTATGAGAACTATACTTTTATTTTTAAGCATTTCATTGGTAGTGGCTTGTCAAAAAAACAAGACTGATGATAAATCAAAAGATCAAACAGAAGAGGTAGAGATATCTCAAAAAAATTATAATGGTTTTCTGCCGGCAACTGGCAGTTATTATATTAAAAGTAATATTTCAGCAGATGAGTCAGCTAAGCGATTGCTAAATATTGTAAATAACAATAAAAGTTTAGGCTTAGTAGAACATTTTGAACATCACGAAATGGCATCTTCAAAAGGCTTAGCACTCGATCAAACTCATGCGATCTTTTTTGGCAACCCAAAATTAGGTACTCCATTGATTCAAAAAGATCAACTCATTGCTTTAGACCTACCTCAAAAGATTGTCACTTTTGACCTGGAAAGAAATTCCTATGTATATAGATTGTCCACCTCTTACCTTTCTAAGCGTTATGAGGTTAGTTTTGATGACCTAAGCAGCATGACAAAAGCCTTAGATAAATTAAGTCAAAAGATAGCTAATAATGAAAATAGACAAATGGAAAATCCTGATATTAAAGTGCATCAGGGCATTATAATTCAAAAGTCAAATAAATCTTTTGATCAAGCTATTAAAGCCATCCGAACTAAAATTAAGGAATTAGGAAGTATTAAGATAATGGCAGAATTAGATCATCAAAAAAATGCCAACTCTGTTGATATGCAATTAAGACCAACCCATGTCATCATGTTTGGAAATCCGGAAGTGGGAATTCCATTGATTCAGAAAAACAGAAGCCTCGCAGTAGAATTACCTATGAAATTTTTAATTTATAAAGATGAAAATGGAGATGTGCAAATAGCTTTTAATGATATGGAGTTTTTACTGGAAAGATATAAAACAGATCTAGGAGAAAATTACGGCGCTAAAATAAATCAGATCTTAAGTAAAATTGCTTCTTCTGCTATTTAGCAGTTAATTTTTGAAAAGGTTTTTTCAGTTGTTTCCAGAAATTGGTTTGATATTCTTCAACATCATCAAAACCTAATTCAATGTTTTTACCATCTTTAGGGACATAGGCCATGCCAAATAAATAGTCCCAAAGGCTTAAGCTTAAGCCAAAGTTCATTCCGTATGGATGACTCCCTGGTAATTCTTTAGAATGATGCCAAATGTGCATTTTTGGGTTATTGATTATTTTCCCTACAATGCCATAATCCCAACCTATATTGGCATGGTTCAAATGACCTATAAATACCCCTATCATATGTACTATAAAAAACTCTTTAATCCCAAAACCTATCATAGCTAATGGGATATATTGAACGGATTTATAAATAATAGTTTCCATAAAATGAAATCTAAATTGGGCTGCAAAACTCATTTCTTTAACAGAGTGGTGAATTTTATGAAATTCCCATAAATAAGGATTTTTGTGAAGCTGAATATGCACTAACCATTGAATAAAATCTGCTATGAGAAACATAATTAATAACTGAACAAATGCAGGTAACTGATCTACTTGAATGGCTACAATATTGTCAACATCAAATAGACGTAAAAAATCATTGAATAAAGCTACTCCCAAATTAGAGATAGCATTATAGCCTACTAATGAAAACAAAAAAAAGTTGAAAAAAATATAAAAGACATCTAAAAAGAAACCTTTCCTTAAAATTTTTTGATTTTTACGCCAGGGAATAAATATCTCTATTAAAAGTACTAGTAGGGATAAACCAATAAGCCAATAAAAATAATTGGTCCAACCTGGATTAAGTATTTCAAATTTTAAGTAATGATAATAATCTATAAAAGAATTAATGAATATGTCTAGATATTTACTCATATATAAAAAGCATTTACAAATATATATATGCTATGCATAAATAAATATTTATAAAAAGTAAATTAACAAATTTTAATAGAACAATAATATTGATCTAAATCATTTAAAGTATTGGTTTACTTATAAAGATACATTCGTGTCCGATAAAACATTAAAAAAATTCGACTTCCTATAATATACCGTTCACTATTACATTTAAAACTTAACTAAAATAAGGTGATACAGCTATCAGAACACAAGCTATCATAAAAGATAGTGCCGGTATAGATTTATAAAAAGGATCTTTTATTTTAAGATGCATAATTACTGAACCGCTTAATAAAATGGCTAAACCTATAGCAGATGCTTGGATTAGCATGGGATATTGAATACCTGCTAAAAGACCTATTGCTAATAAGACCTTTGCCCCACCAATTGCATAACAAGACCAGGAAGGTAATCCATAGACCTTGAATTCTTCCATGATAGTTTTTGCTTCACCTCCGCGCCACTTAGTAGCTTTTTTGTTTTGAATTAACCATACATTTAAAATACTCAATCCCACTAAAATTTGGAGTGCCGTAACTATATAATCCATAATAATCTTTTTAGCAATTTATTAAAATGCATATTCAATTATGGAAAAAAATAGTTAAAAAAAACAACAATGAATTATTCAACTTTTAATCTTCATCTTTCAAGTTATCAAATAAATTTTGTTGACTTGGTTGGTCTTTAACAAATTCTTCATGATGAACATCTATTTCATCAGCCGGTGTTTCTTCTTCCGGTTCATAGGGTTCAGGTTCTAATAGATCAATTTGTTTTACAGTTTCAGAGGTAAGTTGATTGCCGATAGCATTAATACCTTTAATGACGATAAACTCATTTAATTTAATAATGTCATTAGGTTTTCTGTCTTTTCCTTTTTGTTTTTTATAAGTAATTTCAATGCGGGGTTGATAATCGGTTGATATAACTTCTAAATAAGAACCTTCATGATCATTGATGATCAATTCTTCCTTCTCTTCGTTTTCAACTAAAAAGCGTTTAACGTAAAAGCGCTCTTTTTCAGCATTCCAATAAACAAGAGAAATTGGTTTTTGGGGTATCCATTTTTCTAATACAATAAGATTGCTCTTAAAATGGGTGGTAAGTTCTGGTTTTATGGTTTTTAAATTAGCGTCTTGATCTACCGTTAAAATGTAATCTTCTCCTTTAAAAGCACCTAATAATTCGCCGCGTCCTTCCGTATTTAATCTTAGTACAGTTTCATCAAACCATATTTCTCTGGGTTTTAGCGTAGAAACACCTTCTTCTTTTAGCTCTATTTTTTTAACTGGCCATTTTGTAACTAAATTACCTTTAACCCCTTTGCTTTTGATAGAAAATTCTTTAAAATCAACTTCTAATTTTAACTTTCGTAAGCCTTTTATTTGTCTTAAATAAACATTCACAACTTCAGCTTCTCCATTGGGGTTAGCCGTAAAATATAAAATTTTGCTGTTTTTACCTTTTATAATGGGGTAGCTCCTATTTCTTGTAACAGAGGTAACATTAAATCTTTTGATATATGTTTTTTTATCATCGCCGTTTTTATAAATAAGATTATAAACGCTACGTTCATCTTTTCGTTTAAAAACATTTGCATAAATTATGTTTTTTCCTATAAAAGTTTTGGTATCAACTTTAGAAACCATCATTTCTCCATTTTCTCTAAAAGTAATAATCTCATCAATATCACTACAATCGGCAATATGTTCATCTTTTTTGAGACTTGTTCCAATAAACCCCTCTTTTCTGTTTACAAAGAGTTTGTTATTTCTAACAACAACCTTATTGGCTTGAATTTCCTCAAACGGCCTTATTTCTGTTTGCCTATCTTTATCTTGACCATATTCTTTTTTAAGATGTTTAAAATAATCAATGGCATATTCAATTAGGTTATCGAGGTGATATTGAGCCTGTTTGATTTTATCTTCTAAAGCATCAATGTTTTGCTGTGCTTTATCCAGATCAAATTTTGAAATTCTTTTGATTTTAATTTCTGTTAATTTGATAATGTCATCTTCAGTAACATCTCTTAACAGGTGACTAATGTGAGGTTGGAGTCCGTCATCTATTGCCTTGAGGACAGCTTTCCATGTATCTTTATCCTCAATATCTCTATAAATTCTTTTTTCAATAAAAATACGTTCCAAAGAAGCAAAGTGCCACTTTTCGCGTAATTCGTCAAGTTCTATTTCTAATTCTCTTTTGAGTAAATAAACAGTATGATCTGTACTTTTTTTCAACAGATCAGTGACTCCTAGAAATGCAGGTTTATCTTGATCAATAACACATGCCAATGGCGATATGGAAAGTTCACAATTAGTAAATGCATATAGTGCATCAATTGTTTTATCAGGCGATGTATTTTTAGGCAATTCAATTTTAATTTCTACTTCAGATGAAGTATTATCTTCTATATGTTTTACCTTTATTTTTCCTTTTTCATTAGCTTTTACAATGGATTCGATAAGTGAGGTTGTGGATGTACCATATGGTATTTCTGATATCTGAAGGGTTTTTTTATCAATGATATCTATCTTGGCTCGAAGCCTAATACGGCCGCCCCGTTTACCATCATTATAATTAGAGGGATCCATAATACCAGCTGTAGGAAAATCAGGGATAAGCTTGAAAGATTTACCTTTTAAATGTTTGATAGAAGCATCTATTAGCTCATTAAAATTATGAGGTAAAATTTTAGTACTTAATCCAACGGCAATACCTTCTGCGCCTTGCGCTAAAACAAGGGGAAATTTTATAGGTAATGTTACGGGTTCACTTTTTCTTCCATCATATGACAACTGCCATTGCGTGGTTTTTTTGTTAAATACAACTTCTAATGCAAATTTGGTTAACCTGGCTTCAATATAACGTGGAGCAGCCGCTGAATCACCGGTTAATAAATTACCCCAGTTCCCCTGTTTATCTATCAGAAGATCTTTAGAAGCCATTTGTACAATAGCATCTCCTATACTAGCATCACCGTGGGGGTGATACTGCATAGCATGCCCTACAATATTTGCTACTTTTGTATATCTACCATCATCCAGCTCCTTCATAGCATGTAAAATACGCCGTTGAACCGGTTTTAAACCATCAACTAACGAAGGTACAGCGCGTTCTAAAATTACGTAGGAGGCATAATCAAGAAACCATTCTTGATACATGCCACTGATTTTTACAGATTCATTTGTAGGAGCATTTTGTTCAGACGAATATTCATTCATACTTTTTCAACTTGCTTTTTATGCATAAACCGTTTTAATGATTTTTTAACCAATTTAAATTTCTCAGACCTTAGAAAAGTTAAATTTATATTCCATTTTTGTTTCTTGCCTGATTTCTCTGATATGATAATTAATTTTTTATAAACAATAAAATTATAAATTTTAAAATTTATAATTTCATTTCTTTTTACCTTGACTTTCTTATTCCTGTAATTTATAAATCTGGATAGTAATAACCCCTGATTTGAAATTGTCAACAAATTTCTATCGCTATCATACTCGAAATACTTACCACATGTATAGATATATATTTGAAATAAAATAATTGATAATAACAAACCTATAAAAACAGTTTTACTATTAAATAAATCATCTCCTATGGTTGAATAAAGAAAAATTATTAGTATAAAAAAAACGACGGAAAAATAATAAATGTAGGGTATAAATTTTGTTTCTTTACGATTGTTTAATCTCATTTTCTATATCTTTAATAAGGTCAAGTTCTATTTTTAAATTATCAATTATAAAATTTTGACGATCAGGGGTGTTTTTCCCCATATAAAACTCTAATAATTCATTTATTGTTTTCTCTTTATCTAACATAACAGGATCTAGCCTGATATCATCACTGATGAAATGCTTAAACTCATCAGGTGATATTTCTCCTAAACCTTTAAACCTGGTAATTTCCGGCTTTCCTTTTAGCTCTGCAATTGCTTGTTTTCTTTCTTCTTCTGAATAGCAATAGCGTGTTTCTTTTTTATTTCTTACTCTAAAGAGAGGAGTTTGTAAAATATATAAATGTCCTTCTCTTATCAATTCAGGAAAAAACTGTAGGAAAAAGGTGATAATCAATAATCTAATATGCATACCATCTACATCTGCATCAGTTGCAATAACAATATTATTATAGCGTAAATCCTCTATAGAGTCTTCGATATTGAGGGCAGATTGCAGTAAATTGAATTCTTCATTTTCATAAACAATTTTTTTACTTAAACCATAAGAGTTTAAAGGTTTTCCTTTAAGGCTAAAAACTGCTTGGGTATTAACATCTCGTGATTTGGTAATACTCCCGGAAGCGGAATCACCTTCCGTGATAAATAATGTCGTATCAAGGTTTCCTTCTTTTTTAGTGTCATTGAGGTGAATACGGCAATCTCTTAATTTTTTATTATGTAAACTGGCTTTTTTAGCTCTTTCTTTTGCTAATTTCCTGATGCCGGACAACTCTTTTCTTTCTTTTTCAGCCTGATGTATCTTTTTTAGCAGCTTATCTGCTGTTTCCGGATTACGGTGTAAATAATTATCTAATTTTTGCTTTACAAAGTCAAGAATATAAGTTCTAATGGTAGGAAAATCACCTCCAATATCCGTAGATCCTAATTTTGTTTTGGTTTGACTTTCAAAAACCGGTTCCATTACTTTAATACTAATAGCTGCACATGCTGATTTTCTAATATCACCCGGATCAAAATTCTTATTATAAAATTCTCTTATCGTTTTTACTAATGCTTCCTTTAAAGCCGCTTGATGGGTTCCACCCTGCGTGGTATGTTGTCCATTTACAAAAGAATGATACTCTTCACTATATTGCGCTTTGCTAAAAGTAAGGGCTACTTCAATATCCTCGCCTGTCATATGAATGATAGGAAATAATCGATTTTCTTCTTTAATGCTATCCCCTAAAAGATCTTTTAAGCCTTCTTTTGAAAAAAATTTTTCTCCGTTAAACCAAATAGTCAATCCAGGATTAAGATATACATAATTTTTCAGCATTTTGCTGATGTATTCTTTTCTGAAGCTAAACTTTTTGAATATTTCCGGATCAGGGTTAAAAGTGATTTTCGTTCCTCGCCTTCTTGAGGTTTGGTCTAACTTCTCCTGATCTATCAAATTTCCTCGTTCAAATTCTGCACTTCTGGATTGACCATCTCGCGTGGATTCAACTCGAAAATAACTTGATAAAGCGTTTACAGCTTTTGTCCCAACACCATTTAAGCCAACTGACTTTTTAAAAGCTCTGGTGTCATACTTCCCGCCGGTGTTCATTTTTGACACAACGTCAATAATTTTACCTAAGGGAATGCCTCTGCCGTAATCGCGGACAATGACTTTATCATTTTGAATGGAAACCTCTATGGTTTTACCGGCTCCCATGACAAATTCATCTACTGCATTGTCTAATGTTTCTTTAAGCAAGATATATATTCCATCATCTGCACTTGATCCATCTCCTAACTTTCCTATATACATACCAGGACGCATTCTGATATGCGCTTTCCAGTCTAATGATTTAATATTTTCTTCCGTATATTGGGTATTAGACATATATCAGATTTATGTATCTTTTTGCTAAAATATAATTTATAAATTTAATCATATACATATCAATATAAATTCTATCATAAAAATATAATTGTAGATAATCATGTAATTTTAGTTCAAAAATAGTTTATTTTTAAATATTTTGTATCATTAGTAGCTTATTTAAAGTTATAAATTATTAAAATGTATAGCAAGGTCACCTATCTAAATTCTTACATCTTTGTAACAAACCGATATGTTGAAATGATAAAATAAACCAAATAAGAAGCTGATTAGTTTAAATTTTTAGTATATCGCAATATATGAAAGCCTTATGTCAAAGTATAAATCATTTGCTACTTTCTGAAGCTACCAGAAAAAAAACAGAGCGTTTCTTTGTTATTATAGCTATAGTTTCGTTCATCTTTCACTTAGGTGCTATTTTGCTGATAGATATCGACTTTATACAAACACCAAAGAACAAATCTCTTATTATCAGTCCGCTAGCTGCTATTTACACCCCTTTTTCATTTATCTTGATTTACGAAGTCTATTTGCTGGTATTTTACCTTCCCAAGTCGATGACTAATTACATTGGGAAACAATATGAAATCATTACGCTTATATTAATCCGTAAAATATTCTATGACCTATCTCAATTAAAACTAACCACAAATTGGTTTGAAGCTCAGGCAGATTTACAATTTACCTATGACATCATTGGCGTTATATTATTATTTGTGCTCATTTTTTTATTTTATAAATTGAGCCTCAATTACAGAGAAATTTCTCAGAGTCAAAATGTACAGATTAATAAAAAAACCAAAAGGTTTATAAAGATTAAAACGATTATGGCTAACATGTTAGTTCCTGTTGTTTTTATTTTAGCGCTTTACAGTTTTGGTAGTTGGATTTTTAGTAATACAATTGATGTTAAAACAGTTTCTAAAGGTATTAAAGATATAAACTCCATTTTCTTTGATGATTTTTTTACAGTTTTGATTTTAACTGATGTATTGCTTCTATTGATTAGTTTTTTTCAAACGGATGTCTTTAGTAGAGTTATTAGAAACTCCGGTTTTATTATTTCTACGATTTTGATAAAGTTATCTTTTAGTACAGATGGTATCTTAAATACGATATTGATTGTTTGTGCTGTTGGATTTGGCGTTCTTTTGCTTTTGATATTCAACCAGTTTAAGAAAATTGAAATGAAATATGATTAATGCAGTCGGAATTGACGGATGCAAATCCGGATGGATGATTTTTTATTATCAGGATGGGCAATATCATTTCCGCTTGATCCCTACAATATCTGACGCCATTTACTTATTTGAAGTATCATATAAGATATTCATCGATATACCTATTGGGTTAAGCTCTAAAAATTACCTCAGACAAATTGAAAAACAAATGAGAAAATTGCTTAAAAATAGGTCATCTACCATTTTTAATCCGCCTTGTAGAGAAGCTTTACATCAAGTAGATTATAAGAGTGCTAATCTAATAAATCGGCAAATTACCGGAAAAGGGCTGTCAAAACAGGCATTTAATATTGGGGATAAAATTGAAGAAGTAGATGATTTTTTAAAAACAAGTAGAAGTTTTCAACTCATTGAATCTCATCCGGAGATATGTTTTAAGATGTTGCAAAGAAAGCTTTTGTTATCTAAAAAAAACACTTCAGAAGGCCAGTTAGAAAGAAGAAAAATCATTACAGGCTTTTCTCCTGAATTAGATATGACTATTGAGCGGGCTTTAAAAAGTTATTCTAAGTCAAAAACCCAACCCGACGATATAATTGATGCCGCTGTTCTATGTTTAAGTGCACAAATAAGCTTGAGCTATAACTCATTGACATGGAAAGATCATGTTTTTAAAGATGAAATGGGAATTAATGTGAAGATTCAGGCTGGTGAATTGGCATAAAAAAACCGCTTAAAAAGCGGCTTTTCATTATCCTAATTGTCCGGGTAATCCTTTATAAAATCTATATGTTACAAACTAATCAATGTGTAATATTTTAATGTAAAACACCTTGTAAATTCTTGCATTTAATAACATTATAGATGGCTGTAAGCTTTTCTAATGATTGAAAAAGAATATCTTAAAATTCATCTACAAACTCAAATCAACAGCTTTACATCTTAATCGGACACAACTATTTTATTATAAAAAAGGATTATCGGTCTATTGAGCCTAAAACTCTTTTAGAAAATGTATTTGCTGCATCTTTTTCGCTCATTCCATCTTCAATCATCTTATTTACCTCAATAGCACCGCTTATATTGGTGACTAATTCGCCTACCACGTCCATTTCTTCTTCTTTAACGCTTCTGTGTTCAGAAAATGATTCTAACACCTCAAGTGACGCTTCTAAACTCTCAACGCTGTTTTCACGCTGCAAATGCTTAATTATTGGTAACTTCATTGACTAGTTCTTTTAAAGATTCAAATTTGTTTGTCTGTACTTGATTGACGATTTCACCATTTTGAAAAGTAGCAAATGTAGGTAGATTGTCTACTTTGGCTAATTTTCTTGATTCTGGATTCTTCTCAGCATCAATCAAAATGAAAGGAATATTCTCATTTTCTTGTGCTAATTTTTTGAATTTCGGCTTCATTAAGCGGCAATTACCACACCAACTAGCCGCATATTGAACAACTACTTTATCGTTGTTTTTTACTTCTTGTTCTAGGGTATCTTCTTTTAATTCTGTAAACATAATCTTTACTTTTTAAAAAGCATTCACAATAAGCATTGTGAATGCTTTAGTTTCACTTTAGTTTTTAGATAAATAAGAAGCAACACCTTTGCTATCTGCTGACATTGCTTCTTTTCCTTCTTCCCAGTTTGCCGGACAAACTTCACCATGTTTTTGAACATGTGTATAAGCATCTACCATTCTTAGGAATTCATTTACATTTCTTCCTAATGGCATATGATTGATGCTTTCGTGGAAAACTGTTCCTTCCTCATCAATTAAGTAAGTTGCTCTATAACTTACCATATCACCTTCAATAGTAACTTCACCGGTTTCATCATCAAATTCCTCATTAGAGATATCTAAGATACCTAAACGGCTGCTTAAATTTCTATTTGAGTCCGCTAAAATCGGGTAAGTTACCCCTTCAATACCACCATCATCTTTAGGAGTGTTTAACCAAGCAAAGTGAACTTCTGCAGTGTCGCAAGAAGCACCAATGACCATAGTATTTCTTTTTTCAAATTCAGGTAATGCTTCCTGAAAAGCGTGAAGTTCCGTTGGACATACGTAGGTGAAATCTTTTGGATACCAGAACAATATCACCTTCTTATTGTTTTTTTTAGCTTCTTCCAATAAATTTAATTGAAAGGTATCTCCCATGTCGTTCATGGCGTTTACTTTTAAATCTGGAAATTGTTTTCCTACTATTGACATAACTTATATTTTTTAATTAAACAATTATTTACCGCAAATATAAAGTTCAAATATCTATCCCATGTTATTATATCCTTATTCTTTTTGATAGGACTATAAACAAAATTTATAACAAGTATAAAATATATAGAATTTCAGTATTAACCTTCTAAGTATTCTTTATCTCAATACATTGATCAAATCTACTATATTGACTTGTCCATGAAGTTAAATGTATTCATTTTTGGACTTTACAAACTTATTGTGATAGGCATCTAATTTAGAGCTAAGATTGATAATGAAAGACTTGGGTTTTATCTAAAATCTCGTATATAATTTGGACACCACCGCTAATCTTTGGCTATAGTTAGCCAAAGCTTCACTCCTGCTCCTTAGCTTTCTCCCATAATTCATCCATTTCTGCAAGACTCATATCACTGAGTTGGGTATTGCTCAGACGGGTCATTTTTTCCATTTCCTGAAAGCGACGAATGAATTTTTTATTGGTTCTTTCTAGGGCAGATTCAGCGTTTACATTGATATATCGGCAGTAATTGATAAGCGAAAAGAAAACATCCCCCATTTCTTCTTCTATCGCATCAGTTTGATTTTTAGTAACAGCTTCTTCTAATTCGGCAATCTCTTCTTTAAATTTATCAAGTACTTGAGATCGGTTATCCCAATCAAAGCCCACACCGGCCACTTTATCCTGAATGCGTTCGGCTTTAACCAGTGCCGGAAGTGATTTGGGAACGCCTGAAAGCACACTATCTGACTTCTTTTTAAGCTTTAACTTTTCCCAGTTTTGTTTAACTTCCTCTTCATTGTTAACCCTGGTATCACCATAAACATGCGGATGCCGCTCAACCAATTTATCACAAAGCGAATGAGTAACATCAGCTATGTCAAATGAGCCTTTTTCGCTACCTATTTTTGCATAAAAAACCAGATGCAACAACAAGTCGCCCACCTCTTTTTTTACTTCCAGAAGATTTCCTTCTAAAATAGCATCACCTAATTCATAAGTCTCTTCAATGGTTAAATGACGTAGACTTTCTAAAGTTTGCTTTTTATCCCAGGGGCATTTTTCTCGAAGATCATCCATGATGTCCAGCAATCTGCCAAAAGCCGCTAACTTTTCTTCTCGGGTATGCATTTATTCTTTTTCTTCTCTTTCCTCAGCTTTCTCAGCTACAAATTCTGTTACCCCTAAATCAATCAGGGTGTTATACCATTGCAAGACTTTTTTAATATTGCTTACATATACGCGCTCATCATCATAATCCGGTAACACTTCCTGAAAATAAGTTTTTAGATCATTTGATGATGATTTTGGGTCAATTGCTTTTTGATTAGATTCTTTTTCAGCAATATTTCTAAACACTTTGTAAAGAGGTGTTTCATCTTCATAGGTATAAATAGCAATTTCGCCTAACATACTGATATTTTGACGAATGCTTACGGCAGTTTTCTTACCTGTGTTTAATGATTTAACAATAAATCCGCCTTTTGATCGAGAAATTAATTCATATAAACCGGGTTTCCCGGAAATAGATAAAACTTTGTCTAGGTTCATTTAATATTTTTTAAGCTTGTAATAGTATTATTTTTTAGTTTTTAGTTTTGGAAATTTCATACGATATTCCACATTGATTTTTCCTTTAGCAATAGCATTAAGTTTAGCTTTGATGAGTCGCCTTTTAAGTCCCGATATTTTGTCTGTAAATAAAACACCTTGAATATGATCATATTCATGCTGGATGACCCTGGCGGCAAGTCCTTTGAATCTTTTTTCATGCTTTTGCCCTTTTCTGTCTAGAAAAGCTATCAGTATTTCAGGTTTTCTAAAAACATCTTCTCTAACATCCGGAATGCTCAAACAACCTTCTTCAAAATTCCATTCGTTTCCATCTTCTTCAATGATTTCCGGATTGATAAATGTTTCCTGTAAAGATTCCAGTTCTTTTTTTTCATCTTCATCAAGACGATCATCACCGGCAAATGGACTGGGGTCAATAATAAAAATACGCCATGATTTTCCAACTTGCGGAGCTGCTAAGCCTACGCCACTGGCATTATACATGGTTTCCCACATATTATCAATAAGTTCTTGTACTTCTTCTGAAGTTGGGTCAACTTCCTGTGCCTCTTTTTTAAGTATAGGATTGCCGTATGCTACAATAGGTAAAACCATGATAAGGTTAAATTAGGCTTTTTTGAAAAAATCTATCAAAATGGGGTTAAGTTCTTTATTATGAGTAAACGTCAATCCATGCGGAGCCCCTTTAATCACTTTTAACTCAGCATCTGGTATAATTTCAGCTGCTTTTTTCCCGGATACTTCAAATGGAACTATCGCATCATCATCACCATGAACAACTAATGTAGGAACATCTATTTGTTTACAACCTTCTCTAAAATCAGTTTGACTGAAGGCATCTACACAATCTAAAGTAGCTTTTCGAGAAGCTCTACAGGCTATTTGCCAGTTATAATCAACTTGTGCTTTACTAATTCTATTCTGATTTTTGTCTAAATTAACAAAATTTTTACCAAAATCAGCAAAAAATCCTGCGCGGTCTTCTTTGATTCCAGATTTTATATCTTCAAAAACATTAACATCTACGCCATCCGGATTGTCATCTGTTTTAGGCATATATGGCGTAACAGACGATAAGAAAACAAGTTTACTCAATTTAGATGTACCATACTTTTCTACATAAGTTGCTAATTCGCCACCCCCCATAGAAAAGCCTACTAATATGACATTTGATAATTCTAATGAACAAATCACTTCATAAAGATCGTCAGCAAAATCTTGATAAGTATAACCATGCCATGGCTGGGAACTTTTACCAAAACCTCTGCGATCATAAGTAATAACTCGAAAGCCGGCATTTACAAAGTCATCAACCTGATATTCCCACATCCTATGACTCAAAGGCCATCCATGTAATAAGATTATAGGTTGACCTTCTCCATAATCTTTGTAATAAAGTTTTACGGCTTGCTTTTTCTCAACTGTTGGAGTTGTTACGTAACTCATATATTTTAGATTTTTAAATTAATAAAACTTATGTGAGAATTATATTTTTTTCATTTGCTGCTTCATCATTTGAATCTGCTCGGTCATCATATTGTGCTTATCAAGCTTTTTAGCTTCTTTTAAAAGCTTCTGCGCCTCTCTTTTTCTTCTTTTTGACATGGCAATGCCGGCTAAATTAAGTTTACACATGGCTAAATCTTGTTGCATAGAAAGACCTAACTTAATTGCTCTTTTAAAATACTTTTCTGCCTTGGTCATATTTTCCTGTGAAAGAATCAAACCATGTAAATAATTGTAATAGCCTTGTTGTTTTTTAGTGAGTGCTGCTTCCGGATTTTTAATTTTATCAAGCCACTTCTTTGTTCCCTGAAAGTTTTGCTTTCTCATTTGCAGGAAACTCAGCAATATAATCTCATTTTTAAAATACAGAAATACAAACATTCCGGTCAAAAAAACTAAAGCTATACCATTACCTATTGAATTTAAAAAAAATTGATAAACAGCAAACCCTAATGTAAGTGCTGCCAAAATAAGCTTTATATTTTTATGGAACATCTAATTGTTTAATTAATAAGAAGCAAAATTAAAAAAATATTCCATTGCGCGAATAAAATGCTTGTTTTTAACTACAATAATTATATATTTGCATCGCTAAAAAAATTAAAATGAAACGCACATTTCAACCTTCTAACAGAAAAAGAAAAAACAAACACGGATTCAGAAGTAGAATGGCTACAAAAGCCGGGCGAAAAGTCTTAAAAAGAAGAAGAGCTAAAGGAAGAAAAAAGTTAAGTGTTTCATCTGAACCAAGCTTAACTAAGCGATAAATGCACCATTTTAATAACATTAAAACGTTATCTATTTATTTAGATAACGTTTTTTTTATATTTAATCTTAAACAAATGAAATTATGCCACGTATAAAAGATTACCAATGTATTTTAGTGATAGGCTCAGGGCCAATTATAATAGGTCAGGCTTGCGAATTTGATTATTCCGGTTCTCAATCTTTGCGTTCCCTTAATGAAGATGGTATAAAAACCATTCTTATTAATTCTAACCCGGCTACCATAATGACAGACCCGTCTATGGCAGACGAAGTTTATCTGAAACCTTTAACAACAAAATCTATTGTAGATATCCTTAATAAACATCCGGAAATTGACGCCGTACTTCCTACTATGGGTGGGCAAACAGCCTTAAATCTATGTATTGAAGCTGATGACAAAGGAATCTGGAAAGATTTTAGTGTAAAAATGATTGGTGTTGATATCAATGCAATCAATATAACAGAAGATAGGGAACAATTCCGCAGGTTAATGCAAAAAATAGACATCCCGGTAGCTCCCTCTAAAACAGTAACTTCCTTTTTACAAGGCAAAGAAGTAGCACAGGAATTTGGATTCCCATTAGTTATCAGAGCCTCCTATACCTTAGGCGGTACCGGTGCTTCTATTGTTTATGATGAAAAGGATTTTAATGAACTCTTAACCCGCGGACTGGAAGCCTCGCCAATTCACGAAGTATTGATCGATAAGGCATTAATAGGTTGGAAAGAATACGAATTAGAGTTATTGCGCGATTCTAATGATAATATTGCCATTATATGTAGCATTGAAAATATGGATCCAATGGGGATTCACACCGGCGACTCTATCACGGTGGCACCTGCTATGACCCTGAGTGATAGCGCTTACCAAAAAATGCGAAATATGGCTATTAAAATGATCCGCAGTATTGGTAATTTTTCCGGTGGTTGTAATGTTCAGTTTGCTGTAAGCAATGATGAAAAGGAAGAAATTATAGGTGTAGAAATCAACCCTAGAGTTTCGCGCTCTTCTGCTTTAGCTTCTAAAGCAACAGGTTACCCAATAGCTAAAGTAGCCTCTAAATTAGCTGTGGGATATCATCTCACCGAATTAAAAAACCAAATTACGCAAACTACATCTGCTTATTTTGAACCTAGCTTAGATTATGTAATCGTAAAAATTCCTCGCTGGAACTTTGATAAATTCGAAGGTTCAGATAGAACATTAGGTTTACAAATGAAAGCTGTAGGTGAAGTTATGGGCATAGGTAGATCATTTCAGGAAGCCTTGCACAAAGCTACTCAATCTCTTGAAATCAAAAGAAACGGTTTAGGTGCTGACGGAAAAGGATATACGGATTATGATAAAATTTTAGATAAACTAACTTATGCGAGTTGGGATCGAGTCTTTGTAATTTATGATGCCATTCAGGCCGGTATTCCACTTAAACGTATACATGACATAACTAAGATAGACTACTGGTTTTTAAAGCAGTATGAAGAATTGCATTATTTAGAAAAAGAAATAGAGCAATATGATATTAATAACTTAGATAAAGAGTTACTCTTAGAAGCTAAGCAAAAAGGATTTGCTGATAGGCAAATCGCTCATATGTTAGGTTGTTTAGAAAGTCAGGTATATAAGAAGAGAGAAGAATTAGATATTCAGCGTGTTTACAAGCTGGTAGACACCTGTGCCGCAGAGTTTGAAGCAAAAACACCTTACTACTACTCTACTTTTGAAGCCCCAATTAAATCTAAAGAAGGGAAAACATTCATCAGCAACGAAAGCAAAGTAACCAATAAAAAGAAAATCATAGTATTAGGCTCTGGTCCCAACCGGATCGGACAGGGAATCGAGTTTGATTATTGCTGTGTTCATGGCGTGATGGCTGCCGAAGAAGCAGGTTACGAAACCATCATGATCAATTGTAATCCTGAAACAGTTTCTACTGATTTTGATACAGCTGATAAATTATATTTTGAGCCTGTTTTTTGGGAACACATTTATGACATCATCAGACATGAGCAGCCTGAAGGTGTAATTGTTCAATTAGGAGGACAAACTGCCTTAAAACTGGCTGAAAAGTTAAACCGCTACAATATACCTATCATTGGAACTAGTTATGCATCCCTTGATCTGGCAGAAGACAGAGGCAGATTTTCCACTTTACTTAAAGAAAATAACATCCCTTATCCTAAATTTGGAACGGCAGAAACAGCTGATCAAGCCCTAGCTCTTGCCGATGAGTTAGATTTCCCGATATTGCTAAGACCATCTTATGTGTTAGGTGGACAGGGCATGAAAATCGTTATCAATAAAGATGACCTGGAAGCTGAAGTGGTTGATCTATTAAGGAAGATACCTAATAACAAATTATTGCTTGATCATTATTTAGATGGAGCAATAGAAGCTGAAGCTGATGCATTATGTGATGGTGAAGATGTTCATATCATGGGAATTATGGAACACATCGAACCTTGCGGTATTCATTCTGGTGATTCTCACGCTTTATTGCCCGCTTTTAATTTAGGTGATCTGGTTATAGAACAAATCAAAGATCACACTCGAAAAATTGCCTTAGCTCTTGATACCATTGGTCTAATCAATATTCAGTTTGCTATTAAAAATGATAAAGTATATATTATTGAAGCAAACCCTAGGGCTTCGCGAACTGTTCCATTTATCGCGAAAGCTTATGGAGAACCTTATGTTAACTACGCTACAAAAATTATGTTAGGTGATAAAAAGATTAAAGATTTTGATTTTAAACCTCATTTAGATGGTTATGCTATAAAAAAACCGGTCTTTTCATTTGATAAATTTCATAATGTCAACAAAGAACTCGGACCGGAGATGAAAAGTACCGGTGAGAGTATTTTATTTATTGATAACCTTAGAGATGATAACTTTTATGATCTTTACACGCGTCGAAGAATGTATTTAAGTAAATAGTTGATTCTTTTGTCTTAAAATCTACCTTTATTAAACTTTAGTTTTTTAGATATAGTTTATTATATCTTAAAGCATCCTGATTCTATTTGACTTCACCCCACTTATAAAGGCAAAAAAAAAGCTCTTATCTTCTGGTTTTTGATAAGAGCTTTTATTGTTAATTATAACTTTTTTAAACTATAAACATATCTCTTTCAGAGAAGTGAAAAGCTGCTTCTTTAGCAGCATTTTCATCGCTATCACTGCCGTGAATAGCATTTTCGCTAATTGAAACGGCAAACTTTTCACGTATAGTTCCTTCAGCCGCATCTTTAGGATTTGTGGCACCTATTAAAGTTCTAAAGTCTTCTACTGCATTATCCTTTTGTAAAACAGCAGCCATAATTGGGCCACGCGTCATATACTCAACTAACTCGCCATAAAAAGGTTTATCCTGATGCACAGCGTAAAAATCTTCTGCATCTGCCTTTGTTAATTGAGTAAGCTTCATAGCCACAATTTTAAAACCACTTTCCGTAATTTGATGAAGAATAGCTCCTTCATAATCTTTTTCTAATGCATCTGGTTTGAGCATTGTTAAAGTAATATCTTTTGACATAACATATTTTTATTATTACAAAAGTATTAATATTTCAAATCAATAAAACATTTAAGACTAATAATTCATTAAATTGATTCATTAGTTTCCGATTAAAATATATAAAATTCATGCCTTGTTCTTATGATGAGCGATTTGATCTGCTTAATTATATAATATCTTGCTAAAGTAGGTGTATGATAGAAGACTAATAAATGGCTTTTATAAGATTTAATTGT
>Ga0102930_1000187_pt1 | contig 20539 bp, 20 predicted proteins | sample SalPon1_B_H2O_MG_FD_84514 | JGI IMG/M metagenome (GOLD analysis project Ga0102930, IMG submission 84514) | Salt pond water microbial communities from South San Francisco under conditions of wetland restoration - Salt Pond MetaG R1_B_H2O_MG | ecosystem: Environmental > Aquatic > Non-marine Saline... | reverse complement strand
TATTTTATTAATCTGTTGTATGCTAAATGATATGCATCCAAGCGCGTGAACTCATCATCATTCTTTCTTTCAAGCCATATATTATCAGCCAAATCTCTTAGTTCGGATCTTATTCCAAACGCTTTAGCTTCTGTTAGTATCTCTTCAATACAAATGTGTTCTTGCAGTGTTGATATCATTTAAAATAGAGTATTTGTATTTTTAGTAGTTGATTTTAATTTTGTTTCCTTTATACGGCCTTTCTTATCAACTAATTTCATTGGCTTTGTTGAAGTGTCATCATCTGGAATATCGATACCTGCAAATGCATCCGGACTAGCATCATGCTTCTTATCTAACCACTTTGTGTCTGCTAGGATCTTATTCATTTCAAGTAGCACATCTATGTTTTCAATAGCGCCTTCCCAGTCAACTTCAATGGCTTCATAAATAGCTTTTTGAATCGCATTAGGTATAGTCCTTGTATGAAGCAGCATTAAAGATATATTTCTAGTTAAATTAGCTTTTATTAAACTTACATTGCTATGACCTACTACTCTGTAGATAATATCTGATAATGCATCTTTATGACTATTAGAGAAAAGATAATCGATTGTGAAATCTACATGTTCTTTTGTAAATTGGTCGTAAATCTTATTGGCCATCTTATTAGTGATAGAATACGTCCTAAGTTTACCACTCTTCATCTCTTTTTGCCAAGTCACAACTGACTGAATATTATCAGATTTATCACCTTCAAGCATCTTAGTTAGAATAAAACGATCACAGTCAACCTCTTCAACTGTTACTTTATTATTCTTTATCCAATCTAAAACCCTATTTTGATAGTCGTCTCTAAGCATGTGTTGACCGCCCATATTAAAAAGCATGTCATCATTATCCATTTTTTGGGTTGCAGATGTTTCCATGTCTTTAGTAAAGCCAGGATAAGCATAAAGAACCTTTTTTGTATTGTAGTACCAGACCGTATGTGCATCGTTAGCCATTGAATGGTTAACGAGTTGTATTAAATCACGGTCACCACTCCAGACAATGCAGCTTTTGCCACGATCATTTAGCATTGTCGACCATCCAAATAGAATGTCATCAGCTTCTGCACCATTAATTTGATGTACAGTTACACCGTGTTTTTGCATGGTCTTTTGAAACTCCTCATAGATAGAATATACCGCATCCCAATCCACGTTGCTTTTTTGTTTTCTAGTACCCTTGTACTCTGCTTCTGGATAAAGATCTTTACGCCACGACTTAGCGTCTACAGCTATGACTACATCGTCTACAAAACCTTTAAACTTACGCATCTCTGATGCAAAGTCAACTGATAGTTTACGCATAAACTGAGCCCTTTGCTTATCGTCCGAAAGAAGAATATCATCATCTTTCTTAGGTTTAGGCATAACAAAAAGTCGACTAAAAATAAAGTAGTTACCGTCTATCAGCAGTGTGTGTTTTCCCACTTTCATATTGTTATCTTTTACTTACAGTACAAATATAATAAAAATATTTGACACTGTAAAATTATTTTTGCAAACTATTGTTACTCTCTTACAATAGTTTGGATCTCATAAACACAGCTTAGCATAGTTATAACAGGGTCGATTACATGGACTCTTTGAGCCTGATGTTTAGCCACTGTAATAACAATCTGTGGTATATGTTTTACACTTTGAGATCTTTCTTGTTTTATATATTCAATAAAATCATCGCCGAGAGTCTGTAGAATATCATCTGTTTTTGAAGAATAATTACTAACTAGAACTTGATAGTTCTTAGCCGGATCAGTCTCGTTAAAGATTAGGTCAAAAACATCTTTATAAACAGAGTTAAAGCGTTTAACCTCTGTCTCAGTGATGTGATTTGTACCCTGCGACTTATAGCCTTGTAGCTTATTTAAAGTACTTCTTAAGTCTGGAAAATTACGACGAATAAACTCAACTAAGGCTTGTTTATCTATCGTCATATTTTCTTGATTACATATACTGTAAACCCTCTTGATATATTTTTTGGTCAACTCCGATTCTTCATCTTTATCGAAATCAAAATTAATTACCTCAAATCTGCTTAAAATTGGATCTGGTAACTTATTAATATAGTTACATGTCGCAATAAACCTTGAGTTGGATGCAAATTGTTCCATCGTTGCACGAAGTGCCTTAAAGAATTGATCCGATACACCATCAACCTCATCTAGAATGACAACTTTAAAGCTGCCTGGCTTATCCATAATTGAAACAGTGGAGCAAAAATCAATTATTCGAGTACGAATAACATCGACTGATGTATCTGTCGATGCGTTAATATAAAGGTAAGGCAGCTCAAACTGATTTACAATTGCTTTAGCAGCTGAAGTCTTGCCAGTACCAGGACTACCTGCAAATAACATATTTTGAGATAAGCCATCTCTAAATTTATTCATTACACGTTCTGGTAAAATCAAATGACTTAGATCCTTTGGACGATACTTCTCTGTAAAGAGTTGGTTTATTGATTGCATATATATTATTTTGTGTCTTATATGAAAACATGCCTTTTAGTTTCACTGATAAATAATACATATGGCTATATCTTATACTAACATTGTTATAGAGAGAACTGGTGGTCCATATCCAATTAACCGTTACGGTATTAGATTAAAGCCACTTCAGAAAAAATATCGTAGGTTCTTAGTTGAAAATCGCCACATCAAAAAGTGGTCAGACGATGATCAGTTTGTCCATTGTGTGCTTAGAATGCAAAAAGTTAACACAAGGGACAGTACTGTATATAAAACATACTTTGATTGGCAATCTAAAAGGCCTGTGGACATTAACAAACTTAAAGAGATTGCTAACACAGTCGATTGGCTATGTGCCATCAGCGGCAAACCAATCAAGTCTAAGTTTATGAATTTTGATCTTGAGAACTTTGTCCACCCAGAATACCATGACGTTCTTGAAGCGCCAATGGTTGATAGCCGTATTCTTAAGAGTTCGATTGAATTTCGTAAAAAATGTAAAGAACTCTTACTCAGTGACAGAGAAGAGTTCTTAGATCTCGCAAAGAAGAATGCAAAGCGCCGGCTTTAAGCCTCTTTATCTTGCTTTTCCTTATCTTCCTTTTCTTTATCTTTTATTTTTTGAATGTCTTCATCCGAAGATTTTTCTTTAGCATCTTCTATCTCATCTTTAAAGGCAGCTTCATCAGCTTTTACCTTTGACTTTAACTCCTTTAAGCTATCTTTAATCTCTTTTTGTTGTTCTGGAGAAGCACCATCTATTTTCATATTTAGTACTTCCATTTTACCCCTTTTCTTTTCAGCACTTAATGCTTTTTTAACTATCTTTGAGCCATCACCATATTTATCATCAACAGTGTCTTGTAGCTCTTTTGTTTTAGATTTCATGTCATCAATCTTGCCTTTAATCTTATCCTTCTTTTCTGGCTCTTGATTATCTAATGCTAATTCTAGACCGGTTATCTTTAGTAACATGTCATTAACTTTAGACTGTGCCTTTTTAGCTTTAGGTGCTTTAAACTTAGCATCATATAGCATTTTACCTGCTTTACCTAAACCCAATGCCGCAGCACCAGCGGCAGCTGCAGTAACACTTTCATCTAGTACTTCTAGCTCCTCTTTTACTTGAGTACTTAGCAATTCTAAAGAGTTGATGATATTATCTACGTCCTTTACTATTTCAGTTCTAATTTCTGTGCCTCTTGCTTTACCGTCAATATCTACATCAGCGTTAGCTCTGGTTGTTTTAGCATCAGATGTTTTAACATCTGTACTAGTCGCTGTTTTAGTGTCAACAAACTCTTCAAAGAGCATTAATTTATTATTAAGTTTCATAGTTTTATATTTGTTTAGATTATATATCTGTCTTATGAAATAAAAAAAGGCCCTCTTTAAAGAGGGCCTTCATATTATAGAGGTTGTTTTAATCTAATGATTATAGTTCAACACCTTCAACTTTAAACTCAACGTATTGAGTTTCTGGGTGGAATCCAGCTTCAACTAATGCGAATCTAGATTTAACAGCTACTTTAGGAGCCATAGTTCCTTCAGCAATTGTTTGTACTGATTCAGCCATTAGGTAAGGCATGAATACTAGACCAGCTGAGTTACCATCACCTTTTCTACCTACTAGGATTCTATGTACGTCAGCACCGTCACCTAGGTAATCACCGTTGAATGGTAATCTTGGGTCAGTGTATACATTAATACCTGCTAAAGAACCTACTGGGTAAATTGCACCTGCAACCTGGTTAAATGTATTCGCCATTGGGTTTGGTACGAAACCAGCAACACCTTGTAGAGCTGAAGCGATTTTAGCATCAACTACTGCGAAGTTACCAGCACCTCTTCTACCTTTGTTAGCGATGAAGTTAGCAGCAGCAAGAATGTTAGTTAAGATTCTTCTGTGAGCTTCACCTCTAGTCTCACCACCGTAGGTAGTACCTGGGGCTAGGTCGATAGCACCTGAGAATGGGTTGTCAGTAGTGTTATTACCTGCAAGAGTTCTCATTGACTTTAAGATGTAGTCGTTGATAGACTGAGTCAATTCGTTAGTTAATACTGATTCAACTTGAGCAACAGCATCAACACCGAACTGCTTAAGGTCTTGTACTTGCTCTCTGGTTACAGCAGCAGCTACTTGGAAAGTTTCCGCAGCAACTGATTCACTAAACAGAGATAGACCCATTACTTTGTCTGGAGTACTTTCACCAACTTCTCTTGAGAAAGGCTTAGCGTTACCCTGTGCATCAACATCACCAGTAAATCCAGGAATGTGATCTTCCATCGCTTTTACTAGTTCAACTGAATCTGCATCAGCATCAGCAGCTTCTAAATCAGCAGCTACACTTGCTTTAGAATCGTCTAAAGTACCTACTTTAAAGATTGACTTACCGTCAATTCTTGAAGTACCTACGAATTCGTAGTCACCGTGGGTACCATCGTCAGCAGCAATGTTTGCAGTTCCAGCACCAGAAGCTTTTACGTAAGTTGGAGCGACTGCGTTGTCAACTCTACCACCTTCATAAGTGTAGTCTAGGTAAGAGAGTAAGCCCATTGAACCTGACATTGGTACTACTGGTACTAGGTCTAGACCGATAGTTTGAGCAGCAACCTGCATTGCTAATGGAAGCAATGTTGGCGCTTTATCACCTGAGCCTTTTTCACCTGAACCACCGACGTTAGCAGTGTTACCGGCATCTGGGAAAGATACACCTCCCATACCGGCTAAGTTCATGTTCGGTTGAAGTGACATAATGTTTGCGTCTTCGTACAGCTTGTGATTGTGGCAGTACTCAGACATCCATGCAAGCTTGTTAGATTCAGTAATACCTGTAGCTTCCTCAATAATAGGAGCCCAAGTATTTCTGATCTCAGCTTCGTTAATTAAATTTGCCATTTTTGAATGATCTTTTTTATTTGTTTATTTACTCGACATTCGATGGGCTTTCTGCTTCTTTCGCCCTATTCGTCGATTAGTTTATATATCTTCTTAATTTTTTATTTTTTACGGATCATAAAAAAGAGAGCACTTAAGTACTCTCTTTATTTTTATGTAGTGAAAAATATAATCTATCTACTAAACCTCTTTTTTATTTCTTTAGCATAACCAGTTACATCATAACCAAGACCCTTGTTCTCTTCAGTCTCTTTTGACTCTTTAACCATACTTACTTTTTCCATTGTTGGAGCAGATTCTCTTAGGTCTCTAGTTTGCCAGAAGTTAGCTACCTGATATTCGGTATTTAACTTATGGTATTTTGACTGTGATAAGATTTGGTTCTGTTTAGCTTCAGATAGGCTATCCCAAGCCTCTTTGTATTCAGTAGGCATTGCCTCTAGTACATAAGGTTGTGCTGTTTTTGATTCTACTATTAGGCTTGAGTTTTCAATTAAAGAGGCAATTTGTGCTTCAGTCATAAATCCTCTTTTTCTAACTGCATTTCTAACCTCAGTTTTAGCATCCTCATTTAATTTATTATACTTTTCTTGAGTTGATTTGGATACTATCTTAAAGAAAGATGGGTTCTCATTCTCAGCCTTAGTTGCGCTTTCAACAAGCCTATCTAATTTAGAAGTAATTTTTTTCTTATATGACTCTAGCGGATCTAATGCGCCATCTTCACCTGTATTATCGGGCATATCATCATCTCCTTCTTCTTTAACACCTTTATCTTTTTCTGAGTGTACATTTTTAGGGTTATCAACACCGGCCGCAGCACCATCAGCACCATCTCCTGCTTCTTTTCCAGCTTCTTCACCAGTAACATTGCCTTCTTCAGCTACTAAGCCTTCATTAATTGATTCAGCTATATATTCAGCATATTCTGATACTGACTGCATATTTTCTTTTAGGTAGTTAACATACTCTATAATATTCTCACCAGATTCTGTGTTACTATTATGTGCTTCTGCAAGATAGTTAGCAAAGTCTTTTAACTTTGAAACACCTTCAGCAACGTGTTCTGTATACTGTATGCCCTGGTCTAACTTCTCAGCTATGTTCTCAGAGTATTGAATACCCTGGTCTGTCTTTTCAGCAACATGTTCTGTATACTGGATATTCTGGTCTAACTTCTCAGCTATACTTTCAGAATACTGAATACCCTGGTCTGTCTTTTCAGCAACATGTTCTGTATACTGTATAGAACCATCTAATTTTTCTGCTAAGTACCCTACATATTCACCAATTTTATTGATACTTTCTGCAAGATGATCACCATGGCCGATTACTCTATTTATTTTTTCATCAGCATTTGTAGAGTTATCATCGTACTTTTCGTCTATGATCTTTTTAATTGATTTAATCTCTTCAGCAAGATACTCTGAGTACTTGTTAAAGTCTTCAGCTTTTACAAATTCTGCCATTGTTTTATTTTCTTTTATTTGAGTATTTATATTTTCTTGTTCTAAATTACTTTCTACGATATTAGCATCTTTGCCCATTTCATAAATGTAAATGCCACCATCGTCGCTAAATCCATACGATTCGTTAACCCTCTTTAATTCAGCATTCTCAAAACCAGGATCAGCAACCAGGTCATATGTAAATAATTGCTTAATCTTAACTTTACCATTAGATTCAACAGCACCTGCTGCTCTAGAAGAAATCTGTAAAGGTACACCGGCATCTACAAGTGCTTTAGCTTGACGACCAGCATCTGTATCTAAGAGTCTAATTTTACCACGTACCTGCTTTGATTCTTTATCATAAAAAAGATTCTCTACTACATGCGATACATTTTTTAAAGAGGTATCAAACTGTGTTGGATGATCTAACTCACCCAAGAGCTTTGAAGATTTGATCTTTTCTTGAAGCTTTTCAATTTGAGGAACGTATTCATCTTCAGTATAAATTCTATTGTTCCTATTTTTTTGATCTATCTGACCAAAAATACCCTCAAGTATATAATCTTTGGTCTCATTTCTGTCTATGTTAAGTGTCGATGACGACATCTCAACTATTAGCAAATCATTATTTTTTTTCATTCTATACGCTTGTATTTTTAGTATATATCATCTTTTTATTATGTAAATATCCTATTATAAATCAATATCTAGATCTGTATCGCTTTCTTCTGACCCATCACCACTGTCATCACTGGCTTCTGCACCATCCTGATTATCTTTATCTCTCTCTTCTGCTTTAACATCATTAAAGAATTTAGTTAGATCATCAAGTTCACCGTCTATAAAAGACCCCTCTCCATATTGGTCAAAAAAGTATTGCTTAAACTCTTTTTCGGTCGACGTTGATTCAATTGCACCTAAGATCTCTGTGGCTTTAATTGTATCACCTGAATCTAGAGTATAATCATCAATATACACCTCTGATTCTTCACCTGCCTTTATTGCTTCTTTTATAAATGATTCAAAATTATTATAGATTTTCATATTCTATATATCTTTTAAATTTATAAACCGCCCATGTCGTCATCATCGCTTGCGTCTTCAGCATCTTCTCTAGCTTTAGCAGCATCATTAGCCTTAATCTCATCATCGGTTAATTTCAAGTACTTTTTCACTAGATATTCCATATCGAAGTAGTATTCTTCTTCCATTGTTTCTTGATTCATCGTCATTAGACTGTCACGCATTTGGCCGATAAAGTCTAATCTACGTTCCATAATTTCCATATGCTTTAATTCAGCAAACATATTCTCTTCATTAAATCTTAATGCAACCTGGGTCTTAAACTGTGGATCTTTGCTAAACTCCGGGTATTTAAGGCACATTTGGATATAGAGTGGTTTAACTAAAATTTCTTGGAATGTAGATCTAAGTCTCTTAATAAACTTACTGAATTTGACCTCATCGCGGATCATACCATCGGCTGCAAGGTTAAAGTCTCCACCGCCATCTTCATATAAGAATCTTGAGTAAGGAATTTTAGAAACGTGCTTTAACTTATCGCTAAAGTATTTAAGAGCCTCTGTATCTGAAAGGTCTGGCCCTTCACCGCCTAGAGTTTCAATCTCAGGGCTTTCACCTTCTTTACTTGGTAGCCAGTACTCTTTATTGAACTGAAGCATCGGTTTACCATCTGTATGCAGTGTAGCGCTATCCCAGTCAAAATCAACATTCTCCTTATAAGAGTTCATTAATTGTGCCAAAGACTGTTTAGCACGCGTTTTAGATTTACCACCAACTGGGATAATAAACTTCATTCTAAATGAAGAGTTAGTCACGGCCCATACAACTCTAGTATGTTCCATGATCCTTAGTAAGTTAAATGACCTGATAAGTCTTTCTAAGTAACTTACTCGACTTGCTGTTGTAATAGAAGAATAGGAGATATAAATTACTTGAGAGTCATATAACTTACGTTCTTTAGTAGGATCGTCTTTGTGCTGCACCCAAACCTTTTTACCATCTTCGTGATTATAGCCCGGTATAAGTGTAGTTGGATCTATTTCTTTAAAACCGATGATCTCGGTTTGATCTGGGCTATAGATTATTTCAAACGATAGATAACCATCTATTAGAAATTTTCTAAAATAATACCATGCCGATTGATCTGAATTAAAACCAAAATAATGATAAATCTGTCTAAAATATTTATTAAGATCTTTTTCGACGTCATCAGATACATCAAGTCCTAGAATTTCAGGCTGGCAAAAAAAGTTTTTATCATCATATACAACAGTCTCATCGCATAATATATCTAAAATATCTTCTACCTCATCATTAAGTGAAAAATCCCTAAGTTCATTCCTTTTTTGTACATATTCCTGGTCAAAAAAAGGAATATTTTTTTTCATGTTGGTGTCGGTCATTGACATCGCGGCAAATGCTCCGTAGATGTCGTCATTGTCAACACCCATTGGATTTATCTCACCGTAACCAAACTCGTCCTCCATTGGGCCTATCGATTGAGACTGGCGTAGAACCATATCATCATATCGCATACCAAACGACGAAAGTGACTTGAGGGTATTTGATAAATTAAAAGGCTTACTACCGTAACTTAAAGGTCCATTTCTTTTGTTGGTAAATCCTGCCATACTATAATAATATTTTCATTTTTATATATCTTACTTCTTGAGTTGATTTCTAAATTGATATTTGATCTTTCCAATTGTAGTTCCATTAAGCTCAATAAAATCACATAAGGCTATTCTAGCCCAATTCTCATAGTTGACTATTTTTTGATTAGCCTTTCGGTTTGGGATATATTGACGTAGAGCAAAATCTAAGCCAAAACGCTCTAGAAAAGTCTTAGCACCGTTATATGTTAATGTTAGTTGACCTTGAGCAGTCGCATTACCACCTTTACCAAGTGAGCTACTTTTTATTTGGCCTTGCATTCTATCATAGATAAAATCAAGCATGTCTTCTTTAAAAGCAACTGGTAATAAATTAAGATTAATACCAAAATCATTACCTTCAAACGGATCTAGTGCTAAAACAACTGGATTTCTATCCCACCATTCTAATTCTTTTTCATATTTAGGATTATCATATCTAAATACATGAATCATTCCAGTCCTAAATCTACTACCGTAGTTTTTAACAGAGCCATCTCTTATGTTACGGCCGCTCTCTTGAAACCACTCTTCAGCATCCCTACGTGCTTTAGTTTTACTACCAGCCTCTCTGCTTAATTTACCTATATCTTTCTTAATCTTACCCATTCTAGCCTAGAGTCTTTTCTGTCAAAACTATAAAATGCCAACCCCGGGCATGGGCCCACTTTTTAGCATATGCATATTTATCCCTATTTTTTATATACTGCTCTGCTAAAAATTTATATGAGTTAATAGCCTTTTTAGACTTTTTATTAGGCGGCTTTGGTTTTTTAATCTGTTCTTCTGGTTTTACCTCAACTAAAAATTCTTTTTCACCATCTTTAGTCTTAGTTTTCATATAAAAGTCTGGATAATATCTATGTTCTTTATTGTCCATAGTTGACCAATATTTAATCATGACGGGCTCACTTGACCATTTTAAAACATGGTCTCTAGTATCACACATTATCATAAACTTGCGCTCCCATGAACTTCTATAAATAATAGGGGGTGGACCAATATATTTGTCCGGATTAATAGGTTTAAAATAACCCTGTATGTGGCCTGAATTATTACTAGGCTTTATGTTTTTTATCGACATTAGATATTGAACATAGTGCCATCTTGATCTGGATCATTACTATTAATACGATCAATTGACATTGTATTTTTATATTTATTAGGATGTATTTTATTCCAACCTTTAGCGTAACCTCTTTTTGCTACCTGTGTAAAATATGCAAATGCGTTTTTATACTTTGGATCAAAATTCTTCCAGTATTTAATCAAATCCAGAAGTGCAAATTGTAGGCAGTCTTGTCGATCATCTTCATTTACATAATTTAGCTTTCTAATAGTCCGCTCTGCCAATATTACAAACATATCCTCGGCCTTTTTTGTTAATTTTCCGTCTTCCTTTGACTTAACAACTTCATCATATAAGTCTTTATTGTTTAAGTAATTCTTATTTTTAGCCATCTTTTAATTATTTTTACTATATCTTTATATAACAAAAAGCCCACTTGTTTAAACAAATGGGCTTTATCTAAAAAAATTATTTAATTATGATATTTCTGAACTAGGAAGTTCTATTTTTCTTTTTTCGATTCTTAATGGACTATCTTCTCTAAAGACTGTTAGAATATCGTTTTTTGATGCTTGTGTATATTCAATTGCGTCAACCATAATCTCAGTGCCTTTAGGTAACTCACCGGACTCTATTTTTAACTTACCTTCTACATAACCATCATTACGTGTTAACTTTTTTTCTTCAAGTTCATCAATTTCCTCAGTAATTCTATTAATTTCTGAGCTTAAAAAGTGGTCTGCTTCTTTAATTTCTGGTATATTTCTATCGGCTTCAGCAAGTTTACCCCTTTGATCTTGTAAAAATGAAATCATTTCTCTTTTTAAAGAGATGGAATCCTCTCTTTTATCAACATCTTCTTGTAGATTATCGATAAGATCTTGAACTGAGCTTGAAATATCTTCACCGGTTTCTTCTGCAACATAATCTACTAGATCTTGTGGCTCCATCTGGATAAACTTACCAATTCTATTAGCTTCGTTTATTCTCCATGCATATGCTCTATTTTGAGTGCGCATTGCAGATACTGTAACATCACCATCTTTAGCCTCTGTCACGAATTCTAAGAGATTGTACATTTTAAAGTTTTTAGCAGCACTTTCAAATAGATTTAGCAGAGCTTTGTCTTCATACTTAATGATTGCGGCTGCAAAAGCTTCTTCTGTAATACCTTCGGTAATAACTTCTCTATTGCCGATAAAAGTTTTATCTTGTTCTTTATCGTATTTAAAACGAACGTGTGTACCTTTGTTGCTTAATGATAATATATTTTCATCAACTTTTTTAAGTTCTAGAGCAGCTTCATCTACGGCTTCGGATTTATTTGCTAATTTTAATTCCTTTATTTTATCCTTTAAAAAATTAGCCTTTTCATTTAAGTCTAAGATTTGGTTGTAGTTTTCAGCTTTACTTTCATTCAATTCACCAATCTGATTCTTATTATTTAAATCGTAATTGAATTCAATGCCTGATTCGTCAACTTTAAACGTTTTTAGAGCCTTTGATAGGTTTAAAAAGGTTTGGCTAGCTCCATGTGCGTCTTCAATCACATTACCTGTAATTTTAAAAAGCTTACCTGCAGTTTCGAAAATAAAACCAGCTCCTTGTCTTTCAGTTGGCGAAATGATGCCTTTTATTGATTTACCCATTTCGTATTTTGATTTTTATGTTTAGATTATATATCTATCTTCTATTTACTCTTTGAATGGAAGATCTCTACCAATCACTTTGTAGTCATCACCTAGTGCTGATTTACCGTCTTCGTTATCGTTAATTCTATTTAAGCTTGAATTACCGATTACAGTCATTCTATTAGAAGCTTTTCTGCGTTTAGATATTCTACGTTCATATTCTTCAATGCCGATCTGTTTACAGTTTAAAATAGTCTCTTCTGCTTTAGTTATAGCATCTTGACCTTCATGTGTTAATATCCATTTATCTCCGTTGTACTTCCATAGTTTAAGGTGATCTTCACTGTAATATAAGTTATTAATTTCTGTAAAGAGAATACCATTAGGGTCTTCTATATTTCCAATATAACCACAGTTTTCGGTTTTGATGATCTTGATTGATTGGTAAAGGTCTTCTTCAAAGTCAAACGATGGTATAAATGAATTTACCTCTAGGCTAAAAGTAACTTTATGATTGCCTTTATCATCAAAGCCATATTCAATTGGCTTCTCCATTGTATAATCATCTGGCATTGCATATTCAGAACTAATTCTATATGTACCATCTTCTAAGTGACCGGCTTCAACATGATATGAATTGGCTTTATACATCTTCTTAATAATAGCCTCAGTTACTTTAAAGAGGTCTAACTGGCTTGAAACTATAATTTCAATGTCAACTCCTAATACCACTGGAATCATTTCAAACTCTGCTACATAAGACTCTAACGTGCCATCATCCGGGTTAATCCTGTTATATTGACCAAGATTGCGTTTATTAACCAACTTTGAGGGATCTATCGAGAATGAAGTTAAGTTAACAATACCCCTTGGTACTCGGTCATAGTTACCATCCGCTTTATCTTGGTCTACATCACAGTTCTCACCGTTTAGTGTACTAAAAAGAAAGTTATCGCGCATGAAGTTTTCATCACCCGAAACTGCATAATAGAAAGGCACATCTACTAAAGCTCTATTCTCGTTAGTCAGCTGCCTTGAGATGCTTAACTTATTGTTAAGATCTGCAAGTAGACCAATGATGATATGTCGGATAACCGAGTCATCCTTGTTGTATTTTAGATTGTAACTTGCCATTTATTATAGGTATCTCTTCGCCATTCTTTCCCAGTTAGAAAGACCTGCTCTTTTAAAACCTGCAGCTTTTACGAACGTTCTCATTGAAACATCACCTGCATTCTTCATAAACTCATAGATCTCCTCTTTCTCATTAAGTGGCATGTCTGTTGGTTCTAAATGTGGTAGTAGCTTCTTCATACGTTCCATTAATGTAGCATCATCTGGTGTTACATCAATTAGAATTGATCTAGAGCGAATTGCTCCATCTGGATCTGCTTTATCTTTCTCTAGGTTAGATATGAAGATTACACGACCAGCGAATTCAAATTTGTTTGGTACAAGTCCTGCTTCTAGTGCGTTAAATTCACCTTCTGGGTTGTTTTCAAAATCCTTTGGATCAAACACAGTTGAAGACCTCTTCATCCAGCTAATCTTTCTAACAGCCTTTGTATCAAGTGCGGCTTTCAACATGTTACGACCGCTCTCGTCTCTAAATACAGAGTCACAATCATCAAAGACTAGTGTCTTGTTTCTATACTGATAGAAATTCTTAAACATCATAATCGGTGATGCAGCACCTGAAACAAGCACCCAATCATCGCCTTCTTCAAGACCTTCGTCATGCATTGCCTTTTCAACATTGTATGTTTTACCAGTACCTGCGCGACCTGAAATAAAGAGTGAGTTAAATGCACCAGCAGCAACCTTTCTTGAGATCTGGTAGATGTCTTCCATAGTCTCTTCTAAGAACTTCACTTTATCATCAAGCGTCTGTTCGTTCTTAACCTCCATGTTTGATTTAACCTCACCTGACTTTAAGTTCTTCTTTAACTTTAAAACAGCCCTATACTCAATGCCCATCTTTTTAGCAATTTTAGTAACTGGCATTTTCTTACCTAGAAGGCTTTCAATTTCATTAATTTCTTTTTGACTAAAGGCATAATCACTAGCCTTTTCATTCATAAAGTCATATGATTCTGCTATTTGTTTTACATATTTAGCATCCATTAGTCTCACAAACTCATCAATTAACTTAACAATTGGAAACTGCTGAGACGTGATCTGAAAATCTGCTCTATTGGCATAATGTTTAGAGTAAAAGGTTAAAGAACCAACTATACCTGGACCTGAGCCTTGACCTCCAACCCTAACAGCTTTATCAGATTTATTAGAGTATAGCATAATACCAGGGCCCTCTTCTCCATCTATTCTATGGACTAAGATGTATGGGAATTTCTTGTAATCATCACCTGTCTTCTTGTTTAAATATGCGGTCATAACATCTGCGGCCTTGTCTAACTTAGCATCAAATATGCCTGTGGTTTTCATTACTTGCGCTTCGTTAAGAAAGCCATTAAAATCTAAAATTTGCATTGTAAAACATCCTTTTTTAGTTATATATCATACTAAATTATTATGCTATTCTATTGTATCTATTTCAAACTTAGAAAAGCCGTTCTCTCTGTAGATCTGAATCTTCTTATCAAATATTTCATGCGGTAAGACCGTGTGGTTAATCACAAAGGTATTGATCTTGTTCTCTTTGATGACCTGGTTTAAGATCTTTAGAATGTTGTAGACTCCATCGTGGTCAACTGAGCTTAATAGTTCGTCTAGGAATAGTAAGTTTAACTGTGGGAATCTTAGCTTTAAGATCTTAATGATGGCTATAATAATGATAAAGTCTGCCTTCTTGCGCTCACCTGTTGATAGTGTCATTGGGTTTATATCTTCACCGAGGTGGTTGATAATACAGTTGAATTTCTCGTCAAATCTAATATGAAACTGTAAGTGCATGGTTTGTGCCATTGCTGCAATATTAGCATTTAAGCCCGGTAGAATAGTCTTTATCGCTAGATTCTTAACACCATCTTCACCTAAAACCTGCTCTACGATGCTCATAAAGTTATATTCACCGTTTAATCGATCGCGCTTGTTAGACTTATCAACTTCTGATTCTTCAAACTGCTCGATTAGACTCTTAAGATAATCAAACTCTTCTCCACTTGAGGCATCTTTAATTTTAATAAGCTCCGACTTCATAGTCTTCATGCTGTATTTTATATCATTGATCTTAGAGTCAATTGATTTTTTAGACTCTTTTAGTTGATTTGTTGTACTAGAAAGAGCATCCATTTCTGATTTAATATCTTTAATCTTAGAAGTATCTTCTTTTATCTTTTTTGCAAACTCATCTTTCTTTTCTATATGCCACTTACTATCAAGTTTAGTTTCGCATGTTGGGCATTGACCGCCTTCATATAGCTTTAACTTCTTTTTAAGGTAGTCTAACTCATGTTTTAAGGTAGTTGCTTTAGAGCGTTGATCTTCATATTCAGTTCTCTTAAGTGTAATATTCTCATTTATTTGATCAGCTTCGACTTTCATCGTTGCTGCTTCATTGTTTAAAGACTTTAAACCTTCTTTTAACTCCTTTATTTTAGTAGCATTTTTCTCACTAGATTCCTCTACAAGCATATTAAGTTTATGGCGAACTGACTTAATTGAATCTATAATTTGCTTTATTTCAGCTTCATAATTTTCAATATCCATCTTAACTGACTTGCGCTCTTCTTTGATTGCGTGCTGCATGTCATTTATGATTGAAAAACCAAACATCCTATCAATAATCTGACGTTTATCAATACTTTTCATTGTTAGAAAAGATTTAAAATCATTAATAGAAATAATAATAATATTCTTAAATACATGGTATGGTATGCCGTATACCTCTTCTTCTAAATATTCTTGAATAGATTTTTTACCGGCTTTATCGAATTCAATACCGTTTAAAAAAACTTTAAATTTATTTGGTAAAAGCCCCCGTTCAATTTCAACATTAATTGTGCCGCACTGTAATCCAACTTTAACCCATAGATCACCGTTGATTCTATTAGGTAGATCATTTAACTTTATACCCTCTACTTTACCATAAAGGCCATATATAATAGCATTGGCAATTGTGGTCTTACCATCACCATTTTTACCTAAAGTTAAAAAGAGCTCAGAAGACTCTTTATTAAAATCTAGCCTATGTTTTTTATTACCATAAGAGGCAAAGTTTTTAAATTCAATATAGTCTATCCTCATTGATCAATATCGTAATTATATGCAACTTGTGTATAAAGTTGCTTTATTTTATCTTTTAACTTTTTCTTTATTTCAATATCCTCATTAATACTATCAATATATGTATTACAAAGGTTCATTACGTTATAGTCCTTGTATATCTCTTCAATCTCATTTATGTCATGAAAGTCTTTATCAATCCAATTTTCTTTTTGGTAGATATTGGGCTCAAGTCTACGACTAACATATTGTATTTTATTAACAAGTTGACTTAATGCGGCCGTACTTGCTATTTGACTGGGTACATATAGATCTACAAAATTGTTCTCAATCTGTTTCTTAAAGCTTCCTAGAGTTATATCAAAGAGCTGTGTGATGTTATATTTAATAAAACGAGGTGATATATGGTTTTCAAAAAAAGTCTCTGACATGTCCTCTAAATCAACCAAATCAAAGCCCTTTGGGTTGTTAGCATCTGATCTTGTTAACTGATATGGCACACCTACCATTAATAGTTTACCATTCTCTTGTCTATAGTGGATATGACCGCTGTAAACTCGAGTATACTTACTATAAACATTCGTTTCGGTACCATGTTCATTTCTAACCTTTGAATTTAGATAGATGCCTTTTACCTCAGAGTGACAAAATACAATTTCTGACTGTGAATAATCTGCAAGTGTCTCTGCTTCATGTGTACTATCTCTACGCCAGGGCATCAATAAGACTTTGTGACCAGACCATTCTAAAAGTTCTGGATCTTTATAAATCTGAACATTCGGGATCCATTTTAAACTATCGATTGAAGAGACTTCATTTGATTTCTTAGCCCAAATATCATGATTACCAACAATTACATGGACTGGCAAGATTTGACCTAATCTTTCAAAAAGGTCAACCGCATAGTTCAAGACCTTAATATTAATACTCTGTCTATTATCAAAAGTATCACCAACCTGAACTAAAACGTCACCTTCTTTTACATTTTTCTTAAGAGTTGGAATAAAGAGCTCTTCAAAAAATTGTTTCTGAATATCTAGCCATTCCTGAGAATTAGCTCTTACGCCGAAATGAAGATCACCTAATATCCAGACTCTTTTTACACCTTTATTAATTATTTCATCTTTGATCATTAGAATAGTTTGTTAATATTTTTAAAATCTAAAATACCTGTTTTTTTATCTAATTCTTGAATTAAGTCTTCTTTATAAACGTTGCTTAATGAACTATAAAACTTTTCAGGCTGGATATTAAAGTAAAAACATACTTCACTAAATAAATCAATTATATTAAAATCAGTAGACATTTCATCAATAATATATCCGTATACATCGTTAATATCTGTCTTTTTTAGCTTTTTACATTGACCTAAATCATCAACTTCATTGAAGTGCTTGAACCTAGACAGTTCTATTAACTCATGTATTTTTTTAGCTATCATGTCATAATGAATCTTACTTTCTTCATCTTTAGAATCTTTATATGATGCATCCAGTTCAAAAGAAATATTTTTTCTTATCTCAAAATCGGGTGAATCAAAATTATTTTCAAATATTTTATCTCTCTTCATTATATTCCATGTATATTTGATGTGCTTAACTCATCTGTTTCAATTAAGCGCATGTAGTTCCAATTAATATTTAGTTTGCATTTACTACCTTTACCTTCACCGTCTCTAATCTTTAACAATTTAAGCCAGTATTCATCATTAGCCCGCATTAAATCATCTTGAATAATGCCATACATTACGTCTGCTGTATGTGAAAGGCCTGCTGATTCTGCAATATCTGACATTGTGATGTCACTTGAATTATAACCGCTTCGTGTAATCTGAGTTGCAGTTACGATCAACCAGTCATTACGTTGGCCCATTGCTCTTAAGTCTTCTGCAATCTGTTTGATCTTCATATATGTATTCTCCGTATTTGGGTTACGGTAGTTGGCTAGGATGTTGATATAGTCTATCACAACAGCACCAATCTTAATCTGCTTTTCTTCTTCAATTTGGCTTATATAAGATTCAATATCTAGAGTTGTAGCTTGCGATGTTGGCATTTGTTTAATAAAAAGTTGGCCAGGTGGTGTAAAACCGTCGCCAACTGTTTCAAGCTTTCGCTTCATTAAGTCTCTATTTTTAGACTTTTCAGTATAATCGTTGATATTAATAGAGAGCAAATTTGAGCCAATACGTTTTACAAATTTATGTGCTGCCATCTCAGCTGTAACTACAACTGTATTTGTGCCCATTTTAACAAAGTTTGCAGCGTCGTTTGCTAGGTAAATTGACTTACCAATGTTTTGTTCACCAGCATAAACGATCAAGTTACCGCCTTTATCATAGCCACCGCCGAGCAGTCTATCAACAAAGTTATAACCTGAGCTTACCTTCTCAGTTTCTTTCTGGTCATGGTCTTCTGCGTTAAAGAAGTCCAGCCCTAGGTCTGAGTTAAACGTAATATTGTTACGATCGTTGATTAAGCCTTTAACCTTCTGAATAATACTTTCAGTATTCTCAGGTGTAACCTGAGTTGTCTTAATAAACTCAATTGTATCTGTTAGAGATGTATTGAAGGTACGCCATTTGATCCAAGATTCAGCTGTATCTGTTAGCCATTCTTCGTCATACTGGTCTAGATCTACATCAAAGAGCAGGTCTAGAATGCCATCTGTAATCTTTTCTTTAGCCTTCTTGCTGTTTTGTACAAGTAACTTTAACTGATCTTTAGTTGGAGTTTCGTTAAACTTAATGTAAAACTTATTTGCAAGATAACTTAGAATATCAATCTCTTCAGACTGATAATAATCAGTTTTAATTGCCTGAAGATACTTTGGCTTAGCTAAAGATAGTCTAAAGAATATCTTCTCAAAATCTTGTCCGAACTGCATATATTTTTTTTAGTTATATCGAGATTATTCAAATGGGTTCAAAAGAATATTGTAGGCTTCTTTTCCCTCTTCGTAATTGGTTTGTTCCAACAGACCCTCTTCTATTGCTTCGTTGATTGAATTAACCAGATGTTGCTCGTCAACTTCTGGAAAACGATAGGTCTTCATGGCATGTAGTGTAAAAGTTCGCTTATACCTATCTGGATTACGAACTGACATACTTATATGTGCGTATATAACATCTAAAGAAGTTGGATAGCCTGGAAGATCTTTTTCAACACCCATTACATATTTAATAGGTAGTTTATCTTCGTTAATCTTCATCTTCTTGAGTGTTTTCCATAATATCGTCTACGTTAAACTCGACGTCTGTGTTATAGTTAAATAGGTCGTAAATCTTCTTGTCAATCTTCTCAAGAACCTCTTGAGTAAATACCTTATCAGTAAAGAATTCATTGTTAGGTACAACTTCATCAAGGTGTTTACAGATCCAACCGCGAGCTGTTGCCTTTGGTATCTTTTTGCCTTTTTCTATCTTACCGCGCGTAATACCGATATCTTCCCAGTCAACGTAATTCTCTAGGCCTACAAAACGGTTCATACCTTCCGTGTAGTGTAGATGGAACTTAATTGGATTTGGCTTGGCAAATCTGTTCTTATTAGGTTTAGCGGTTACAATAATACCAGCCTTTTCACCACCTTCTTTTAGTTGTGCTTTGTTTAAGAAAAGCACAATTGATGCTGCGTACTCTGGACCGGTGTTATGGTTAATTACACCATTTTCAGAAATATAATGTTGAGCTTCTTCTACCGTTAAATCATGTACTTTAGTAGATTTTAACTCGGTTACATTCTTTACTTTTAATTTTTTCAATTGCATCTTGTATGTGTTTTATTATTTTTCTATTTGATTTATATTGTTCATCACTAATTCTGATAATTCCGGTAATATCATTTCTTATTGATAGGCATATTTTATCTTTAATTTCATCATATGACTCGTTATGCCAATAAAGACCATCATATTCTATTAAAATCAAAGTATTACCATCTTTGTAAGATCCATCGTATTTAATGATACCTTGGTTTAAATCTAATGATTTTTGTATATTAACAATGAATTCGGTATGTTTAATATTATTAATTTCATTACATATCGTATTAAAAAATGAAACTTCTTCTTTAGAAATACTTCTAAAAAATGATTTATATACATCTGGGTTATTTTTAATAAATTCACTTTGTTTTT